>OOCP01003392.1_pt1 | contig 11714 bp, 17 predicted proteins | sample 1671511 | NCBI WGS metagenome assembly OOCP01 (sample SAMN06348164, study PRJEB24527) | human gut metagenome | biome: human gut; feature: ankylosing spondylitis patient; material: feces | host: Homo sapiens | place: China | collected 2015-10 | reverse complement strand
GTTACTTTTTTCAAATACTCCTTTTCTTCTTGAATCTGAGCATCTTGTTTCTGATTTGCATCCTTCTGAAGATTCTCTACTTCTTCATGACGCTTTTGCTCTTTCCGTCTTTTTCTCCATTGAATAAAATTAGTCATTCCCAGGGCTGCCAGGAGACCTAATATACCAACACCCGCTTCTTTCGGATGTTCTTCTATTCCGTTTGCGAAATTATCAAATATATTATTCGAATTGTTTTGCATTTCTAATTCTTCGTTCTCCTGTTCCATCTGCACACCTCCGTTATGATGCTATTCCTAAATCTTTCTGCAAATCCGTTATTGCTCTTTGAAGTAGGATGTTTAGGCTTTGCAGATAATCCATTCGTTCTTTGTCTGCATCAACTTCTTCTTTTAAAGCTTTAATAATTGCATCATGTTTACTTAAAGCTTCCTTATAAAGTCTCTCTTTTTCTTGGCGTAATTGTTTGTTTTTCAGATGTGAGGCAACTCCTACACCAACTCCTCCAAGGACGGCGACTGGTGCAGCAAGTACAAAAACTCCGGCTACCATTCCACCACCTACAATACCACCAGCAGCAGCGAGGCCAGAGGTTATTCCTGCGGCTGAGAGTCCCACAACTGAGCCCAAACCATACAAAGCAGCAAATGAACCTACTCCTCCAATACCTGCACCAAGTGCCCCAGCTAACACTTCTGGAATCGCACTTTCCCTTATTGTTCTCTTTTTATCATTAACAGCAGCAGCAGCCTCATTCACCACATTAACAATGGATTGAAGTGATTCTACGCTCTGAAAATTCATATTTTTCTTTTTGGTAATATAACCTTTTTGATGGTTGCTCATCACTTATCCCCCTTCCTCTTATCTGTGGCCATAACTGCTTTTGCTAACCATCCTCCGACTGCAGCACCCACAATCGGTGCTCCTACCAAAGGAACTGCCATTGCAACTGCTCCAACTGTTGCAACTGCTCCTGCAGTCTTCATCCACTCTTTGGAAACAGTCTCCCTTGTTGCAGTACCCGCTAATATTGATGGAGACATTAAGTTTGCTTTCTCAAGCAATTCATTATAATCAGCCTTCAAATAATTCTTCGGATGATCAATTAGCATATCTAGGAGAATTTTAACCATCTCTGTTTCCTCCGGATGCTTTATAATCTCTGCATCAATCACACTTCTCATAGCAATATACTGTGTCTTCGTCAGTTTGTTTCTTCCACTTTCGATATTATTTATCGTCTGACGGGTAACACCAATCTGTTCACCAAATTCAGATGCAGTCCACCCAATAGCCCTACGAATCAATAATAAATTATCTTGCATTCTCTGAATCTCTACCATTGATGTATCCTCCTGTTGAAAATATAACATCACTTGACAATATATTTGTCAATGTACATTGTATGAACACCAAAAATAACCTCACTACCAAGAATTTCTTCTTAGTAGTGAGGACAGTTCACTCAATATATTTATCTTAAAACATTGATTTCCATCTTTGCCTTAAAGCAGACCACAAACTTATCGTCATAGATCTGTATCTGCTCGATGTATTTTCTAACCAATTTATCATCATACTCTGTTATCTGAGTATCCTGTGTTTTAACGTATGCTACCAGTTCATTGATTCGTTGTCTGGTGCCTTCAGTCTGAGCATGCTTTACCAAAAGCAGCTGTTTATTCTGTCTTAGTTCTTCCATTTCATCAGCACATTTCGAATAATCCTTTTTACCGTGTACCAATTCCAAGAGTTCCTTTTGCTTTTCTGCAATGGTCTTATTAATTTCCTCAATTTCATCAGAATTGTCTTGGCTGATAACTTCTAGAATATTCTCTTCCAAAATAGCTATCGCATCCTTGGAACTTTCCAAGACAGCATTCATGGCATCAATAACTGCCTGTTGAAGTTCTTCCTCCGGCACTGTCGGTGCGGAGCAAGCCGATGGTCCCTTTTCTACCCTTGTGCAGCATCTCCATACTGTATATTTCTTCCCTCGATTGTTCCAAACTACTCGTCTGTATATATCTCCACATTTCATGCAGGTGCAAATACTTGAGAGTGCGTATCGGCTAGAGTAGATTCTTCGCTTCTGCCCATCTCTTCCGCTTGTCATATTGGCTCTCCTTAGCATTTCTTCTTGAACCTGGGTGAATACATCTCTCGGTATGATTGCTTCCTGACTGTTTTTTACATAATACTGAGGAACCGTTCCATCGTTTTTAATTCTTGTTTTTTCGATAAAATCTGTTGTGATGGTCTTCTGCAAAAGGGCATCACCGATGTATTTCTCATTCGAAAGAATTCCCCTAACAGTACTCATGTGCCATTTGTATCGTTTTCCTCCGGTTTTTATATGGTCCCGTTCCAGTCCCATTGCTATATCTCTAAAGCTTGCCCCTTCCAAATACTCTCGGAAGATACGCTTCACAACTTTCGCTTCTTTCTTATCAACGATTAGCTTTCCTTTTGCATCCTTCGTATATCCAAGGAAATGCTCGTGGTTCACTACTACCTTACCTTCCTGGTATCGGAACTGAAGTCCTAGCTTTACATTCTGTGATAAAGATGCTGATTCCTGCTGTGCCAGTGAAGCCATGATGGTAAGTAGCAGTTCTCCGGACGCTTCAAGGGTATTGATATTTTCCTTCTCGAATATTATGGCTATATTCTTTTCTCTTAGCTGTCTTACATACTTCAAGCAGTCAATGGTATTTCTTGCGAATCGGCTGATGGACTTTGTAATAATCAAATCGACTTTTCCTGCCATACAGTCATCGATCATTTCATTAAAGCCTTCACGCTTCTTGGTATTGGTGCCAGAGATTCCATCGTCAGTATAGATTCCGGCAAGTTCCCATTCCTTATTTCTGCCAATGTACTCTGTGTAGTGTTGAACCTGCACTTCGTAACTTCCCGCCTGTTCATCGCTGTCAGTACTGACTCGGCAGTACGCTGCGACTCTTAATTTGGGTTTGTTTTCTTCCTTTGATATTCGATTGCCTGCTCGTATTCTTGCAGGAATCAATGTTACATTCTCATTCATTTGCTACCTCCGTGATTTGACTATATGCGTATTCTGCCTGTTTGTATGGATCATCGTATTGCACTGCTACCTTCCCAATAGTGAATGTTCCAATCTCAGCTTTAGGATGAGGTCTGTATGTTCCAATCCGATTTTGGCTTTTGGCATTGTTTCCTCTGATTTCCTGTGCCTTTGCAAAAGTATCCTCATCTACAATCTGCGGATAATACTCTGTGCCAACATATACTCTGTTTTTTAGAAATCTGCCGATTACCGAGTGCGTTTTTTCAATTCCGACTTTCTTGGCTGCGCCTCTCATGGATCCGCACTTAATGTATTCTCGGAATAACATTCTCACCCGTTCTGCATTTGGCTCATCAATCACCGCTTGACCGCTTTCAATGATGTAGCCGAATGGTGTATGTGTCATTCTTTCACCAACCTTTCCGTTAAATCCAGTCCGCATTTCAGATTAAAGGTTATTTCATCTCTGTTATGAACTGTCATCGTATTAACATATTCCAAGAACATTTCATCATCGAACTCTGTGATTTCTGCTTTCTTTGAAACAAACCGTAGGAGTTTCTGTGCCTCATCCAAATGAGTAAGATCTCCGTTGATACTTCTCGCAATAAGCTGCTTTTCCTTTGCAAGCCTGTCAGCCTCCAATTTCAGCTGATTTTTCTCTGTTTGGAAGATTTCTGGCTCGATATAACCGGAACTCATCAAATTTGTGAGAACAGCTATCTGCTCTGCATTCTTTTCTATCTGCTCTTCCAAGGTTAGTACCTGACGCAGTCGTTCCTTATTGTTCGTTCCTTTCAGCCCTTCAACAAAAGGTTTTAATACTTTTGCATGGGCAGTTTGCAGTTTCCGAATCATTCTAAGAAACGCAGTCTTGATATCCTCATCCCGGATGTACATCATGGAACAAGCATCCTTATCTGCAATATGAGTATTGCAACACCAAGCAACATAATCTCCACTTGGCTTATAGTGCTGTCTTCTCTTGAAGGTTGCTCCACACTCGCCACAAATAATCTTCCCGGAAAATGCATATAGCTGTTGGTACTTTCCAATGCCCACTTCAATGCTTTTCTCTTTCGCCCTTTGCTCTATCACTGCTGCCGCCTTATCAAAAATATCATGGCTGATAATCGGCTCATGATGATTCTTGCAAAGGTACATATTTTTCTCTCCGTAATTGTTGTGTCGATTGAAGTTGTCATCGGTGTATGTCTTTTGAAAAATCACATCCCCCGTGTACTTTTCATTCTGCAAAATTCCTCTGACGGTTGATGGATGCCACTTGGCTCCCTTCTTGCTTTGTAGTCCCCTGTCATTTAGTACTTTTGCAATCACATAGGTTCCCATGCCGTTAATTGTCATATCAAATATATCTCTGACCACTGTTGCCTCTTCCGGAACAACCACCATCTTGCCATTCCTGTTATCATATCCATACGGCGGATAACTGATAATGAAAGTGCCTTCTTCAAAGCGATGCTTGATTGACCATTTGCTGTTCTGTGAAATGGATCTCGATTCACTCTCTGCAATGGAACTTAATATGGAAAGCATCAACTCTGAACTCATGTGTTCGGTATCGATATTTTCCTTTTCAAAATAAAGGTGAATATTTAATGACGCCAGCCGTCTTACCATAAGTGGTCGGGTCATAGTAGCCTTTGCTGTTGTATTTACTAATTGACATCCAGTTCTCCTCCCATCATTCTTCTCGTACAGTTTTCACACAATACTGCTGTTCCAAAGAGATCACTGTCTTCATCGTTTAAGATATCCTGTAGATTCACTTGTACCTCCGAACCGCAATGCGGGCATCTGCAGAATACATTCTCATCGTTGATTTCAATCTTGACTTCTGCTGCACCTCCCATCGTTTCTTTTACATAAAACATGGCGTTACCTCCATCTGAAAAATTAAGGGTTCATACCCTCTGATAGTGAAAGGACATGAACCCTCGTTTTAAGTACCGCTATATCAATCTTTTTTATAAAAATCACATTCGTATCCATCCGCACGAAGAAGAAGTCCCGGAATCCAAGGTGGTGTCCTACCCATCTGTTCACAGATAACATCAAGAGATACATCCCTGCTGCATTCAATAATCAGCTCATCATGCACATGACCACAAATAAAACAGTGCGATAAGGTTCTCATTGCATAGGCAAGAATATCTCTGCTGATTGCCTGTACAATATTCTCCACAAATTTGGGACCATAGCTTTCGATCTGTTCCCACTTCTTCGTTCCTCCGATGCCTTCATAGACTACTGATTCACTTCCGAACTTATTGACACCCATCTTCGGTTTCACATAGGAAAGTCTTCTGCCACTTGGAAGTTCAATAAACAGCATCCCGCTTTTGTAATAGAAATGAATACCATGAGTCTCTGTGTCGATACGTTCTTTGATGGTCTTTTTTACGCATCGATCTACCGCCCACCAAAACTGAACAATATTCGGATTGGCATTTCTCCAGGAATCCACAAGCGGCTGAAGTTCCTCTTCTGTCAGTCCCATCTCAAGCGCTCCCATCGCCGTCAATGCACCAACAGAACCTCCATACCCAAGAGCCAGTTCAGCAATCTTACCCTTTTGTCTCAGTTCCCCGTTCACTCCATGTTTTTCTACCGGGACCCCAAACATAGCGGACGCAGACGCACAATAAATATCTCCGTTATTTTTGAAGACCTCACTTCTCCATTCTTCCTTTGCAAGGTAAGAAAGCACTCTTGCTTCAATAGCAGAAAAATCTGCCACAATAAATTTCATTCCTTCTCTTGGAACAAACGCTGTACGGATAAGCTGTGATAACGTGTCCGGAATATCGTCATACAGAAACTCCATTGCTTCGTAATTTCCACTCTTCACAAGTTCTCTTGCTTCTCTTAAGTCCGGCAGATGATTCTGTGGCAAATTCTGCAGCTGAATCATCCGTCCTGCCCACCTGCCACTTCGGTTTGCACCATAAAAACGAAACATTCCTCTTGCCCTGTGATCTTTACATACCGCATTCTCCATTGCCTGATATTTCTTCACAGAGGATTTCGCAAGTTTCTGTCTGATTTCCAAGACTTCACGGATGTGAGCAGGAGTACTTCCAATTAGTTCTTTCACTACTTTCTTATCTAGGCTGTCTGTCTCAATGCCGTTCTCTGACAACCACGCTTTCATCTGCATAACGCTGTTGGGATTTTCGATGCCAGCAGCATCTTTAATCTTTGCAGTCAGCTTATCTTTTGAGCATTTATCAAATGCAATCGCATTTTCTACAACAGCCATATCAAGAGCAATCCCACGGTCATTGATCTCCTGGTCAAGCCAGAACTCTTCCCACACAAAATCTGGTACTGGAAACTTCGATAATCTCCTTTGAATAGCCAATTCCACCTCAACATCACGAATATTATATTTTACAAACGCATCCCACTTCTCTTTATCATGCTCTGGAAGGTTTCGTGTTCTTCCACCATTAACTTTTGTTGGCTTACAAGGAACGCAAAAATATCGGATGAGATCTTTTCCTTCTTTCAGCTTCTGTTCGGACAATCCTAATACCTTTCCTGAACCCTCCAGTGACAGCGGCAGACCCATATAGGCTGACCAGGTCATCGTACATTTCCATGAAACCGAAGAAAGATAATCTCCCACTGTGTCTTCCTCTATACTGTAGCTAATAAACTTCTGCGGGTAACATCTTCTTAGATATTCTGACAGACAGATACGTTCAAACTGACTGTTAAATGCCCATTTTGTCACGGTCTCATCCGTCAGTGCATCGATGATTTTATCCGGCATTTCTTCTCCCTGTGCCAGGTCAACCACCTGCACCATCTCTCCGTCTACCGAATAACCGAATAATAATATTTCAAAATTCGGAGACTGCACATACTTATATACACCGCACTTCTTAAGATCAACGTCCGAATAGCATTCCAAGTCAACAGATAATTTTGTTATTTTAGCCATGAATATGTTTTTCCTTTCTTTATCGCATTTATAACAGAACATGATACACCATACATTTTTGATAGCTCAGTACCCTTAATCCCTGTACATAGTCCGAAACGTATTTGATGAACATCCTCAATCGATAATTTTCTCCACTTTCCGCCTTGATAATAAACATCAAGTATGTTTTCGGTTCGTGTTCCATATCTGAGATTTTCCAACCGATTATCTTTTGGATTTCCGTTGATATGAAGAACCTCCATTCCAGCAGGCGGCTCTCCCACAAAAGCTCTCATTACTAATTGATGCACTGGGATTCCAGAATTTCCATGATCTAGAACAACAGAAACATGACCACTTTTGCAAAATCGGGCTGGTTTTAAAATTTTTCCAGATATTCTCCTTCTAAATTCCCTGCCTGAATAATGATTTATGCCTCTAACATATCGATCAAGGCTTCTAATTCTGCCCATATTACTAGCCTGATACTCTCCCTCATAATTAGGGATATCCTTCCATATTTCATTCATTTTGTCACCATCCTAAAAACACAGGCGGCAGTGGAAATCTGCCACACTGCCGCCCTTTGATTTACTCGTTATTCTTTTTCTTCAGATTTGGGAACAACCAATGAATCAATCTCTTAATGACATTTAAAAGCCACTTCCAAATGGTCACAAGACCAAAGATCCAAAAGAATATTGTAATTCCGAGCATGGTACCTCTGATTGAGGCATCAATTAACATATTTAATGTATCCATATGTTTTTACCATCCTTTCTTAAGATAAAAAATCATCATCGTCATCTGTTGCAAAATCGTCCTCTGCTCTGGACTTGCCGCCAAGAGGCTCTCCATCGGCAATCTTCTGCAGATTGTTAAGACCGCAGGCGATTCCCTTGTTTCCATTTGAATTGAAGGCATAGAAGTTGATGCTGGCACGGCCATAAACACCACTGTATACTTCAGAGCGTTCAAGGATAGGCTGACGGTCAGCATCCACAATACCGGGTGCAGATGCAGAATTGGCGTTGATGAAGTAGCTGTCTGCATAAGCTGCATCATCCGGACGTTCCAAATCTCCGTCTCTTAAAGGTGTTTTTAATACCTTGAGAGAAGGTACGGACTTGCTACTTCCTTTAAGCTTGGACTCTCCTTCCTCATACGCAGCCTGAATAGCTGCTTCGATTTTCTTTACCGTTGCCACATCCGACTTCGGAATAATCAGGCTCACGCTGTACTTTGGTGTGCCGCCATTGATTGACTTCGGATCCCATACATTTGCATAGCTCCATCTTGTCTTAGGTCCTGTGATTACTTTCGTTGGGTTCTTATAATTCTTTGACATATTAGTTGTCCTCCTTAAAATCGTTGATTGCTGTATTTTTCATTGCCGGACGCTTATCCGACATAGGTACTAAGGTTGGCTTGCCCTGTGGTTTCTCAATTAACCCGGAGAGCAATTCATCAAATTTTGTTTTGCCGAGCATCTTTGTCATAGCAGTAATGCCGATGACTTTTTTCTCATACGGATCATATCCGGCACTCACTATTTTTTCTGCTACGGCTTTATCGTTCACATACTTACGGTTGGAGCGGCCCTCGACCAATTTCCAGTCTTTCCATACCTTACCGCTGACTGCCTGCTGAAGAGCATATTCTTTGATGTCGTTTGCCCAGGATACCAGCTCGTCTGCTTTTGCAAGAACGACCTCTATTTCATCATCTTCAAGGCTTTCCGGCATCTCAAAGTCATAACGAGCAAGTTCCAGGTTGTATTCAGCTCTCTTTCGGCAGGTGGCTTTGACCTTACAAAACTGACAATGACTTCCGGCTTTGTATTCACCCTCACCCTTCGACGCCAGCTCCGCTGTTGGTGCAAGTGTCTCTTCTGCCCAGGAAAGCAATGCTTCCTTCGAAATTGTAAAGGTGCTAACATGCTCTCTTCTTGGCTGAAAGATGGTCATCGTAATTTCCTTGATGTCATAAATCCCATCAAAGATAGATAAGGCTCCCAGTGCATAACACATCATCTGTGGATTATTTTCTGCATCTACCAAAATTCCGACACCATACTTGAAATCAATTACGGTCAGTGTTTCGTCTGCAACAATGACACAGTCTCCGGTTCCAAATCCATCCGGCACCCAATGTGAAAAATCCAGGTGCTGTTCGATAAGAACAATTGGATCACTGCATCTTTCTTTTGCTGCTGATAACTGCTCCATCACATACTGTGCATACATATCGGTGCAGTCTGTCATCTCTTCATCAAAGAAAGTAAGATCCTCTACCGGGTCTTTGGACTGCTGCCCCAGTGCTGTTTTAAGCTTATGTTCGCAAAGCGTATGAGCATCTGTTCCCTGCATCGCAAATTCGCTGGGCTTGTCCTTTTCCTTTGCACAAAGAAGTGCTGATGGTGGACAGGCAAGCCACCTGTAACTGGAAGATGCAGAAAGTACTGCGTGTTTATCTGGCATTTCCAATCACCTCCACTTCAGCAAGGAGTGCTGCATAATCCTTTGCATCCACATCTGACAGTTTGTTAACACCACGCTTGTTAAGAAGTGCTTTGACTTCTGCCGTATATCCCTTACGAGACTTATCCGCCATAACTGCCCTTACATCTTCCAAAGAAAGAGTTTTTTCTTTCTTTGGTACCTTCGCAGGTGTTTCTTTAGTAGCTTTCGTCTCCGGCTCTGCTTCTTCTGAACCACTAAAGAGGTTCAGAAGATCTTCGGAGATACCGATGAGTGTGTTACCACATCTGTTCAGTTCTTCGATAAGCTGTGATAATTCGCTGACCTTTCCCATTTGGATTTCCTCCTTCCCTGACTTTTCCCTGTTTGCTGAGTGTATTCAATTTTTCAGCAAGTCTTTTTGACACTACACTGATGGCAACAAGCGTATCAATAAGCTCTGTATCAAGCTGATTGCTGTCGCACTTTTCAGTGCAGGTCCTGCATCTGATTGTCATATTTGACACCGTCCTTTCCGAGTGGCTTTACTGCCTCTCTGACAGTGAAAGGACATCCGATTCTGCTTTAAGTACCAGTTCTAAAAATATTTTTGAAAAAATCTGCTCATCACAGATATTGGAAGTGATGAGCAGATGGAATGTTACTTATTCAAACTCTTTCAGTCTTGTCTTAAGCTGAACAAAAACCCTCTTTTTTCTCTTATTGACACCCTTCTGTGATAAATGAACGACCTCTGCAATCTGTTTTTCTGTAGCACCATCACCGAACATCTTCATAATGGTACGGTCCATTTCCTCCAGCTCATCAAGTGCTGCATGAAGTTCTGCAATCATCTCCAGCTTTATAAGGTTGGCTTCTAAATCGACTCCATCTGATACTTCGTATTCCGTACTCTCATAAAGCTGATCCAATGATACTGGCTGCATTTTACCTTCGTCTTCCTGTTTGCTTGCCCTCTGTCCCTGCTTGTCCTCTCGCCACAAAGGTCTCATGTATTCCAAGTACTGTTCCTTCGTTGCCGGAATCATAATAGCACGAACTGTTCGATGTCCAATCTTGGTCCATACAGCATCGGTCGATAAGTTAAAACCGTTTGCAATTATGAATTCCTTTGATGTTTCATTTACCTCCATAGGTATGTAATACTGCTTTTCACTTTTTGTCTGTAAATTTTCCATGATAGATCCTCCTTCGATCTAAAATCGAAGTGAGAATCCACACGGAACTTCCCATAAATATTGGCCATAAGAATGAATCCTCACTTCTTAAATGGCCAACCGTCCCAGTGGGTTGACTGTTATTAATTTGCTTCTGTCTCTCAGCTCTGGGCATCCTTGATCAGGGGATGAACCTTAAGACAGTTTTTGAGTGTCTGACACTCAGATGAAGTTGCAAAGGTTTGCAGCCTCATCTCGGTGTCAGAAATATTACTTCTCCATTTAGTTCTTACTTTTAACGAAAAATCCCGCTACTGAATGGAGAAGTATATAGGTTAGGGGCTTTTAGCTTGTTCTTCCAAGGAACAAAAAAAGAGCCTGAATAGTTTATCAATGGATTTCTCCAATGTTTAAACTACTCAGGCTCTCTCAGCCGTGGGTTCCATTCCACGCGGTTTGCTCTTAAGTATTTTCGTATTAATTTTTTCCTTACTGATTTCCTCTGGCTTACCAATATGATTATGGGCTGCATTCATGCGTTCCAGCATAGGCATCTTCGGTGGAATACTCCGCTTGATTCCTATGGCCATATTGCAGGGATTTCTAGTATCAATCTTTTATCGTGCACTCTTTATCTTCCCACGATTTTTGTTTGCCGTTGTTGGGTTATATACCTGCTTCATCAAGTTTGCAACAGTGATGCGTTTTCCCTTTGGTCCTTCAATCACAGGTTCCCCATCTTCATCCTGACAACGCATGCAAAATTTTGTACCGTCATCAGCGTAAATTGGATAATCAGTTTTTGTCATTAACACCCCTCCTTAAAATGGCACATTGTCATCATCATCTGATACATCATCTTTCATAAATGCATCAATAGCATACATGACATCGATATTTACTTTCGGATGCTCCATACGTTCCTTGACCGTTGAAAACAACACTTCAAGCAGTGGTGCAACCGGAGTATCATCCTGTGAAGCAACTAACAACTGTGCTCCTTTATACGGAACATACATCCAGGCTTCTTTTGCATACGCTGACATATCGTCCGTTTTATGAACACCCTTTTC
>OOCP01003390.1_pt1 | contig 11727 bp, 7 predicted proteins | sample 1671511 | NCBI WGS metagenome assembly OOCP01 (sample SAMN06348164, study PRJEB24527) | human gut metagenome | biome: human gut; feature: ankylosing spondylitis patient; material: feces | host: Homo sapiens | place: China | collected 2015-10 | reverse complement strand
TTGATATCATATCAAAATACGTTGTTAAACCAGAGGAAATTCCTCGGCATTAAGTCCAAAAAAACGTCCGCATCCCCGTAGCAGCTTGAGCTAAGCCAGCGGTCGCAGCGAGCGTAGCCAAAACGAGCAATGTCTTTTTCATGATGTTAATGTCCTTTGAGAGGGATAAATCTTTCCATAAACGCAACCGCACGTTGTCGGTCAGCGTATGTCTATTGAACCAAAAGACACCCGTTTTGGGAAGAGCAGAGGTCCGTCTTTTCGTGGAAATCTCTCAAAAACCAATCAAAGTAAGGGAAAACACTTACAAGTTGACAATTAGTCGACCATTTATTTGTTGCATTAGTGCAACAAATTATCACTTCGGCTGTTTTCCCGTTGTTTTGAGTGAATTTGGAGTTTTAAGACGTATCACTATTTACTCATATTTGGATTTTTAGTGAACCGAGTGTTCAATATAAGGAACGGCCCTCTGAAACTAAGGTCTTTTACCTAAGGGTTTCCCAGCTAATCCCTTTGAACACTTTCTTTGGGCTTATCGATATAATGAGAAGGTTTAGGCGCAAAAAACGCCATACCGTATTCCCCCTCTCGAATACGTGCAACTCTCAACCAATATTTTGGAGCTTAGAAAAAATGGGTTACTTTCCGTCTTGGAAGTTAAAGCAACAGGGGAACGTGATTGCCCCCGATGAATGTTTGCCTGTTGGTCAAACCATTGCAATGGGTATTCAACACGTCGTGGCCATGTTTGGTTCAACCGTGTTAGCACCGCTATTGATGGGATTCGATCCCAATATGGCAGTTTTAATGAGTGGCATTGGGACACTCATTTTTTTTGCCGTTGTCGGTGGTCGTGTTCCGAGTTACTTAGGTAGTTCGTTTGCGTTTATCGGTGTCGTGATTGCTGCCACGGGCTACGCGGGTAGTGGCATGAACGGCAATATCGGTGTGGCCTTAGGGGGGATCGTCGTTTGCGGTCTCGTCTACGCGTTGGTGGGCCTCATCGTGATGGCAACGGGCGTGAAGTGGATTGAAAAATTGATGCCGCCCGCTGTGACCGGAGCGGTCGTCGCTGTGATCGGGTTAAATTTGGCCCGTGTGGCTGTCACGAGCGTAGGCTCGACCGACTTTGATGCCTGGATGGGGCTCTTCACGGTCTTGTGCGTGGGCGGGGTTGCCGTCTACACGCGTGGCTTCATTCAGAAGTTGCTCATTTTGGTGGGCTTGGCACTGGCCTACGGGATTTACGCCATCCTCACCAACGGCATGGGCTTAGGGAAGCCGATTGATTTTACTAAGATTGCCGAGGCGAGCTGGTTCGGTGTCCCGCATGTGACGACCCCGGTCTTTGATCTGCAAGCCATTATGCTGATCGTGCCGGTCGTGATCATTCTGGTGGGCGAAAACTTAGGCCACGTCAAGGCCGTGACCGCCATGACGGGACGCAACCTCGACCCCTACATGGGTCGTGCGTTCTTGGGTGACGGGATTGCGACGATCTTCTCGGGCTTTTTCGGTGGTACGGGCGTGACGACCTACGGGGAAAACATCGGTGTGATGGCCGCGACCCGCGTCTACTCCACGTTGCTCTTCCCGGTCGCAGCGGTCTTTGCCATCATCTTAGGCTTCTCGCCCAAGTTTGGTGCCTTGATTGCGACGATTCCGCAACCCGTCTTGGGTGGTTGCTCGATCGTGGTTTTCGGGTTGATTGCTGTGGCAGGCGCTCGCGTCTGGGTGGTCAATCAGGTCGACTTCGGGAATAACCGCAATTTGATCGTCGCCGCCGTGACCCTCATCTTGGGGGCCGGGGACTTCACGTTGAATTTAGGCTTCTTTAAGTTAGGCGGTATCGGTACCGCCACGTTCGGCGCCATCATTTTGAATGCCATCATGATGATGGGCGAAGAAAAGAAGCACGAAGAAGGTAAAGAATTGGAATTCAAAGACCAGTAATCGCTTAACGCGAACGGTCGTAGCACTCCGAGTTGAACGCGGTTTGACTCGGAGTTTTTTTATGCCTACTGGGCCTAGGTCGAGAGTAGGGGGCGAACGCCTCGCGTTTGACGCATAATAAAGACTCTACGTCAGAAAAAAGAAGAGCCCATGACTGATCGCTATCCCGCTTTATTTTGTGCCGCTGGGCGCCCCGAACTGCTCTTTGAGGAGAATGATCTCACTCGCACGCTTGCGCGCGTGGGGGAGTTTCTCGTGCGCCAATGGGGACGTCCCAAAGCCATCCTTGCGATCACGTCCACGTGGCGCACCGACGCGGTCACGCTCGACGGGGCCTGGGACTGGCGAGCGCACTTAGCCCAAGCGGGACTCACGTCACCATCGGACGCGTCGGGGGTAGAGCTCAACGATCCCACGCTCAGTATGGAAGAGCGGGCGGTCGCGGGCGATCTGGCGGCCTCATTGCTTGACGCGTTCCCGTGGGTGAAAACCGGGGAACTGGGGCTGGAATCCGCCATTTTGCCCACGTACTCTGCGCTATTTCCCACGATGGATATTCCCTTGGTGCCGATGTCGGTCGTGCCCCTCGTTGGGCTTCGGGCCCACTACGAATGGGGCATGGCCTTGCGGGCTTTACGCGACGAAGGGGTACTCCTTCTGGGGCTCGGCGCCCTCGGGGAAAACGCGCCCTTGGTGAACCCCGCGTCAGAGACGGGACTGCCCGCCATGGAAGACTTTAGCGCTAAGCTCGTTGAAGCCCTCGCCGTGCGTAACGACGAAGCGGTCATTCAATACCGCGATATCGAGACTGCCCCCGTGGGGATGCCCGACGAAGCGCTGATCCTTCCCTTAGTGAGCATCCTCGGGGCGAGCGTGGCTGAACCCGCCACGGTCTTTAATCATCGCGTCACCTGGGATGCGCTCGCGATGAGTAGTGCACTTTTTTCTGAACACACCTTTCCCCACATTTAACCCGACTGGGTCGATTCACACGGAGGCTTAGACATGCCAGGCTTTCACGATCTCATCGAACGCTTTCACAACTTTCGCGAAGATGTTCTCCTTAAAGAACGCGACTTTTTCCACCAGCTCGCTCACGGTCAAGCTCCCAAGACCCTCGTGATTGCGTGTTGTGACTCGCGCGTCGATCCCGCGATTTTGATGGGTGTGCGCCCAGGGGATCTTTTTGTAGTGCGCAGTATTGCCGCGCTGGTGCCCGCTCAAGACGAAGCCCAACACCCCGACGCCGTGATGGCGGCGGTCGAGTACGGCGTGAAACACTTGGACGTGGACAACATTATCGTGATGGGCCACGCGAACTGCGGGGGGATTCATGCAGCGCTTCACCCGGAGGCGGTCAAAGCCGAACCCTATATCTTTAATTGGGTGAAATTGGCCCAAGGCGTGGTTGACGAGGAACGGCACCCGCACGGTAAACCTCAGTGGAAAACCGCTCCCGAATTACAGCGTCGTTGCGAAGAGGGAGCCGTTTTGCAGAGTATCGACAACCTCTTGAGTTACGACTGGGTGCGCGACGAAGTCGAAAAGGGGGACTTAGCCCTGCATGCGCTCTACTACGATCTCACCACGAGTGAACTCTACGTGTGGAATCACGACAAAGAAGACTTCGAAGCGACGACGCTCGCCGATCTTTAAGACAAAAGGAAAGAATCCAAATGGCACGCTATCCAACGCTGTTTGTGGGGCACGGTAGCCCCATGTTGGCCCTGCAAAACAATGCGCTCACCGAAGCGATGGCCTCGATGGGTAAGCTCCTCATCGAGCGCCACGGGGAACCCAAGGCCATTCTGGCCATCTCGGCCCATTGGCTCACGCAGGGCACCTGCACCAACGATACCGAACACCCCACACAAATCTACGATATGTACGGGTTTCCGCCCGAACTCTATGAGGTAAAGTACCCGGTCGCGGGGAGTCCCGTCTTGGTCGAGCAACTCAAAGCACGCTTGGGCGACAAACTTCTGGTGAATAATGCCTGGGGGATTGATCATGGCACGTGGACCGTGTTAAAGCACATGTTCCCCAAAGCCAATATCCCGACGGTGCAATTGTCGCTTAACGTGGCCCTCTGGCCCCAAGAACATTACCGTTTGGGCGAACAATTGGCCGCATTGCGCGAAGAGGGTGTCCTCATTTTGGGCTCGGGCAACATCGTGCACAATCTGCGTCGCATTGACTACGGCGATACGAACGGAGCGCCTTGGGCTCATGAATTCTTAACGGCAGCACACTACGCGATCATGAAGCGCCATGATCGAACACTCCAAGCGTACGAGAATTTGCCCAAGCACGAACTCGCGATCCCGACGCCTGACCACTACTTCCCGCTCCTCTATGTCTTAGGGGCAAGCCAAGGCGAACTGCCCTCGGTCTTTAACCATCAGATCGTCTTAGGGTCATTAGCGATGTCGAGTTATGTGTTTGGGCTCGACGCGTCCTAAACGGACGCCGTGTTAGGCAAGGGTGCGTCGGTCGCGGGGCACCCACACCGACGCCACAAAAATTCGTTCTGAAGCAACACCTTGAGGCATAATGGTAAGTACGACTCTACTCGATTGTGCTTCGCCGTGACCTATGACGCCCACACTTGCCTACATTGACCTTGAAGTGGACCCCAAAACGGGAAAACCCCTCGATTTTGGGGCCTTCGTGACGGACAAAGACGCCTACCATGGGCCGTCCGTCAAGGACTTTATGTCCAGCATTGCTAACGCGGACTTTGTCGTGGGCCATAACCTAATAGCGCACGACTTGGTGCACTTACGTCAAGCGCTTCCAAGGGATCTCTCTGAGCTCACCCAAAACGCCATCGATACGCTTTATTGGTCAGCGCTCCTCTTGACGGACCGAACGCACCACCATTTAGGCAAAGACGACAAACTCAGCGAAGAGAGCTTTAACAATCCGCTTAACGATGCGCTCAAATCGCGCGATCGTTTAGAAGAGGCGATCAGTGCCTTTGAAGCGTTGCCACCTCCATTAAAGGCGATCTACTACGCACTGCTATTCGACGTTGACGGGTTTGGGGCATTTTTTCGCTTGGTGGACTATGGAGGAGCGGGCTTAGAGAACGTAGCGCACGCCATTCGAACGTTTTTCCCTGCCGCCTTTTGTCGGCACGCTGCGATTGAGGCTTGGAGTGCGAGTCACCCTGTGGAATTGGCCTATACGCTCGCCCTTCTTTATGCGACAAAGCGGGCTGAGGAAAAACGCGATATAAGCCCGGAGAGCACGGTGCAAGAGCCCAGCACGACTACCCCAGTGCTCGCGGAGTGGATCTACTATCAGTTCCCAGAGGTGGGCAACGTACTCGAAGCGCTCCTCAATACGCCGTGCCACGATCCCGCGTGCGCCTACTGTGCCCAACACCTGGATATTCATCGCGCGCTAAAACGCTTTTTCGGCTACGACGAATTCCGCCGCTACGGGGGTGAACCACTCCAAGAAGCGGCCACGCAAGCCGCCGTCAATGGTGACTCCTTGGTGGCCCTCTTTCCGACGGGAGGAGGGAAGTCCCTCACTTTTCAGCTCCCAGCCCTCATGGCAGGCGAAAACGTTCACGGCTTAACGGTGGTGATTTCGCCTTTGCTGTCGCTTATGAAAGACCAGGTCGACAATCTCACGGCACGTGGCATTCAACGCGCCGTGTCGATTAATGGGCTCTTGAGTCCCGTGGAGCGTAAAGCGGCGATTGAGTTTGTCGAAAAAGGCGGGGCGTCGTTACTTTATATTTCGCCCGAACTCTTACGTTCAGGGCTCATCGAGCGGCTCTTATTGGGGCGCCACGTCGTGCGGTTTGTGATTGACGAAGCCCACTGCTTTAGTGCCTGGGGACAAGACTTTCGCGTGGACTACCTCTATATCGGGCCCTTCATTAAGCGCTACCAAGAATTAAAAGGCTTGGGGTATACGATTCCCGTCTCCTGCTTTACCGCGACCGCCAAACAAAAGGTCGTCACCGACATTTGTCAGTACTTTAAGGCGCACTTAGGGATCGAGATGAAAACCTTCTCGACCGAAGCGACCCGTGAGAATTTGCACTACACGGTTCTCTACGTGGAGCCCGCCGTCAAATATCAGCGATTGCGCGAATTGATTGAAGCGCACCCGGTGCCCACGATTGTCTATGTCTCACGCACCAAGCGCGTCGATGAATTGGTGGAGAAACTCCGCAAAGACGGCTACAACGCCGCAGGCTTTCACGGAAAGATGGCCGTTCCCGACAAAGTCGACAACCAAAGCGACTTCATTAACGATCGCGCCCAAATCATGGTTGCGACGAGTGCCTTTGGGATGGGGGTCGATAAGAGTAACGTCGGGCTTGTGGTTCACTACGAGATTTCGAGTTCGCTCGAAGACTACATTCAGGAGTCGGGCCGTGCTGGCCGAGATCCCAGTCTCGAAGCCGCCTGCTATGTGCTCTTTAACGAAGAGGACTTGAACCAGCATTTTTCCTTGCTGATTCAGTCCAAACTGAGCCTTAACGAAATTCAACAAGTCTGGCGGGCAGTGCAGGATCTCTCCAAACATCGCGCGACGATTCAATGCTCCGCACTGGAAATCGCCCGACACGCGGGCTGGACGGATTCACAGCCCGATCAGGAAACGCGTGTGAAAAATGCGCTTGCGGCCTTAGAGACGGCGGGCTACTTAAAGCGTGGCCAAAACGTTCCGCACGTCTACGCCACGAGCATCACGGTCAATAACGCTAACGAAGCGCGGGAGTTAATCGAGCGCTCGCAACTCTTTGACGAGCAAACCAAAGTCCACGCCGCCCGCATCCTCTCGTCACTCTTATCCGCACGGTCACGCAAAACCACGGCAGAAGCCGAAAGCCGCGTGGATCATTTGGCCGACATCCTCGCCTTACCCAAAGAAACGATTGTCTCGACGATTGGCCTCATGCGTCAAGCGCACGTCTTGTCCGACGATAACGACATGCGCTTTGAGTTGAAGCCCGAGGATAGTCTCGCGAAGAAAATCTCGCGCTTAGCGCGTTTCCAGAAAATGGAAACCCTTTTTTGGGAACTGGTGAGCGAGGAGCGGCGCCACTACCAAGTGAAAGAATTTACGAGTGCGGCCGACGAACGTGGCATCCTCACCACCCCCAAAGAGTGGATTAGTCTCACGTCCTTTTTGGAACTCAAAGGGTACTTAACGCGTCGCGCGACCGGCACCAAAGATCACTTTGAATTGCGCGTCACGCTCTCGCCCGAGGGCCGCATTGCACGTATGCAAAAGCGCTATGACATAGCGCAGTATGTCCTCGAAGCGCTCTTTAAGAAGTGGAGCGAAACGCTTAAAACCGAGAAAGGGGACGCCGTCACAGGAATCGACTTTTCGCTATTGAAACTCCTTGAAGGGTATACCCAAACCGACCAGGGGCTGATGGGCAAAGGGGAAGCCACCCAAGCCGACGTGGAAGAAGCCCTCCTATACCTCAAGAAAATGGACCTGATTCAGCTCGAAGGGGGCTTTTTGGTGCTTTACTTCGGGATGAAAATTGAACGCCTGAATCGGGGGAGCCGGACCAAATACAAAGTGGCCGACTATGCGCTCCTTGACGCGTTTTATCGCCAAAAAATTCAACAGATTCACATCGTGGGCGCCTACGCGAACCTGATGGTGAAAAACATGGGGGCTGCGCTCGACTTCGTGCACGACTATTTTCATGAAGACTACCAAGTCTTTATTGACAAATACTTTAAAGGCTCCCAGACGCTGCTCAATCGACCGGTCACAACGGGGCTCTTTGAGAAAATCGTCGGCACCCTCTCGGATAAGCAACGCGCGATTCTCTCGGACGACACCTCACGCACGATTGTGGTCGCTGCGGGGCCAGGCAGCGGTAAAACGAAACTCTTGGTCCATAAATTGGCGAGCCTGTTAACGCTCGAAGATGTGAAGCACGAAAACCTCTTGATGCTCACCTTTTCGCGCGCGGCCGCTCAGGAATTCCAAGACCGCCTAACGGCCTTAATTGGCCCCTCGGCCCGCTTTGTGGAAATGAAAACGTTCCACTCCTATGCGTTTGATTTGTTGGGCAAAATCGGAGGACTCGAAGAGTCGAACACGATCTTTGAAAAGGTGTTGCGGGCGATCGGAAACAACGCCATTGAGCCCAATCGCATCACCAAACAAGTGATCGTCATTGACGAAGCGCAGGACATGAGCGCTGAGGAGTTTGCCTTTGTGAATGCCATTCGTGCGCAAAACCCGGCGTGCCGCTTGATTGCGGTCGGGGACGACGATCAGAGCATTTTTGAATTCCGTCAGTCGGACGCGCGCTTTTTTGCGCAGTTGCGCGACGAAGAGGGGGCGGCGTTCTATGAAATGACGGAAAACTACCGCAGCGAACGCGCCATTGTCGACTTTGCCAACGCCTTCGTCACGCGCATCACCGAGCGCCTAAAAACCGAACCCATCGTGGCGCACAAACCGGAGCTTGGGGAGGTCGTTGTCACGCAACACACCGCCCCCCAATTTGACGATGCGATCGTCGCCGATATCGCTCAGCGTCGGGGAGAGGCTCGGGTGGCGATTCTCACGCAAACGAACGACGACGCCCTGCGACTCTGTAATCGGCTACGTAACGAATCGATCCCCGCCCAATTGATTCAATCGGGAAGTGGGTTTAAGCCCAAACACCTGGCCGAAATTCAGTTTTTCCGCGACGCGGTGCTCGCACGGGCGTTGAATGCGCGTTTGAGCCCTGAAGGGTGGGGTGAGGCATTGGAGGCCTTTGCCGAGCGGTTTCGCACCAGTACTCGCTATGCGGCGTGCCTCGCCTACTTTAAGCGCTGCGACGCGACGCTCTTTCCGGCGATGCCCTATGTGAGCGACTTTGAGTACTTTATCGAGGAAACCCAATTTGAAGACCTCTTTGTGGAGGCGGGCGACACGCCGCAAGGCAAAAGCGTGATTGTGTCCACCATTCACAAAGCCAAAGGACGCGAATTTGATCAAGTCTACTTAGTGCTTGCACACCCCTTTAAGCGGGATAACTCAACCTTGCGCACGCTCTACGTGGCGATGACCCGAGCCAAAGCAGGACTCTATGTGCACACGAATAGCCCCGTCTTTAAGCAAATTACCACCCCAGGCGTCACTCACCACGTCGATACCACTCGCTACCCTGAACCCACGGTGGAACTTTTGGGCCTAGGGCTCAGTGGCGTGGTGTTGAGTAGCTTTGAGCGCTATAGTGAACTCATTGCTCAACACGTGAGCGGGGACCCGATCACGATTGAAAACGGCCGAGAATTGTGGTTAACGACCGAGGGACGCTCGCAACGCATCGGCTATCTCGCCAACGATACCCAGAAACTCTTATCGCAAAAGCGTGAACGCGGCTATCGGATAGATTGCGCCGTAATCGACTATATCGTCTGGTGGCACGACAAAGAGCATCCCGAAAAGGGAGCTTCTCGGATTGTGCTACCCCTCATTACGCTCACACGCGACGCAGTGACGAGTGACGACGCAGGGGAGGGAAGCGCCCAACCATCTGCCCCTCAAAGCTATTGGGATAGCGACTTTTCGGGAGACGACGCTTTTACGCCGATGGTGGGTGAGCGCCATATCCTGCCGGACTAGGCGTCACGCAACCAAGCACCCAACCCGACGCGCTCACGGCGAGGGAATCGCGTCGGGGAAGGGGAGAGTGGATCGTGCTCAGGCGCTTTACCAATGATTAAACGTTTTGACCGTTTCCCAGGCAATGGCCTCTAAACGCTGGGCGAGACTCGCGTCGAGCGGCTTTTCGCAGTCGCCTGTGAAGTCAAGGCCTTCGGGCGAACGGTGAAAGAGACTGGCGTAGAGTGTCGCCGCATAAAGGTACGTGCCCGCCCCGGTGGGGTGCGACTTGTCGGGCATCTGAAAGACCACGTCAGGTAAAGCGGTACGGGCGCGTTCAAACGCGAGTCCCACGGGTACCACGCGCATGCCCGCGTCGTTCGCTGCGGCAATCGTGTTGTCGGCCAGCTTCCCGAGCTCCTCACGCTTATCCGCTTTGGTCCACGTCATGATTAAGATCGGCGTCGACCCTGCCGCCCGAATCGTCTCGGCATGGCGCTTCGCGTCACGCTTTAAAAAGGGGAGGCGTTTCGCGGAGGTGGCGCCCGCTGAATGCTCTTGCAAAAGCACCACATCAAACATCGGATGCGTTAACTCACCGTCCTTTGTGTCCCCGTACGGGTCCTGATCGTGGGGCTTCAAGTAGTCCGCCACATTGTGAAAAGAGAGCGACCCTGAGCTAATCGTCAAGAGTCGGGTTTTCATCGGAATCTTGGGGTTGCTCGCTTGCATAAACCCGCGCAAATAGGTGTGCACGCCACAGTTGTAGAATGAGTACGAGTTCCCGATCAGTAACGTCACCTGAGGGGTTTTCTCAAGCGGTGCCGTCACCGCAGGTTCCACGGTATTACCAAGGGGGCCTGCCCAAGTCGTACTCAGGATACTCCCCAAACCCATCGCCATGAGGGTCATCCGTAGTGTGGTTTTCAGCGATTTTCTCATCGTGAGTCTCCTTAGAAGCGATGCACCATCCCAAAGGCTAACGTCGTGCGGTTTAAGTCGCCATCGGCATTTTTCGCGTCCTTCAAGCATTTTAAGCCATGCAAGTGGGCGAGCGAGGTGTAAAGTAACGTCCGCTTGGAGAACGGGTATTCATAGCCCACGCCGAAGGCCAAATAATCTGCGCGATCGGAACGATCCTTGGCGAGCGCTTTTTCGTTGGTATTGCGTGAGTAGAGTGCCGAAAGACGCAACGTTCCACCTGCCAACGGGGCTTTGGCGCCCACCATCACATTGTGCGCACTCACGTCGCCCGCAGCGAGTTTTTTGCCCGCATAATCCGTCACTTTTTGTAGCGCACTAAAGCGATCCATGTGTTGGGCACGTTGGTACGCCGCAAAGAGGCGCACGTCCCCCACATCCGCGTAACCCATCAGGTTACCCGAAATCGGGTTAGCCTCGCCCTCTTGGCGCTCTTCGTGCGAAAGAAACGTGGATTCCACCCCAACGAGCACCCCCCAGTGCGCGGCTTTGTAGTCGAGCGACGAGCCCAGATAGCGTTCGTTCTCGTTAAAGGGTGCCACTTCACTGCCCGCGGTTTGGAATGAGGCACTCGCTACCCACGTGAACCCATTCCAGTTGGGCGACTGATAGAAAATCGCATTGTCGATGCGAGCGCCTTTGCCGTAAAACAAAAGCCCGGCATCACCCCAAACCACCGAGAAGGGCGTGAAGGCCCCAATGCGCGTAAAGGCGTTGGAGCCGGACAATACTTTCCCGGAGCGCCCTAAGGCCAACTCGCCCCAGGTGCGTGACTTGAGACTCACGGTCGATTGACGTGAAAAAAGTTGGCTCGCACCTTCACCGGTATCCGCGCTTATTCCACTTTCGAGCACCACATTCGCCGAGAGATCATTAGTGAGTGACTCCGTCGCTTTAATGCCCCAGAGGCTACTGCCGGTATGGCCTGAAGCCATTTCATAGGTATCGCGGGAATGCGTGTTGTTCACGATTTTGATCCCCGTACCGATGCGCCCATAGACGCTCACCTCGCTCGCTTCCGTTGTGCTCGAAAAGAGTACTGTACCCAGTGCCACAGCACAGCATAGGGTCAAGGTTTTAATGGGAAAAGTCGGTCGCATGATTGTCTCCTTGTTAAATCGTGAATTTCCCATCAAAAACTTCCCTCGTGCCCTGCATAGCGTTCGCAGGGCACTCTGTAACGACCTTCTCAGC
>OOCP01003383.1_pt1 | contig 11753 bp, 8 predicted proteins | sample 1671511 | NCBI WGS metagenome assembly OOCP01 (sample SAMN06348164, study PRJEB24527) | human gut metagenome | biome: human gut; feature: ankylosing spondylitis patient; material: feces | host: Homo sapiens | place: China | collected 2015-10 | reverse complement strand
CTTGAAATTATTAAAAAATTAAGTTTGAATTATCCAAAAAAAAATGCTTACTTTGCAGACCAAATCAGATTTTTGGAGAAATTGATTATTAACGCTAAATCAAAATAACAAAATGTATTTATTATTAGTTATCTTAATGCTGATTGCATCTGTGCTGATGTGCTTCATTGTATTGATTCAAAATTCTAAAGGAGGTGGTCTGGCATCAGGCTTTTCATCATCCAACCAAATTATGGGTGTGCGCAAGACTACGGACTTTTTGGAAAAAGCAACCTGGACTCTGGCAGCTGTCATGGTAGTCTTCAGTATTGTTTCTGCTTACACTATTCCTTCTTCCACAGGCAAGGGCGGTGATGTGATTCTGGAACAGGCGCAACAAGAAGAAAAAACTAATCCTTATAACATGCCCGTAGGTACAGAAGCTCCGCAATCGGAGGCCCCTGCAGCTACAACTCCGGCTGAAGCTCCTGCTCCTGCAGCAGAAGCCCCTGCAGCAGAATAAGATAAGGATATTGCGGATGACTCCCGCTTGGAAAAATAAGAGAAAGGTTGATACTGAAAAGGTGTCAGCCTTTTTTCGTTTTGATGAAGTATTTATTTACCTTTGTCAGTAATTTATGCAATCTGATTAATAAATTGAAATCCAAATAGTACAATGACAGAACAACTCAAACTTAAATTGAATGATTCCAAGGCTACCCGTTGGGGGGCATTGGTGATTGTTGCCTTCACGATGATGGCAGCTTATTATGTAAACGACGTGGTAGCACCGTTGAAGACAATGTTGGAAACGGACTTGGCTTGGTCGAGTACCGACTTCGGATTCTTTACCGGTGGTTATAGTTTTCTGAATGTTTTTTTCCTGATGTTGATTTGGGGAGGATTAATCCTCGACCGCTTTGGTATCCGTTTCACCGGAAAGCTGGCAACTATCCTGATGGTAGGTGGTACAGCACTTGAATACTATGCAATGACGGGACTTGCCGGTGCCGACGCGACTTTATTCGGAATCAATGAAATATTTGGCTATAAAACGGGTGTGTTTGTTGCTTTTGCCGGTTATTCCATTTTTGGAGTAGGAGCGGAGGTCGCCGGTATTACAGTTTCCAAAATCATAGCCAAGTGGTTTAAGGGGAAAGAGCTTGCCACGGCTATGGGGGTACAAGTTGCTTTAGCACGTATCGGTTCGCAAGCCGGTTATGCCGTAGCCATTCCTTTGGCCCGTGCTTTCGGTATTTCCACACCGGTGTTGTTGGGTTTGGTTCTGTTGTTGGGCGGTATGATTGCTTTCTTCATTTTTGCAGTGATGGACAAGAAGCTGGACAAACAGATGGAAGCTGCTGCCATTGCTGCCGGTACGGAAGATGAGGAAGAGAAGTTCTCTTTTAAGGATGTGAAGAATATTCTGGTCAATCCCGGTTTCTGGCTGATAGCATTGCTGTGTGTATTGTTCTACTCTTGTGTATTCCCATTCCAGAAGTTTGCTTCCGAGTTGATGATTATCAAATACGGTATCAATGAGAATGTGGCCGGTACATTTGCCGGACTTCCGGCATTGGGAGCGCTGATTCTGACTCCGGTCTTTGGTGGTTTCATTGACAAGCGGGGCAAGTCCGCATCTATCATGCTGCTGGGCTCGGCCATGCTGATATGTGTGCATTTCATTTATGCTATTCCCGATATAAACTATTGGCTGGTAGCTATTGTGCTGATGATAATTTTGGGTATCGCTTTCTCGCTGGTACCTTCTGCCATGTGGCCGGCTGTGGCCAAGATATTCCCGGTAAGCCAGTTGGGTACGGCATACGCATTGATTTTCTTTATCCAGAATATCGGTCTTTGGGGTATTCCTACATTGATAGGGTGGGTGCTTGATGCCTATTGTATATCCGGCAAGAAACCAGATGGAACGAATATGTATGACTATACGGTGCCTATGTGCATTTTTACCGGTATTGCCTGCTTGTCCCTTATAGTGGCTCTACTGCTGAAGAAGGCAGACAAGAAGTATGGTTATAAGCTGGAAGAGCCTAATATTCAGAAATAATAGGAAAAGCGGATACCGTATGATGGAAATACCCGAAGGAAAAGTAAGTCTGTTGGACGCTGTTCCGGTCCGCTGTGGACATATAACAACCGAATGGGAAGGTGAGTGCGCCGTACTCGCCTACCCACGGTTTAAATACGAATGGATGCGTCGTTTTTTATTGCCGAAGGGGATGTCTCCTGACATCCATGTGAGGCTGGAAGAACACGGTACAGCTGTCTGGAATCTGATAGATGGACATCGTACCGTGCGCGAAATCATCTCTCTACTTGCCAGGCACTTTGGGGAGGAAGAGAATTATATTCCCCGGGTCACCGCCTACGTAATGCAGTTGCGTAAGGATGGATTTATCCAGTTGACAATCCGGAATTAGAATTCCTTTATTCCCTATCCACTTTTATCAATCCTCCCGTTGCCGTATCAAACAGCACTTTGATGGTAGAATTCTTGTTGAACAGTACCGGTGCGAGGTATTCTACGGTGCCGAATTGGGTAATGGGAAGTTGGTCGTCAAACAATTTCTTATTGTTATACATCAATGTCACTTGTGCCTTGCCCGGAAGGTTATAGGCTACACCGTCCACTTTCTTTTTGCCTTCCTCGGTGGCAGATACATCGGGACTTTTGAGGTCGGTGACGCTGATATAATACGGTTCACCGGCAAGGTCATTATTGGCCACCACTCCCAGCTTTCGGGAAAAACGGAAAGCCACCTCATCTTTCATCTCTTTAGGCGTCAGCCGGATGGTGAATGTCTTGGGTTCTTTCTTTATTTTGCCCGAGAACATTTCCGTCATAGCCGTTTCCTGCTGGTTCAGATTGTCAAGCATCAGCTTGAGTTGGGCGCCGTCCTTGGGCATATTGTCTGCTTCGCCGCGCAGGAGGGCATTCTTGCTTTCGCGGATGCTGTATATTTCCTTGGCCACCAGCTCGGCCATCTTGGCACTGGAGTTGGACATCAGTATTTCTTCCGTCAGAAAACTGCGTGGGTCAATGCTGCTTTCGGTGGCTTTGGCTTCGGGCGTCTTGGCAGCAGGCTTACCGCTGAACGGAATGTTGATGGAGCGGACAATTCCGTCTTCGGTAAGCTCCATAAGGGGTGCTACGGTCTTGTCTTTCATCTTCACGAAATAGACGTTGTCCTTATCCGGTACACCGGCTATGCGGGTTTCTATCTTATCCAGTGTCCAGAACTCCTCGGGTTCGGCAGACACGTTGTTGAGACGCAGATAGCGGTCGGCATATCTGCAAAATTCTCCGGGAGTGTAGGTATGCTTGGTGGCTTGCAATACGATTTCTATTTCTGTTTTGGGTAACATATAGGTCACTCCGTAGTCTTTGCCACGCATCACACCGGTGGTTACGTCTGTTTGCGCCAGGGCAGTGGTAGACAAGAACAGAGCTGAGAGCATCAATATATTCTTCTTCATAATGTACATTCGTTTAGACTGATTTAGCTAAGGGACAAAGTTAATGAAGTTATCTTTGCTAAATATTGCTTTATAAATTATTAACAGAGCTGACGAACTGTACGCAAACCGGCATGTCGACTACAATGTCCTGATGAGTATCTTCCAAGAGTCCGGTAACTTCGTTTCGTTTGTATACCTGAATGACATTGCTGTCGCGGCAGGCGGCAAGCAAGTATTTACCGTTGGGCGTGATGTTGAAGTTGCGGGGATGGATGCCGGTGGGCTGATAACCTACCTTTGCCAAGGTCCCATTTTCGGGATTCACGGCAAAGATGGCGATGCCGTCTTCTTTCAGACGGTTGCTGGCGTAGAGGTATTTCCCATCCGGACTGAGGTGGATGTCTGCACTTCCACGGGCGGCTACGGTGTCGGCTGTGATAGTCTGTATCTGTTCCAGGCAGCCGTCGTCGTAACTGAAGGCAATGACCTTACCGGACAGTTCGGTGATGAGATAGGCAAACTTCCCGTTAGGGCTAAATGTCAGATGGCGCGGGCCGGAATCTGCCTCAATGCCAACGGCTTCCAGAGAAGCATGAGGAATAGGGTTGTCGGGGTGCATCACAAAGCGCAGGATGCGGTCGGCACTGAAGTCGGTGGCGAAGATATACTTTCCGTCCGGTGAAAAGACCGTGCAATGGATGTGGGGAGTGGCTTGCCGTATGGCGTCGGGACCGGTGGCAGAGCCTTGAAAGAGCGTGTCTGCAGGAGCCAAAGTGCCGTCTTTCTGTAAAGGAAAGACGGACATGGTTCCACCGCTGTAGTTGGCAGTCAACACTTCCCGGCCATTGGTGGCCACGTAGCAGGGGTCGGCGCCGAAGGTGGGAACGGTGTTCAGCAGGCGCAGTTCTCCCGTTTCCCGGTCTAAGGAAAGGGAGCTGAGGGCTGCTGTGCTGTCGTTCATTTCACTGACGGCATAGACAAATTCGCCATCTCCCGAGGGGACGAGGTAGGAGGGATTGGGCAATGCCGCTGAACTGAGCGGAACGGCTGTTCCCGTCTCCTGATTAAAGCGGAAGGTATAGATACCCTTGCTTGAGCCATTCGTGTAAGTACCTATTAGCATGGCGAGTTCGTCCTGGTCACCGTTAGTGCCCTTTGGAGAAGAGCCACATGCTGTCAAACCTAATCCGAGCATACAGAAAAGAAGTGTTTTCATTAATTTAATGTGTTAATGTGCCAATATGCTAATGTGCTAATTGGCTGCGCTGTATATGCTGCATGGTCATTGGTACATTAGCATATTGGCACATTAGCACATTAAAATTTAACTTCGGCAATACTGACGCGGTCATCGTTCAGCACGATGCGGAGGTCGCTGGCGGTAGTGCCTTTGAACGGATAGGAAATCAGTTTGCCGTATTCGCTGACGGTGCCCGAATATACGGTGAGGAACTGTCCGCCACCGCCCGAGAGCTGGATTTCGAAGGTTGCCGGCAGGTTGTTGTCACGTGTAAAGGCAATGGCAACTTTATCTACCTTGGCTCCGTTCTTCAAGGCAAAGGTAATATAATCTCCCTTATTTCCTTGCCATGCGGTATTGATTTTTTCGTCGAGCACGTTTTCGGCATCCTCTGGGTTGGTGCTGGCACTCACACGCTTTGCTGGTTTTTGGGCTTCAATGGCTTTGGCACGGGTCTGGTAGTCTTCTACGGTCAGCGTTCCGTTCAGGCGGATGTCTTCGGAAGAGGCGCCGGCCATGAGCACGAAGTCGCCGGGTTCCACCACCCATTTCATGTCGGCGTCCAGAAGCTCCAGGTGCTTGCGGTCGATGGTGAAGGACAGCTCCTGGGCTTCGCCCGGTTCGAGGTGGATGCGCTGGAAGCCTGCAAGATTCTTTTCGTAGGTGGTGATGCTGCTCAGTACGTCGCGGATATAGAGCTGCACTACTTCATCTCCGGCACGTTTGCCGGTGTTGGTCACCTTCAGGCGGACGGTGGCAGACTCGTTCGGGGTGATGACTCGGGGGGTGATGTCGAGGTCGGAGTACTCGAAGGTGGTGTAGCTCAAGCCGTAACCGAAGGGGTAGAGTGCTCCGTTGATGCGTGACATGTTGCCCGTAGGTCCCGGATTCTTACCGCCGTCTATCTGTGAAGAAGGCTTGCAGGGGAAGTTGAAGGGGATTTGCCCTACGGTCTTGGGGAAGGTCACCGTCAGCTTTCCACCGGGGTTGTAGTCGCCGAAGAGGATGTCGGCCAGGGCTGTTCCGCCTTTGGAGCCGGGATACCAGGCTTCGAGGATGGCGGGGACGAACTTGTCTGCCCAGTTGATGGAGAGCGGGCGTCCGTTGATGAGTATCAGTACGACGGGCTTGCCCGTGGCTTGTATGGCTTGAAGCAGTTGCAACTGCCGGCCGGGCAGGTCGAGGCTGGTACGCGATTTGTTTTCGCCGCAGGTGCGTTGTCCGCCGCCCAATACTACGATGGCAACATCAGCTTGACGGGCATTTTCTACGGCTTTGTCTATCTCGGCTTGTTCGTCGTCGGTCAGCGGATAGTCTATGATTTCACTTTCGGGCCAGTGGGCGTCCACCAGGTCGCAGCCTTTGGTGTAGAGCACCTCTGCCTTGCCTTTTGTCTTTTCTTGAATGCCTTCCAGCACAGTGGTCACTTCTACGGCAAGTGGGCCGTAATGGGTCAGCGCGTAGCCTTCTTCATTGGCATTGGGACCACAGACGGCAATCTTCTTGGTGGAGTTGATGTCTAAGGGCAACAGCTCACCGGCATTCTTCAGCAGAACGATGGACTCGCGGGATGCCTGCAAGGCGATGGCTTCGTTCTCTTCTTTTTCCACTTCACGGTCGGCACCGGCAAGGTCTGTCTGGTAGGGGGCATCGAACAGACCGATGAGGAACTTTACCCGGAGGATGTCGCGCACACGGTCGTTAATGACTTCTTCGCTCAGTCCGCCTTCCTTCACCAGTTCGCGGAGGGGAAGGACGAAGGAGTCGGGCGAGCGGAAGGTACAGCGTACGTTCAGCCCGGCTTCCACGCTTTGGCGGACGGCTTCTTTCATGTCTTTGGCGGTGCCGTGCTTGGTGTAGAGGTATTCTACGGCGTCACTGTCGGATACGACGTAGCCACGGAATCCCATTTCGCCACGCAGGCGGGTGGTGAGCCAGTAGTAGCTGCCCTGTACGGGGATGCCGTCGTAATCGTTGTACGAACTCATTACGCCCAGCATGCCAGCTTCCCGGATGACGCGTTTGAAGGGGTAGATGTGTATGTTTTCCACTTCGCGCGGCGACATTTGCGGGTCCACGCGTGCCATGCCTTCGCGGGCGCCTTTGTTGTTACTGTAAGCGGCAAAGTGCTTGCCGGTGGCGGCCACTTGGTGGTTGTGCTGCAAGCCGCGCACCATTTCGATGCCCAGTTCGGCTACGAGGTAGGGAGATTCGCCGTAAACTTCTTCGTAGCGTCCCCAGCGCTGGTCGCGTCCTACGTCGAGGATGGGGGCGTAGACGTTGGTGTAGCCCAGCATGCGGGCTTCGCGTCCGGTGATGAGTCCTACTTGGCGAATCAGTTCACGGTTCCAGGTATGTCCCAGTCCCAGTTGGGTGGGGAAGTTGGTGGCGCGGTAGCTTTCCACGCCGCGTATGCCTTCGTTGGTAAAGTCTACGGGGATGCCGAGACGGGTATCTTCCACAAAGAACCGTTGCACCTCGTTCAGTGCCCAGGCGTGGCGCGAGGCGGGCCAGACGTAGGCATTGTCCGAGGGAGGCAGCCCCCATTGCTGGAAGCCGTTCAGGTGTTCGTCGATGGCGCCGATACCGTCTTTCCAGAGCAGCTCTTTCCATTCGGGGGTGGGGAGGTCGTCTTTCAGTACGCGTTTGTAGCCGTAGAGGGTGACCATTTGGCAGGTCTTTTCGTCCAGCGTCATCTGTTGCAGCAGGTTTTCGATGCGTGCTTCGAGCGGGGCGGAGGGGTCTTCGTACACGTCTTTCACTCCGTTTTTGTTGAAGTCTATCCAACCTTTGCGGTACATTTCACTTTTCACCGGCTTGTAGGTTGCCGGTGTTTTGGCAGGCTTTTGTGCGCAGAGCAGTGTGCTTCCTCCAAGCAGCAGGGTTAGGGCAATAAGGTTCTTCATGATATGTTCTAAAAATCTCTTGGTTATTATTGTTTCTTTTGTTGACAAAAATACGGCTAATGTGTGAAATAAAGGGATAAAATAGTCCGAAGTATCGGCTTTTATTGTCCGAAGGGTCTTCCTCTTACTAAAAATATCCTCCAAGACGCTACCGGGGAATTCAAATCATTATTAGACGAAACATATCATTCACTTTTAAAAAGAAAGAGAGAACACTATAATAACCTGAAAAGTAGATGCAATCGCGGTGTATACAAGTATTACGGCTACATCTGTTAAACGAGGGTGTATTTATATAATAGGAATCTGTTGACGGAATTGTTGCTTGTACGGAAGAACTTTCTTTTCAACCTTGGGATGTCTAAACCCAACCTTGGTTTAGACATCCCAAGGTTGGGTATGGAAAAACCAAAGTTTGGGATAGATTGCTTCCTTAATTCTTTCCGGTTTTTCAGTTAACTTCAGAGACTTTTTCCGTTAACTTCCCATCTCTTTTGTGCAAATATCCATTACAGAAGATAGATATTCCCTCTTGCAGGGGGTAATTCCGTCAACGGATACTGGCTTTGGTAGCTGTTTGAACATTGATGACAATGGGGTGCACATATTCTATGTATGGAAGATTATTGTTTTTATCACGAAAAGTCAGTATTAGCTAATATTTGTAAATATATGGTGATTGCTAATAAAAGAATATGTATCTTTGGGCCAAAGAAAGCGGTAGAGGATGAAAAATAAAGTAGCATTTATCCCTTTTTCACCCTCCCTACTTAGCAATGAGTTACGCAATCTTTTAAATTTCAGACCGTTACAAAGTCATGGGGTTGACTGGATTTGACAGCGGGCAGAAATGGTAAGTAAGCATGCAGTGCGTCGTTGATTTGCACTTTAATCTCAGTCCTCAAAATTTTATCTGGCGAAACTCGTTACGCTCTCGCTGCTTAATCGAAGTATAGTAGATTGAAGCTTAATCCCGGCACCAGGTGCTGGGACGTGACATCACTCGGAAGCTGTTGCTCCGAAGCATTCCGATAAAGTGGTGCAGTCAAATCGGGGATAGTTCGTGTCAGCCTCGTGGCGCGGGTGAAAATTTAGAGGATAAGGCAACGGTTGATGGCTTTGGTTCTGCCGCTGCACGAAAATTTAGGCAAAGATAAGCATGTAGAAAGCTTATGATTTCCTCGTTTGGACGAGGGTTCGATTCCCTCCAGCTCCACTTTAAAGCAAATGAAAGCTCTGATAATCAGAGCTTTCATTTGTTTTTAAGTGGAGCTGGAGGGATTGTTTCTTTGATCATATCAGCTTTGACCTGAACGTATATACTACTATATATCAACAACATACATAACTAATCATATCTTTTTATAGCACATAGAATCTTGTACGCTCAAAAAAGGGGGGAGTAGGAATTAGGGCTTACTCCCCACGATTTTTATTTCTATATTCGCAGAAAAATAACTCATAAATATAATACGTATGATAGAAATCAATCACAGCTGTAGAACCTTCCTACACAAGAACAATCAGGTTATGATCCGAGTTAGATGGAATAATCGAGATGGCGAAGTTGGTTTTTCAGTTGGCTGTAATGCCGATCCAGACAAATGGGATAAAGAGAATCAAAGAGCTAGGTATAATACTACTCATAAAGTTGGTAGAAAGACAATGGTAGCTAGAGATATTAACAATCGTATTTCTCAATTTCTAGAGTGCATTGAGGAGTCTTTTACAGAGTATAGTTTAAATTCTCAGTTGCCAACTAAAAGTGAATTGAAAGAACTGGTTAATGAGAAGCTGGGACGAATAAAAAAAGAGGCTGTACCAGATGGGCTAATAGAGCGGGAAAAGTCTTTTCGTGAAATTTTCAATGATTTTTTAGAAGTTTGCTCTACAGAAAGAAGCTGGAGTGAGTCTGTACATCATAAATATGTTCAAGCATGGAATCATTTAAACAGCTGTGATCCCAACATATCTCTAGCAACACTTGATAAGAATAAGATGACAGAACTTAAAAAATGGTATGTAAAAAATGGATATCGTAACCGCACCACTGTAAAACAATTCAGAATATTAAAGTCTTTTCTTAGATGGATTGATGCCAATGGTTATCCGGTAGAGCAAGGAGTACTCAGCTATAAGGTAAACTTAACTGTGACTAAAAAGGAAGTGACTTTTCTGAAATATAAAGAATTACTCCATTTTGCATCTTTCCAATTTCCTAAAAGCAAAGAGTATTTAGATAGAGCTAGAGATATGTTTTGCTTTATGGCATTTACATCTTTACGTTATTCTGATTTAAGCGCATTAAAGAGAGCGCATATTTCAAATGGGAATATTGAGATGTATACTCAAAAAACGAATGATAGAATTACTGTTCCTGTAATAGAAAATGCTCAAAAGATTATAGATAAATATTCATGGTATCACTCCAAGAACGGTACAATATTCCCTGTTGCTTCGAATCAGAAACTTAATGATTACCTGAAAGAAGCTGCTGAGTTGGCTGGTTTGGATAGAGAGATAGTTGAAACCTACTTTATAGGTACGCAACGGCATGAAAAAATCCATAAGTTTTATGAAACGATAAGCTGTCACGATGGACGTAGAACTTTCGTTTGCTGTTCATTAGCTTTAGGGATATCTCCGACTGTTGTGATGAGTTGTACTGGACACGCAGATTATGAAAGTATGAAGCCGTATATAGAAGTAGCAGACGAAACACAGAAGATGCAAATGGAAAAATGGAATACTCACCAATATAAGTCTGATATCATAGAAAAGCTAGATAAAATGAATCCGACACAATTGAAAGAACTTTGTGAACATATTAGGAGTATAGATTAACAAAATTTCATATATTTGAGGCAGCATTCGGAAAAAACGGGTGCTGTTTTTATTGTAATTACTTAAATTAATACTATTATGGAAAATGAGAATAAACTTAAAAAAGGTACTTTTGAAAAGATAAGTGAAAACCTTTATAAAATCAATGGTAATGAAGTTCCTTTCACCAATGAAGGTGACATGGATTTAATTCCAATAGTAAGGGATATTGTTGAACAGGGAAAGGATGTAGTCCTTGAAAATTATAACTCGGGTAAATCAAGTTATTCTATTACTGGTGAGAATAGACCAATAACTAAACTTATAACTGAAATAACTGAATTTCTGGATTCATTGCCTATACATCGAAAAACTCAAAAGAATGGTACTTGTTACTATGAAATTGAAAATACAGAGTTGGCTTTTGAAGAAGAACTCATTCCTCTTGTAGAAGATATAATCAATAAAAGAGATGTATCAATTAGTAAATATAAGTTTCAAAAGGAATCATATCTCATTAATAATAAAGTTGTGCTTGTAAATGGCTTAATATCCAAAATCCATAGTATGTCTCCGAATTGGTTGGAAGCTTGGAAAGTTGATGAATGCCATTATAAAATAAAGGGGGAAGAGTTTCATATAAAGGATGATGACGTAGAAATAATAAATAAACTCATAAATGGAATAGATGAATCCAATGTGCCAAAATATGAACAGAAAAAATGTGTATATGATATTAGTGGTAATGAGTGTCTTATTACCAATCTAAGTTCATATCTAGTTTTTCTTTTGTATGATAAGCCTAATTTTGATGATAAAGTAGCGGCTGAAATAAAAGAGATTTATTTGAAAGATAAAATAGATCTAAATAAGAAGGAACTTGCTAAGAAAGCACATTGTTTTATAAGCACTCTTCCTAAACCAATTTTCATAGCAATAAGGAAAGCAGAAAAAGAATATAATGAGGACAGTATATTCCAACTCAGGAAAGATTTAAAGTCTGACACAAATTCACGTTTTCAGCATATTGCTCCGAAAGATTTTGTTGATATTCAAAAGCAAATGATGTCCTATTATGATGGCTTTTTAGAACTAATATTTGAAGAAATAGATGAAGAAGAAGCAAGGCTTTTACATCAGAAACTCGAATCAGAGGATATCGAAAATATTTATACTTTTATTGGTGAAGAGATCAAGAATCAGCGTTTGAAGGTTAGGAATGGGATAAACTTGGAGGATATGTATGATGCATTAATTAATAATACACAGTCTCCCCAATATGAACCTATATCTGAATTTTGCTTATATTTTATACAAGCTGTTGT
>OOCP01003382.1_pt1 | contig 11755 bp, 7 predicted proteins | sample 1671511 | NCBI WGS metagenome assembly OOCP01 (sample SAMN06348164, study PRJEB24527) | human gut metagenome | biome: human gut; feature: ankylosing spondylitis patient; material: feces | host: Homo sapiens | place: China | collected 2015-10 | reverse complement strand
TTTGTGGCTTTTTTGCAGTCATCTAGTAAAATGAAAGAGTCCTACACTATAGTTCACAAAATTGGGAACTTTTTAATAAAGCTAAAGTTCTGTGAGAATTTTATGGGCGTAGCGGGCACGGCGACACCCCTCCTCGTGCCCGCTACGGGTTCCCCCAAAAAAACGAGCCTACAGTGTTTGGGCAGGTAGGCTCGAAAAAATGTCTATTGAGAGTTATCGCAAAATTTGCCTGAAAGTTGTCGTCTCACCTCCTTCTTACGCCATCGCGAGACCAGCGGTAATGATCGCAGCGGTAATCATGCCCACCACATGATTCGGGCGCTGGAACAAATTCGCCTTGCGTAAGTCGGATCCCGGAACCACCGGCGTCACCGTGTTGAGACCAGACACCGGACCACCCGTTAAGTAATACTGACCAATGTTGCCACCCGCCGCCGCGGCCACCGCCGTAGCCATCGGATCCGCACCCGTGCCCAACACTAAGGTCACGAAGGGGAGGATGATGGCGGCCGAACCCGTATAGGACTGGGTCACTAAGCCCGCGATCATCGCGACCACGAACATCAACCCAATGGGCGAAATCGCGAGAATCGGTTCAAACCAGCTCTTTAAGGTCGCAATCATGCCAATGTTGTTGATCACTCCCGACAAGAAGAGGAAGATGATGATCGCCGTAAAGGGCACGGAAAGCATCTTCACGCCGTCAATCATGTCACGTTCGGCTTGCATCACCGGAGTGCGCGAGAGCAGGATCGTCAAGAGCGAGGCCGCAAAGCACACCAAGAAGATCGGAATACCGGTCGCAGCGAACACCAAGAGGATGATGAAGGGGATGAACGCTTTCACGGGCGAAATGTGATTCGTGTTATCGAAGTCATTCAAAATCGCTTCAATGGCTTCTTTGGAGAACTTCGATACACTGCCGCCTTCTTTGATGATGCGGCGACGCATACGCCAGTAGCCTGCAGCCATGATCGCGAAGGCCGAGATCGCCCCGTAAACGTTAAACATCCCAAAGGTGAGACCCGTCAACGACAAGATCGCCAATTCGGTCGGGTGCGCAAACCCCGCACCACAGCCTAAGTTGTTCGCGTGCTGCAAAGCCCCCGCAGCTTCATCGGGCTTGACTCCCAACTTAATGGCAGCCGGTCCCGCAATCACGCCCGTAATGGCGGCTTGCGTAAAGCCCACGAACATCCCAATCACGCCGGCCACGATCGACGCAGCGGTAATGATCCCCGGGCCCCCACCGATGTGGTTACCAAACTTGATCACTTCTTTAATGATCACGGACAAGAAGCCCGAGGACTTCATGATCCCGATAAAGAGCAGAATCCCTGCCATGTCGATCAACACGGGGTTTAACCCTGCGATGAGCAACGATTTGATCGAAACGGTACCCGCCGCGGCGGTGAGGGGAATGCCCCCCACGATCGCCGCGCAGGCAGCCCCAATCATTGCGGTCATGAATAGTGGCGTACGGCCAATGATCATCAATACGAGCGTAATGCCAATGATGACTTGTGCAACAACTAAATGGGTTGCCATGGTGAATGCTCCTCTTATTCACTAGAGTCGTCGGTGGCAGCATCGGTCTTTGCTGCCGCGCACGTCTTGCCGCAGCAAGGCGTTTCGGTCGTTTCCACGTTCAATTTGCGACGCGTATCGACCTTGAGACTAAAGATGTCAGGACGGGAATAGTGGCCCGAAACATCAATGTCGTAGCGGGCACGAATCAAATCGTCTTTTTCGATTTCCGCCACTAAGAGGCATTCTTTACCGTACACGGGCCCGGCAATCGTATTGCCCTGCGGGCCTACGATCACGGCACCCCCACGGATCAAATCCACCTTCGGATCCCAGTGCGGCACCTCGATACCCAGGGTTTCCGGGCTCGGTTCGTACTGGCAGCAGCTAATCACGAAGCAACGGCCTTCGTGACCGATGTGGTGCATGGCGTGTTGCCACACATCACGTGCATCCACGGTCGGTGCGCAATAAATTTCGAGGTCTTGGGAGTACATGTAGGCACGCTGCAAGGGCATGTAATTTTCCCAGCAAATGCAAGCACCGACGCGACCCACTTGGCTGTCAACGACGGAGAGCGTCGAGCCGTCGCCCATGCCCCACACGAGGCGTTCTTCGGCGGTGGGCATCGTCTTACGGTGCTTCGCCACTAAGCCCTTCTCGGGGTCAATAAAGAGGGCCGTGCAGTAAAGCGCATGCTGCGTACGTTCGATACAGCCCACGACCATGAAGGTGCCGGTGCGTTTAGCCATCGCAACGAGCTGGTCGGTTTCGGGTCCGGGAACGTCGATACTGTTCTGCCAGTACAGCAAGAATTTTTCGCGACCTTCATCGGTGCGGTAGCCCATGTAGGTGCCGAAGATTTCCCCCTTCGGATACCCACCCAAAAGGGCTTCGGGCATCACCACCAATTCGACCTTCTTTTCGATCAATTCGGCTTCGTAGGACAGGATCTTTTCGAGCGTCTTCGCCTTACCTTCCATTTCGGAACCGAGTTGAAGCGCTGCGACAATATGCTTGGACATGTATTGTTCTCCTTAATTCAAGAGGGTTATTTCTATGAGAACAATGTAGTCTTTCCGATCTAGTCCGAAAAGAAGACCTCCGCCATTCCAGCTATGAATGACACTCATAGCTTTGTTTCTCAAAAGTCCTTAAAAATCACGGAATAACTGTGTTGTCGACGCTGATCCAAAATTTCAGTGTAAGCCCGCGTGGAGGAGGTCTCAGGGCTCTCAGGGTTATTCCTAGGGGTCCTGAAAAGGGATGGATTTTGCGGTTTTTAGCGTTGATTTTTAACGATAAATTTGAGAATGTGATCATCCTCACTAAAGACAATGATCCTCGTGTGTATCCGACACGTCGTTTGAGCAAACACCCAAACCGCCACGCATGGGCCCTGTTGGGCTCGCACGTGGCGGGGTATTGTGTGGGGCGCAGGGCGACTTAGAGATTCAACATGAGCCGCGTTTTGAGGGCTTCAATCAAGCGTTGGATCACGGGGTCTTTACCGACCGACGTACGCCAGCCCAATTCCACGGGGTAGGTCGGATAGTCCACCGGACACGGGTGGTAGGCTAAGCGGGTGATTTCGGCTAATCGCTTCGCGCAATGGCGGGGCAATGTTGTGATCGCATCGGTCCCCAGAATGAAAAACGGGGTGGCGGCAAAGTGCGATGTACTCACGCGCACTAAGCGCTTTAAATTTAATTGCGAGAGCACCTCGTCAACCACGCCATAAAAGCCCGAATAGGAGATGAGCACGTGTTCGTGCTTCACATAACTCTCGAGCGAAAAGTCGTCCTTAAAGTGCTTCGGATCCACCACACAGCCATAGGTTCCCATGCCCACGGCCATATGGCTCAAACCGTCCTCGCCAAAGCCCCCGGCGGTGATCGCTAAGTCGATTTCGCGCGAGAGCAGCATGTCGCTCACAAACTTGGTATTGGTCTGACGAAACCGTAGGCGGCCACCGGGCAAAATCTCACGCGCTAAGTTCACGAGCGAGTCCCCGAGCGCCAGCTCAAAGTCGTCACTCATCCCAATCGTGATCGTGCGTCCTTGAAAGAGCCCACCCCGACCACTGTGTAAACTCAAGGAGTCCCGAATTTTGTTAAGCGAATCCGACACAAAGGGCATCACCTGCCGGGCGTAGAGCGTAGGCTCTAACCCACGACCGGTGCTGACAAAGAGTGGATCTTGGTAGAGGTCACGCAGTTTGCGTAACGAGACCGAAATGGCCGATTGGGTGAGATCCAAGCGAATCGCGGCGCGCGAAGCGCTCCCTTCTTCGTAGACCGCCTCAAAAACGCGCAATAAATTGAGATCCATTTGGGCGAGAGTGACGTTTTCCATCGTTGTTCCTTCACGTGTCATAGGCGGGGTGTCCTTTTTGTCACTCGGATTAGGGTACTGAAAACCACGCGTTTTGACAAGAGGCCTCGAGAGCGATCAGCCGAATAAGGAAAGAGCCAGAACACTCACATTCTGGCTCTTCCTACGTTGTCCGAGACGTTCAACGGCCCACCCCAAGAGCCAATCAAGCGTCTCGTTGCCCCACCTGGTCAACAAACAGGTGCTTAGTGACGGGAGAGTCGCCACATATCGGCCGCTGCCACAAGCGATATCACTACTCCCCACAGGACTAAGACTTTACCGGTGACGGCATGGCAGGCCATCATCGGGCTTTCACACGGCCCGATAATAAACGTTGCCAACCCCACCACGGCGATGCCCAACAAGACGTTGGCGCCTTGAAAGCCCCACGCCCGATCGGCTCGCACAAATTGCATCCATGCCCCCGAAAAGCCCACGACAAAACCTAAGAGGCCCGTGGCACGGGTCATGTACCAGCACGACATATGGCCATGTTCGTGTCCGTGACAAATGGGCAGATAGTAGAGCGAAGCGACACAGAGTCCTAAGCCCAACAACATCATCACGAGACCCGATAAATAACTACTGCGCATAACCTTTCCTTAGAGACCTTTCGATTTGCCGCTCGCTTCGAACTGGATTTTCTTATCGATTTCGGCCTGACGCGCTACCGCGTCCACCCCGGTACCTTCGTACTTCATACCGGCCTGCACCCAGCCTTGGATCCCATCGGGCATCACGTACACGTTCTTGTAGCCCATACGCAGGGCTTCGGTGCCCACTTCCCAGGAGACGTTACAGAGACGGTTGACGCAATAAAAAATCAAATAGGAATTCTCTTTGTCTTTCGGGAGCAGTTTTTTCCATTCGGTCACGTTAATCATCGTGGCGCCCGGAATGTGCGAGACGTTATACATATCGTCCGGATTGCAGTCAAAGAGATAGACGCCCGGCTTACCGCGGTTTTGTTCCACCTTCAGAATGGAGAGCGGCAAGGGTTGTAAATTGCGGGCTTCGGCTTCCTTTTTCGCCTCTTCGGCCTGGCGCTTGGCGAACTTTTCCATCTTGGCCTTTTGTTCGGCCGTCAACGCTTGCGGGGCATCCTCCGCAACGCTCGGCATCGAAACCGTGGCCATCACCCCTAACGAGGCAGCAAGAAAAAGGGTTTTCAGGGTCGTGTTCATCGTAACCTCCTTATGGTGTTGGGTAGCGTCGTCGTGGGACTCCCGTCCCCTGGGGTCGTACGTTCCAAACACCGATTGTTTCGTGGGGGTGTGCGTACTGTGTGAGGTCAACACACCCGACGCGTCGGTCAAAAAGCGGGCTAAGGGATGTGGAACTGGTCCATGGGGTCATCACTTAGCGGGGTCTTCCCAACCTTCTCGTTAGGGTTTCGGGAGGTCTCGCCGCAGCCTTAACGAGAGGATAGGGAGTGGGTAGACTTTACTACCAATGATCTAATTCTAACGAAGTTATCGTGTCGCTAACATTAAGGTTTTCACCAAGAAAAGACGCTCAATGTGCAATAAAACTAATCAGGGTGTTTCTTTTGACTGTCTCAGTCGCGTAAGCGTGCGCATCGTTGATGGGTCAAAAATGGGACCCCACTTCAGTCACATGGTCGTTGGGGGCACTCCCTCAAACCAAGGTTCGAGGGAGCACGCCGTTATGGCCGCGTTAGGAAAGGGATCCCACACGTCTCAAAGGAAGGGTTTACTTCTTCGCAACGGTCTTACCGTTCAAGAGAGCCAACGCTTCGGTCGTGTACACAGCGCCCTGTTCAACCAACTGCTTGGCATACTTCGGACCGTGGACACCCCAAGAACCGTCGTCCTTTATCTTGGCGGCAATGACGCGAGCCTGGTCAGCGTACGTCTGGATCTGCGCCTTCACGGAGTTATCAAGCTTAGCCGTCTGCAGCTTATCGCTGATCTGGACTAAGTCGGCCGTGATCTTCGCATAACCGTCCTTAACGGGCTGCTGCCAAGCAACAACCTTGTTGTAGATGGTCTTCTGATCCTTGAAGCGCATGCTTTCCGGGAACTTCGACTGCACTGGGCTGTGGCAACCGTTCGCGTCCTGAACGTGCTTATCGGGCCAGGACGTACGACCGCACGACCACATCAAGTCGATGTAATTGCGACCGTTGTCCTTGGTAAGATGCCAGCCCTTCTTGTTCGTCAAGCTACGATCGGTCGTACCATCGGGCGGGTTGATCGATTTCTTTTCAGGATCGACCAAAATACGCCAGATGTGCGAGGCACGAACGTTGTCGAAACCGCCCATGTCCGGACGTTGGATCGCGGCGAAGTTTTCGCAGCTACCCATCTTCGGCATATGGCAGGATGCGCAATCGTTACGGCTATGCGTACCACCCTGAGCCATGAATTCGGCAGCGGTCGTGTGGCAGTCCTGGCAGGTCTTCTTCATATGAGGAACCGTGTAGTAGGACTTCCAATCGTTCTTGGTGACTTCATGCGGGTCGTGGCAGGTCGTGCAGCGCATACCCTTCGCGTAGTGCTTGGAGTCGATTTGCTGAGCGCCTTCCGTACCGCAGGCCGGGCAGAAGCTCTTGAAGTAAGTATTGAAGGGTTTTGTCGGATCTTTCTTCGCATCGTCGCGGTTGTAAACGATACGCTGGTGGCAGCGTTCGCAGTTCGAAGGCATACCCGCACCGCGAGCCCCATAAAGGTGAGCACCCGCGCCGTGGCATTCTTCGCAAGCCACGCCTTTGGTCACCACGTGTTCACGCAACTTCTTCGCATCACCTAAAGCCGCAAAGAGTTCTTTTTGGCTCTTGAAGTTGAACTTCCACGTATGGCAAATTTCACAATACGAAGACCCCGGTTGGAACATGGCTTGGGTACGATACGACGCACCGTAGGAGTTCATACCCCAAACGTACGAGGATTGCGCACCGAAGTCTTCCAACTTGGTCGGGAAGGTCGGATCCCAGGCATGAATCTTCTGGGCCATTTCTGGCGTCAGATATTCCGCCCAGCCACGCGAGAACTGGTTCCCGCCGGCGACCATCTTACCCGTACCCTTCGAGAGGTTACCGCCTTCGATGTGATACGTACCGCGGACAAGCCACTTGTCGATGAAGCCATACTTCGTACGGGGCGTACCCATCATCACGAAGATGTCGTCAGCTTCGATCCCTTCCGGCAACGCGGAAGCCTTGGAGTTGTAAAGGGGTTTCTTCAAATCGCCGCCAACTTCTTCCATTTCTTCCGGGAAACGGACGATCTTGTTGTGGCGGGAACGTTCCCACTTTTGGTACTGAATCGGGTGGCATTCACCGCACTTCTTGGGACCGACAAAGTTGTTCGGCAGATCCAGGAAGGATTCGTACGGCAGACGATACGTGACAGCGACCTTGCGGCCAGTGTCTTCATGATACTTATCACCACCGCCGAATTCGACCCATTCTTCCTGACGGTCAGATATCGTGAACTTACCCACGACGCGACCTTCTTTAGCGTAGGTCTTGAAGTACGGGTGATTGGCTTTCAGGTAATCCCAGAAAGCCTTGTCTTGCTCTACATAGCCATCGAGCGTACGCGGAAGGTCAATCGTGACTAAAGCCGAAGCTGGTGCGACTGCAAACAACGTACTAATACAGGCGGCCAGAGACAGAAGCTTGGAATGCTTGGTCATAATTCGCTCCTTGTTGTCTCTATTAAGACAGGGTTAAAGGGTTTTTCATCCGTGGGACTGGGCGTTCACGGCTACCTTACGCTTTGGGAACATAAGGCTCAATAAGCGTTCAATCCGTCAAGAATCAAACCCGAGTTGAGGTCAAATGTAGTAAGGAGAGGTGTTTTGCTTGGATTCCACTCCTCACTACAGGACTAACGATAGCGCTTAATGTTGAGTTAAGAAAGAGGACAAACCTCACGACTCCCCCCTCTTTTGATCTAAACCAAAAGTTTGGTTTACCCACTGGACGAAGGATTTCTGGATAAATACTCCATTATCTAATTCTTTTCATTTTCACTCTGCGAGTAATGTATAGCGGCATTTTGATAAAAATTTATTTAGAAGAAATAAACCCAATGTTTAGTTCTGTAGCCGGATCTAATCCCTGGGGAGTTCATACGGTAGCGTCCATTACTATTAGGGATAACCCGATGCATAAAAGCAAAGTTTCCTAGGAATCATTTCGTTTTTGAAACTACAACCTAGGGTAAGACGTGGTTGGTTCGCGAGAGTTAGCAAATGTGATTGGTAAAGCAAAACTTATAATCCACCCCCTTTGTGTTCGATTTTGCTTTACGATGACGGGTGAATTGATAGCTTTTTAGCTATAGGATAACGCCTTGTGATAGCCACCCATTTGATCGACGGGCGCACGGAAAGAAAAAGCGACAAGGAGAGAAAATGCAAAGAAAAGGAAGCGCTTGTCGCGTACCCCAAACGTGGCAAGCTCTTCCTTGCAGGGTGGGCGACGCGCTGCACGTTTAGGACTCAGTGCAGACGCGCCCCTCCCAAATACGCCTTTCGATGAGGTCGCGGGTAGGTCCCAAATACCCCCCCGCTCCTCATTACCTCAACCCTGTCTGCTTAGAAACCGCCACTCGCCAAGGCGCGAGCCACTCTTGGGAGTACATGGTGTCCTCATCAGGCTTGGGTCCTCTAAGCGAGCGCCTGTCGTCAAGAGAATCCCTTGTAGGTTTTGCAAAACACCCCTGACGTGGCCACACCGCTTAGCGGTTCGTTTGGCCTTGATTCGTGTTCTCAAGGCCGTTGTTGATGGTTGGGAGACATCCCCACGTGCAAGCTCGGTGTGCGTGTGCAACGTTCCCCTGATGTTGAGCCAAAGGGACGGGGTCGACGGACCCGAAACGGCGGGGTTTGATGTGTCTCTCGTTAACACTCTTGAGCACAAAATGCTAGCGAGAGCCTCATAAAACCTAAGGGGCAAAGACTAACGTGTTTGAGGGAATACTCAGCTGAGTCGACGACACGCTCACAACGTCCACTCGGCTTGAAAAGGCAAACGAGACAAAAGGTTAGGGGTTGAGGGAGGTGGGACGCTAGGCGAAACCGCCCAGTGTCCCACGTGCTAGTTAAGCATACTCACGAAAGGTAAGATTACTTCTTCGCAACGGTCTGACCGTTCAAGAGAGCCAACGCTTCGGTCGTGTACACAGCGCCCTGTTCAACCAACTGCTTGGCATACTTCGGACCGTGGACACCCCAAGAACCGTCGTCCTTTATCTTGGCGGCAATGACGCGAGCCTGGTCAGCGTACGTCTGGATCTGCGCCTTCACGGAGTTATCAAGCTTAGCCGTCTGCAGCTTATCGCTGATCTGGACTAAGTCGGCCGTGATCTTCGCATAACCGTCCTTAACGGGCTGCTGCCAAGCAACAACCTTGTTGTAGATGGTCTTCTGATCCTTGAAGCGCATGCTTTCCGGGAACTTCGACTGCACTGGGCTGTGGCAACCGTTCGCGTCCTGAACGTGCTTATCGGGCCAGGACGTACGACCGCACGACCACATCAAGTCGATGTAATTGCGACCGTTGTCCTTGGTAAGATGCCAGCCCTTCTTGTTCGTCAAGCTACGATCGGTCGTACCATCGGGCGGGTTGATCGATTTCTTTTCAGGATCGACCAAAATACGCCAGATGTGCGAGGCACGAACGTTGTCGAAACCGCCCATGTCCGGACGTTGGATCGCGGCGAAGTTTTCGCAGCTACCCATCTTCGGCATATGGCAGGATGCGCAATCGTTACGGCTATGCGTACCACCCTGAGCCATGAATTCGGCAGCGGTCGTGTGGCAGTCCTGGCAGGTCTTCTTCATATGAGGAACCGTGTAGTAGGACTTCCAATCGTTCTTGGTGACTTCATGCGGGTCGTGGCAGGTCGTGCAGCGCATACCCTTCGCGTAGTGCTTGGAGTCGATTTGCTGAGCGCCTTCCGTACCGCAGGCCGGGCAGAAGCTCTTGAAGTAAGTATTGAAGGGTTTTGTCGGATCTTTCTTCGCATCGTCGCGGTTGTAAACGATACGCTGGTGGCAGCGTTCGCAGTTCGAAGGCATACCCGCACCGCGAGCCCCATAAAGGTGAGCACCCGCGCCGTGGCATTCTTCGCAAGCCACGCCTTTGGTCACCACGTGTTCACGCAACTTCTTCGCATCACCTAAAGCCGCAAAGAGTTCTTTTTGGCTCTTGAAGTTGAACTTCCACGTATGGCAAATTTCACAATACGAAGACCCCGGTTGGAACATGGCTTGGGTACGATACGACGCACCGTAGGAGTTCATACCCCAAACGTACGAGGATTGCGCACCGAAGTCTTCCAACTTGGTCGGGAAGGTCGGATCCCAGGCATGAATCTTCTGGGCCATTTCTGGCGTCAGATATTCCGCCCAGCCACGCGAGAACTGGTTCCCGCCGGCGACCATCTTACCCGTACCCTTCGAGAGGTTACCGCCTTCGATGTGATACGTACCGCGGACAAGCCACTTGTCGATGAAGCCATACTTCGTACGGGGCGTACCCATCATCACGAAGATGTCGTCAGCTTCGATCCCTTCCGGCAACGCGGAAGCCTTGGAGTTGTAAAGGGGTTTCTTCAAATCGCCGCCAACTTCTTCCATTTCTTCCGGGAAACGGACGATCTTGTTGTGGCGGGAACGTTCCCACTTTTGGTACTGAATCGGGTGGCATTCACCGCACTTCTTGGGACCGACAAAGTTGTTCGGCAGATCCAGGAAGGATTCGTACGGCAGACGATACGTGACAGCGACCTTGCGGCCAGTGTCTTCATGATACTTATCACCACCGCCGAATTCGACCCATTCTTCCTGACGGTCAGATATCGTGAACTTACCCACGACGCGACCTTCTTTAGCGTAGGTCTTGAAGTACGGGTGATTGGCTTTCAGGTAATCCCAGAAAGCCTTGTCTTGCTCTACATAGCCATCGAGCGTACGCGGAAGGTCAATCGTGACTAAAGCCGAAGCTGGTGCGACTGCAAACAACGTACTAATACAGGCGGCCAGAGACAGAAGCTTGGAATGCTTGGTCATAATTCGCTCCTTGTTGTCTCTATTAAGACAGGGTTATTGGTTAATCGGTGAGGTCTTCCCTTCTTGACGTCCGCACCATTGGGGTCGGCGGTGTTTTAAAGGGGAGCGCAACGCGCGAAAAACCAGAGTTGAGGTCAATGCACCGAAAAGCGATTTGATTTGTTTCTCCTCAGTGCACAACTCACTTTAAAGCTTAATCTTCGTTTAAGGAAGAAGGCGTAATGACCGTTTCGGTACTTCCTTTGATCTAAGCCAAACATTTGACCTAATTCTGACGGTGGAGTTAACAGCACTAAAAGTTTAATTAATGAATATTTTGTATTTCGCTCTGTAAGAGCGAAATCAATGAAGTTAATGCCAATTATTCGAACGAGTCGTACGAATTATTCTCCTCCCCCACCTCGTCCCTACAGCCCTTTTTCATACTCCTTTTGTGCGTCCATGTAATGAGGGTTAACCCGAAAATTAACATGAATTTGACATTAGCTAGCTATCAAATTCGAAATGGTATGGTGGTTAAATCCGAGGAGCGTTTTTAATCCCCGATTTCAATAAGCAGTGGGTTTACTAATTTGTTGCGTCAGCGAACCCCCCTCCTATGCTCACGGCCTGTCTTTACATTGGCACTATCAACGCGTTTTTCCAATAGATAACATCTAACTAAATTTACTACTTGATAGTTTAAAATCATTCAAACTCTCATTGAGCAACGCTTTGCCGATATTCGTTACAAACCTAAGAGTCGTAAAACGAGCACTCAATTCTTAAAAATACGGAGCAAATTCCTCTAAAAACCCCGAGAAATCGG
>OOCP01003376.1_pt1 | contig 11799 bp, 10 predicted proteins | sample 1671511 | NCBI WGS metagenome assembly OOCP01 (sample SAMN06348164, study PRJEB24527) | human gut metagenome | biome: human gut; feature: ankylosing spondylitis patient; material: feces | host: Homo sapiens | place: China | collected 2015-10 | reverse complement strand
CAACTAGTTCGAAAGATGGAAAAGAACATATCGTTCAAAGCGAAGAAGAGTTTTTAGAGTATTACCAAGAAAATTTGAAGGAGAAATAAATGTCAACTAAAATGCTACTGTTTTGGCTCTCAACAACAGTTATATTTTTAGCCTTAGTTTTTGTGAGTGGTACTTATTTTTATCTTTATTTCCGTGATAAAAAGATGGTTCGGCTTGCTACATCATCCATAAAAGGAACAGTTGTGGGCTATAATAGCTTTCGAGGGGGAAATCCTCCTATTGTGGAATACAAGGTAAATGGTGTTGCTTATAAAAAATCCTTTCGTTATTTCTTTATTAGGACGGTTTCAACCCCATGGGGACCTAAACGGGCATCTTACTTTCACACAAGAGAAGAGATGCTAGCCAATTCGATTACCTTTTATCGAAATTCATTTGTATCTTTTAATACAGCTCTTCAGACCCAATTTCCACTATGTTCTTCGATGACAGTTTGGTATGATCCTGAAAAACCAAGTAGAGCTTACGTGGAGCGTTATTGCGGTGTGAATCGCTATTATAAATGGGCTGGAATCCTTTATGGGATCTTGCTCCTTCTAGTCTATGCTGTTGTGTTAGTAGCTTTTTCTAAAAATTGAGAAAGGATTAGCAAAAGTTAGTAAGTCAACTATGAACTGGCTTTTAATAAAAAAGAATCATACAAAGGAGAAGAAAATGCGCCTTGTTTATCTTACGATTGGTTTTGTGTCTTTGGGACTAGGAATTATTGGGATTCCTTTGCCGATTTTACCGACAACCCCCTTTCTACTGCTATCGATGGCTTGCTTTGCTAAAAGTTCCAAACGCTTTGAAAAGTGGCTCTACCAAACCAAGCTTTATCAGACCTATGTAGCGGATTACCGAGAGACCAAATCGATTGCCAAAGAACGGAAGAAATGGATTCTTCTTCAGATCTACATTCTGATGGGCATTTCGATCTATCTGGCTCCGATTATTTGGGTGAAGCTTGCTTTAGGTGCTTTGACGATTTTTATCACCTATTATCTCTTAAAAGTGATCCCTAATAAGCCTGAAAATCCAACAGAAGAAAATCCTGATTAAAATTGGAGAATTCAGGCCCTAGAACTAGGAAAAGAAGTGCGTTCGTGCTTCTTTTTTGGTATACTTAAGAGTATGAATTTATTAGAAAGTAGGCTTCCCATGGAGAAATTACAAGCCCTGTTATCGGAACGGTTTCAGATCGTTTTTTCAGATAGCAGTTTATTAGATACAGCTTTTACGCACACCTCTTATGCCAATGAGCATCGCCTCTTAAAAATTTCACATAACGAACGTTTGGAATTTTTAGGAGACGCTGTTCTTCAATTAGTTATTTCCGAATATTTGTATAAGGAACACCCCAACAGACCGGAGGGAGATTTGTCCAAATTCCGTTCTATGATTGTCCGTGAAGAAAGTCTGGCTGGCTTTTCTCGGGATTGCCAATTTGATCATTACATCAAACTAGGCAAGGGCGAAGAAAAATCTGGTGGTCGGGACCGCGATACGATTCTTGGCGATTTGTTTGAAGCCTTTTTAGGTGCCTTGCTCTTAGATCAAGGTGTGGAAGCGGTCAAACGCTTCATCTATCAGGTCATGATTCCCAAGGTTGAAACGGGTCAATTTTCTCAAGTCATTGACTATAAGACTAGTTTGCAAGAACTGTTGCAGGTTCATGGGGATGTGGAGATCCAGTACCAAGTGGTCAGCGAGGCCGGTCCTGCTCATGCCAAAGAGTTTGAAGTAGAAGTATTCGTGAACGGTCAAACGATGGGACATGGTCATGGTCGTTCCAAGAAGTTAGCGGAGCAGGAAGCAGCCCGCAATGCAGTTGAAACGAGGAATGATTCCCCATGTATCTAAAAGAGATTGAAATTCAAGGCTTTAAATCCTTTGCGGATAAGACAAAAGTCGTATTTGACAAAGGGGTCACTGCCGTTGTAGGGCCTAATGGATCTGGAAAATCCAATATCACGGAGAGCTTGCGCTGGGCCCTGGGGGAATCCAGTGTCAAGAGTCTACGTGGGGGCAAGATGCCCGATGTCATCTTTGCAGGGACAGAATCGCGTAAACCGCTGAATTATGCCTGTGTCACAGTTGTCTTAGATAACCAAGATGGTTTTATCCAACAGGCAGGTAAGGAGATTCGGGTAGAACGCCATATTTATCGCTCGGGAGACAGTGAGTACAAGATCGATGGTAAGAAAGTACGTCTCAGAGATGTGCATGATTTGTTCATGGATACGGGATTGGGACGTGATTCCTTCTCCATTATCTCCCAAGGACGGGTAGAGGAGATCTTTAACTCCAAACCGGAAGAACGCCGGGCTATCTTTGAAGAAGCTGCCGGTGTCTTGAAATTTAAGACGCGGCGTAAGGAAACGGAGACTAAGCTTAATCAGACCCAGGAGAATTTGGACCGTCTGGAAGACATCCTCTATGAATTAGAAGGACAGATCCAACCTCTTGAAAAGCAAGCAACGGTCGCTCGCCGTTTCTTGGAATTAGACCAAGAACGGCAGGTTCTCCTGCTGGATGTTTTGGTCGCTCAAGTCGATCTGACAAAGGACCTTTATGAAAAGGCTGATCAAGAAGAAAAGGCCATTCAAGAACAGTTGGCTTCTTATTACCAACGTCGTCAGGTCTTAGAAGAAGACAATGTACGCATCAAGAAAGCCCGCCATCAGTTGGATGAAAGCTTGGCTGAGGACCAGGCGAGCTTGCTTGAGGTCACTCGTTTGATCAGTGATTTGGAAAAGCAAATCGAAGTAGCTAAGTTGCAATCGAGTCAAGTAGCCCATAGTCGCAGAGAAAATCTTGAGCGGCTGGATGCTGTTGTGGCCCGTCTGGAAGAAGCGAAACAAGAGCTGGCTCAAAAACAAGAGACGCTAGCTGCGCTTCAACAAAGACTGACAGAGAACCGTCAGCAACAAGAAGAGTTGGAAAAAGAATTAGCCAACTACGAAGAAGATCCGGAACAAGTCATTGAGCATCTACGCGAGCAGTATGTCGCGCTCTTGCAGACCGAGGCTGAAAAATCAAATGAGCGGACAGCCATTGAGAGCCGGATCCAAGCACTCCTGCAAGAATCTAGCCATCGTCAAGAGGATTTGGTCAAGGCACAGACAAACTTTGAAGCTGCCAAGGAAAAAGAAGTCCGACAATTGGAAGAGTTGGATCAGGCACAAGCGATGGTCAAAAGACTATTAGCAGAATACCAAAATCAATTGGTAAAAGTGGAGCAGGCCAAAGCTGCCTACCAAGAGGCTCAAACGGCCATGTTTGACTTGATGGATGAGAGCAAAAACAAACGGGCGCGGATCAATAGCTTGGAAGCTATTCAGAAGAACCATAGTAACTTCTACGCAGGCGTCAAGAGCGTTTTGCAAGAAGCAGAACGGTTAGGAGGCATCTGTGGGGCTGTTAGTGAGAATTTGAGTTTCTCAAAAGACTACCAGACGGCGCTTGAAATTGCTCTGGGAGCTAGCAGCCAACAGATCATTGTCGAGGATGAAAAGGCCGCAACGCGAGCGATCGATTTCTTGAAACGAAATCGCTTGGGACGGGCAACTTTCCTTCCGCTAACGACGATCAAAGCTCGTCAACTATCTCCTCGGAATTTGGAATTGATTCAAGCCAGTGCAGGATTTCTAGGAATTGCGAGTGACTTAGTGACCTATGAGCATCGTTTTGAACAGATTTTCCAAAACCTGCTTGGCGTAACGGCCATCTTTGATACGACGGAGCATGCGCGTGAGGCGGCTCGTAAAGTCAATTATCAAGTTCGGATAGTGACCTTGGATGGGACCGAATTGCGGACCGGAGGATCGTATGCCGGTGGTGCCAATCGCTCCCAAAATACGGTCTTTGTCAAACCAGAATTGGATAGTTTGAAGCAGGAAATGCAAGCTCTGGATGCTCGTTTGAGAGAAGCAGAGCAGGAGGTCGAGACCAAGGACAATCTGCTCAAGCAGGCGCAAGAATACCTGGCCTCTATTCAAAGCCAGGGTGAGCAAGCGCGTCTGGAGCAACAGCGGGCCCAATTGGCCTACCAACAAAGCCAAGAGCAACTGAAAGAAATTCAGGAACTCTTAGAAGCTTTGAAGTCAGAATTGGCAACAGATGCGACCCAGTCTCTCCAAGAAGAGCTGGAGTATCTTGCTGAGCAATTGGCAGAAATTGAGCTTCAAAAAGAAAATTTGAATCGCGACATTGAAACCATGAAGTCGGACAAAGACGTTCTGCAACAAAAAGTGCAAACATTGCAAGAGCAATTGGCAGAATTGCGACTTCAACAGACCGAATATAAGAGCCAACAAAGCTACGAGCAAACAGATGCTCGTCGCTTGGAAGAAACGATCTCCCAGTTGGAAGTAGAAGAGCATCAGTTGCAATTGCTGATTGAACAAGGCGAGGCTCAAGTTCAAACAGTAGATGTGGAGCAGCTGGCCAATCAATTGACGCAGGCCCAAGCCAAGAAAACGGACTTGGAACAAGGAGTCATTCGGAAACGCTTTGAGCTGGATGATTTGGAAGGCCAGGCTGAAGATGTGGCAGAACAGATGGAACAAGCTCGCAAGAAAAACGAAGAGTGGATTCGTCAACAGGCCAAGGCTGAAGCGACACGTGAAAAGCATGCGGATCGTTTAAATAAGCTTTTAACGCAAATTACCGATGAATTCATGCAAAGCTTTGACCAAGCCAAAGAGCAGGCTAAACCTGTTGAAAATCTTGCTGCAGCTGAAAACCAGCTCAAGAGCATCGAAAAAGATATTAAGGTACTTGGTCCGGTCAATGTGGATGCGATTGGGCAGTACGATGAGGTGAAGGGGCGCTTTGATTTCCTTTCCAGCCAGCGTGAGGATGTCTTGGCTGCGAAAAATATGCTTCTGTCTACCATCAATGACATGAATGACGAAGTCAAGGAGCGCTTTAAATCAACTTTTGAAGCCATTCGTGAATCCTTTAAAGTCACTTTCCGTCAAATGTTTGGTGGGGGTTCTGCTGATTTGATTCTGACAGAGCCAGATCTTCTGACAGCTGGTGTTGAGATTTCTGTGCAGCCACCTGGTAAAAAGATCCAATCCTTAAACCTCATGAGTGGTGGAGAAAAGGCCTTGTCTGCCTTGGCTCTCTTGTTCTCGATTATTCGTGTCAAGACTATTCCATTTGTCATTTTGGATGAGGTAGAGGCTGCTCTAGATGAGGCCAATGTCAAGCGCTTTGGGGATTATCTGAACCGCTTTGATAAGGAAAGCCAATTTATTGTCGTGACGCACCGGAAGGGAACCATGTCGGCAGCTGATTCTATCTATGGGGTGACCATGCAGGAATCTGGGGTTTCTAAAATCGTCTCAGTAAAATTGAAAGACTTAGAAAATGAAGAATAATGATATTAAATTGATCGCTACGGATATGGATGGAACCTTTCTAAATGACCAACATCAGTACGATCAAGACCTTTTACGCAAGGTATTAGCAATCTGCAAAGAAAAAGGCATCTATTTTGCTGCTGCGAGTGGCCGTGCCCTCCTTTCTCTCAAATCCCTATTTAAAGGATTTGAGGACCAGATGATTTTCATTGCTGAAAATGGTAGTGTGGTAGAATTTCATGGAGAAGATCTCTACGAAGCGACCATGTCCAAGGACTTTTATTTGGGGGTTTTTGAGGCTTTGAAATCCTCCCCTTATGCAGACCCGAATAAATTGCTTTTGACAGGGAAAAAGGGGAGCTATGTCTTGGAAACAGTAGATCCCGACTATCTGGCCTTGAGTCAGTACTACAATGAAAATATTCAAAAAGTGAAAAGCCTAGCAGATATTCAGGATGAAATCTTCAAATTGACCACCAACTTTGATGCAGCTCTGGTCTTAGAAGGTGAACAATGGGTCACTGAGAATATTCCCGGTGTCAAAGCAATGACGACAGGTTTTGAATCAATTGATATTGTCCTCGATTATGTCGATAAGGGAGTGGCCATTACCGCCTTAGCGGATAAACTAGGGATCTCGATGGATCAGGTGATGGCTTTTGGAGATAACCTAAATGACCTCCATATGATGCAAGTCGTGGGCCATCCTGTAGCGCCAGAAAATGCGCGTCCTGAAATCTTAGCGATTGCTGAAAAAGTCATCGGCCACCATACGACGGGTTCTGTCCTACGCTACATGGAGGAAATTGTATGAGTCAGATTTCCTTGATTGCGCTGGATTTAGATGGGACCCTTCTCAATTCTGAAAAAAAGATCTCCCCTCGCAATAGAGCAGCCCTTGCTGCTGCACAGACCCAAGGTGTCAAGGTGGTTCTAACCACTGGCCGTCCCTTGAAAGCCATGGATTTTCTTTTAGAAGAATTGGGAACAGCAGGCCTTAAAGAAGAGTATACGATTACTTTCAACGGTGGTCTAGTGCAGCGAAATAATGGAGAAATCCTCTCAAAAGTTGTCTTGGCGCCAGAAGATGTCGCAACCATTCATGATGAAACAGCCCGTCTAGGTCTTCCGCTGGATGCTATCAGTGAGGGAACGGTTTATGAGATTTATGCAGATCGAAAGTCTCTCTATTCCCTTTACAATCCCTACCTGAACTTTATTGAGACAGATTTTAAAGACCTGCCATCCACGATTTCCTACAACAAGTGTGTGACAGCCGTCGATCAAGACTTTTTAGATGCAGCGATAAAGCAGATCAAGCCGGACTTATTTCAAGACTATGAAATTTTTAAATCTCGGGAAATGTTGTTGGAATGGTGCCCTAAAAATGTTCACAAGGCGACAGGTTTAGAGGCACTGGCAGCTATTTTGGGTCTTGAGGCAGATCAAGTCATGGCCTGTGGAGATGAAGCCAATGACCTGTCTATGATCCAGTGGGCTGGACTGGGGGTTGCCATGGGCAATGCGATTCCAGCAGTGAAGGAAGTTGCAGCGCTTGTGGCTCCTGTGACCAATGACCAGGATGCCGTCGCATGGGCGATTGAAAATTATGTGCTAAAGGAGAGTGAATAAATGGGATTATTTGATCGTTTATTTGGAAAAAAAGAAGAAACTGAAAAAGTGCTTCCGTCTTCTGAAGAAGTGACGGAAAGTACTGAGGTTGAAGAAACTGTCAAAGAGGAGCCGGCGGCTACCTTAAATGACAAGGAAGAGCAAAAAATCGCAGATATGGAGGCTTATTACCAAGATCTTAAAGCTCGAATTGCAGCCACTCATCAACCTGTTTCAACCGTTGCTCAAGAAGAGCCGGCAGAGGAACCTCTTGTAGAAGAAAAAGCTAATGAAGACCAAGTACCAGTAGAGGAGTCTCCAGTTGTTTTTGAACCTGTTCAAACAGAAGCAAGTCCTCAAGAAGTTTCACCACTAGCTGATGAAACGGAGACTGAGCCTCTTGAAGAAGCGGAAGAAACTGAAGATGGTGAGGAAGCAGATGGGGCTAACGGTTCAGAAATGGAAGAAGAGTCACCAATTTCCTCTCCATCATCTGACGCTGAGCTAGTAGAAGGAATCACGACAGAAGAGGAGGCTCCAGATCTAGTAGAAGATCAGGATGAGGTTTCAGAACCTGAAGTATCAGAAGCGATCGCTCAAGTGGAGGAAACTTCAGAAGTGGCAGAAGCCGAGTCCAGACTTCCGGAAGGAGAAGCTGCATCAGCCGTTGAGGAAAGAACTGTTGAAGAGGCAGAAGAGCCAATTCAAGATGAGGTCGCACCTCAGCAAGAAACCATTCAGGAAAAATATGATCGTAGCTTGAAAAAAACACGAACTGGATTTGGAGCACGCCTCAATGCCTTCTTTGCCAATTTCCGTTCAGTTGATGAAGAATTCTTTGAAGAATTGGAAGAACTCTTGATCATGAGTGACGTTGGGGTTCAAGTGGCCTCTAATTTAACCGAAGAGTTGCGCTATGAAGCCCGTTTGGAAAATGCCAAAAAACCAGATGCTCTCAAGCGCGTGATCATCGAAAAATTGGTGGACTTGTATGAAAAGGATGGCCAATTTAATGAAGCCATTCGTTTTCAAGACGGTCTTACGGTCATGCTCTTTGTTGGGGTCAATGGAGTTGGTAAAACAACCTCTATCGGGAAGTTAGCCCACCGCTACAAACAAGAAGGCAAGAAAGTCATGTTGGTTGCAGCAGATACTTTCCGTGCAGGAGCAGTAGCTCAACTGGCAGAATGGGGACGCCGCGTAGATGTTCCAGTTGTGACAGGTCCTGAAAAATCAGATCCTGCTAGTGTCGTCTTTGATGGAATGGAACGCGCGATCGCTGAAAACATCGATGTTCTGATGATTGATACAGCTGGTCGTCTGCAAAACAAGGACAACCTCATGGCGGAGCTTGAAAAAATCGGCCGAATTATCAAGCGTGTGGTACCAGAGGCACCACATGAAACCTTGCTAGCCCTCGATGCTTCGACCGGTCAAAATGCCTTGGTACAGGCTAAAGAGTTTTCAAAAATTACGCCTGTGACAGGAATTGTATTGACCAAGATCGATGGAACAGCTCGAGGTGGGGTCGTCCTTGCGATCCGTGAAGAGTTGGACATTCCAGTGAAGTTGATTGGATTCGGAGAAAAGATTGATGATATCGGACCATTCCATTCAGAAAACTTCATGAGAGGCCTCTTGGAAGGCTTGATTTAAGAGTCAAATAGAAAAAGACAAATTGTTGGAAGGACAATTTGTCTTTTTGTTTCCTTGCGCTATCAAAAAACCACCCGAAGGTGGCTTTCCTTAATTCTTAGGTTCAGGTTTCCAAACCCATTCTGCTCCGTATTCTGCAAGGAGATCATCGGATGCAGTTGGTCCCATGGATCCAGACTTGTATTCATAGAGCGGTGCTCCATTTTCGGCCCATAGTTTTTCAATCCGGTCGATCAATTGCCATGAAGCACGGACTTCGTGCCAGTGGCTGTAATTGGTTGAGTCATTGTTCAAAACGTCGAAAATTAATTTTTCATAAGGCTCTGGTGAAGCCCCAGTTGCGGTCGCATCTGTTTCGTAATCAAAGGAAATCGGTGCGATACTGAATTTTTCTCCGACCTCTTTTCCGTTGATGCTCAATGAGAAACCTTCGTTTGGTTGGATATAAATGGTCAAGATATTTGGTTGCAAGCTATGTCCAAAGATGGAGTCGGTTTGCTTGAAGACCACATTGACCATGGTTCCTTTTTGCGTCAGGCGTTTTCCGGTACGGAAGAAGAAAGGCACTCCTCGGAAGCGATCGCTATCGACAAAGAACGCACCAGAAGCGTAGGTCTCTGTTGTCGATTCAGGATCAACATTGGGCTCGCTGCGATAAGAGATATCTTTTTTCCCTTCGATCGTACCTGAATGGTATTGACCACGGATAAAGAATTTCTTTAGTTCGTCCTCTGTTGGGTTGTGCAATTGCTCAAAAACTTTAATCTTCTCTGCCCGAATCGCATCCTTAGTAAAGGTAGCTGGTTTATCCATGGCAAGCAATGACAAAAGCTGAAGGGTATGGTTTTGCACCATGTCCCGAAGGGCCCCAGAGTGATCATAGTAGCCACCGCGTTCTTCAACACCCAAGCGTTCAGCAAAGGTAATTTGGATATTGTCAATAAAGTCTCGGTTCCAGAGGTTGTCAAAAATGAGATTACCGAAACGGATGGCAAAGATATTTTGGATCATTTCTTTTCCAAGGTAATGGTCGATCCGGAAGATTTGTTCCTCATCAAAGGTTTCTTCCAATTCCTTGTTGAGCTGACTAGCCGTTTCTAGGTCTGTACCAAAAGGTTTTTCAACGATCAGGCGCTCAAAACCTTGTCCATCTACAATCCCTTCTGATTTTAGGTGTTTAGCAATGGTTCCAAAAAATTGAGGAGCCATAGACAAGAAGAAGACCTTGTTGTGTTCCGTTTGGTATTTTTCATCCAAGCTGTTTTGTAATTCGCGCAGGGCGATGTAATGTTCGGTATCATTGACATCGTGGCTTTGGTAGTAGAAATGACTAGCGAATTCTTGAGCTTGTTGAGGGCTATCGGCCAGATCTGTGATGGATTCTACCACGACTGATTCAAAGTATTCCTTGCTCCATGGTCTGCGGGCTGTTCCGATAACCGCAAAGTTTTCAGATAGATTTCCTGATTTATAGAGTCTAAAAAGGGATGGGTAGAGTTTGCGCTTGGCTAAATCTCCACTGGCCCCGAAAATGGTTACAATAACTTTTGAAGACATTTAAGTACCTATTTCCTATTTTATTAACCATATTTTACCATAAAATCTACAAGATTTCTTTGATGGAATCGTTGTTCCGAATATTTTCCGCTTGGATTAGAGGATTTGAGAGGAAAGCATAGTAAAAGCTAGAACCAATGTGGATTCTAGCTTCAATTGCTATAAGCTGTTTGGATCGATTACCGAAGAAACTTGGTGACTCCATCAGAATACGCGGTAGACATAAGGATTATCTGGTTGTGTAATGGTTTGACAATCCGTAATGTGGAGGACAGGCAAGCTTTGCTTGAGCTGTTTGTGGTATTCAATGGACAAGGTTCCTTTTGCATGGATCCAAGTATTATTTTCAAAATGTTGGGGAGCACCGGTTGTTAAAAGACCGTAGACACCGGAATCTGCGATACAGTGGATGATCCCAAAGCGAAAGAGGAATTGGCTGTCTTTGTTATTAGGATCATTGTAAACAAAACCGGTCAACTCGATGGTTTTCCCCGCAAATTGATCTGGATAATCATAAATGACCTCCATGACTTCCATGTAATTCTCAGTGGTCACCTGGATCACTTTTTTATCAACATATTTCTTTGCAGCCTGCTTCATTTCTGACTCATAGGCAGATTTGGTAAAATAGCTACTAGTATCTGGTTTGAGATACTGGGTTGTTGTCCCTTCGTCCTGCTGGATTTCCTTGGAAGATCCAGCCGCAACTGGGAAGTGATAACCTTTGGCAGAAACCGTTTGGGAATCCAGTGTCACTGTAGGGAAAAATAGCCCGACAAACAAAGGAATACAGAGCAAGAAAATACTCGCCACTTTTGCCCAGAAGCCAGAGAGATGACTGTGGATCTTTATCTGCTTGACCCAGATGATCAGCTGCACAAGAGCTAAAACAAAGGACAAGAACATGGAAATATAAGCCAAGTAAGAATAGTGTAAGTTGATGTATTGATTGAGCTTACCAGATAATTGCAGGTACATGGTGAGCTCAAAATAGCCAGCTAATATCAAGAAACGAATCATAGCACTACCCCCACAAACCAAGCATAAAGGAGCACAACTCCACTCACAATTCCGATAAATTGCCAGATAAAACGGGTCTTGAGATAATTTTTCATCATGAGGAGATTTTTGACATCAAGCATAGGCCCAATCACCAGAAAGGCAAGAACAGGCGCTACTCCAAAACTTGTTAGAAGAGAGGATCCAACAAAGGCGTCCGCCTCGCTACAAAGTGAGAGGAGAAAGGACAAGACCATGAGAAGGAGAATAGCAATAACTGGTGTCGCGCTGATCGAAGTGAGGATCCGTGTTGGGACATAGACTTGGACGAGGCTGGCAAAGAGGCAACCAAATACTAGGTAACGTCCCGTATCAAAGAATTCATCAATGGCTTGCACCAAGACTTGGAAGAGCTTTTGACCTTTGCTCAAGTCCCTAAAATCATGTTCATGTACAGCCTTACGATGTTCTTTTTGGATCGAATCTGTCTGAATAAAACCAAGAAAGATCCCTAGCACCGTTGCGACCAGTAGGGAACCAAGGGCGCGGTAGAGGGCCATCTTGACAGAGTGCC
>OOCP01003369.1_pt1 | contig 11830 bp, 14 predicted proteins | sample 1671511 | NCBI WGS metagenome assembly OOCP01 (sample SAMN06348164, study PRJEB24527) | human gut metagenome | biome: human gut; feature: ankylosing spondylitis patient; material: feces | host: Homo sapiens | place: China | collected 2015-10 | reverse complement strand
ACTTGGATTGACAATTCATCAAAATTATTAAAATCACATTCTATAATCATTTTATTTGAAATATCATTAATAACTTTTCTCCAATACAATTTTTTTCTATAATTCATTAAATAAATTTCTACCAAGCAAATTGCATTAATAGGTAGATTCTTTAATTTTATACAGAGTGCCTTATAATACTTATTTTGTTCCCTATAATCTCTATATCCTTTTATGAAAGTATTCATACATGATTTTGCACTCATAACATAAATATTATTATTATCTTTAATAATTCTATTATTATTTATCTCATACAATGTTCGTTCTACTAAATTTATTAATTCTTTCTCCATATATTTTACTAAAACAATTGTATTTATTACATTATACATATCTTTTTCTGATATGGTATTCCATATTAATGCATAAAATTTTTTAATATATATATAACGTTCATTATCCAACTCACCATCTAAAGGAGCAATTGTAGCATTATCCGTTTCTAAAGAAAAAAATTTCGTAATACGTATCTTCTTTAATTCAGATTCATTTTCTGATAATTCTTTGTCATAATGCTCAGGAATTCCACCTATTTTTATACACCTAAATAGAATAAAAAGTTTGAACCAATGATATATTTTAGATAAATTATTCTTGATGTCTAATTCTTTCTGAGCAAATAAACAATAGAAATCTTTAAACTCTTGCTTCAAAACATTATTAGATTGCTTTCTATCTCTCATATAAGCATCTTTAGTTTTTTGTGAATAATATAAAGGTCTACAATATTTAATTAATATATCAAAATTTATATCATTCTTATTTTCTTCACACGTATCAAAGTATTCTTTAAGAGTTTTATCATTAACTTTTAGACAATCAAAGTTAAATACATATTGCTCTTTATCTTTTATATTTATATCTTTTGATAAAAATTCATGTATTTTAAAAAAAGATGCTGGTAAATATATTTCATAACAAATACTATTAATTTTATATTCACACTTTATTAAGTCAAACCAGTTAAACTCTTTATCCATATCTGATGTTTTAGGAATTAGCTCAATTTTAGTTTTTTCTACTTCTTCATTTTCAAGTTTAACGTCATCTGTCATTTTATTCACCTTGACTTTCATCCATATATTAATAATAGTATCAAAAAAAAATATGTCCAATCAAATGTAAAACAATAACTTTAGAAATAAAAACCACCTTATCTGGTAGAGTCAAAATTTATCAATAATACATAAATGTCCAGATGTCCAAATGTCCAGCAATAAAATGGTGTGTAAAAGGGTGTGTTATTAAACATAAAACACACCCTTCTATAATTGGACATATGGACATTAAGACATATACTTATTTTAATAATTAAAAATTACATTAAATGTAATAATTTAGCTCTTACTATACCTTTTACTGATTCATTTATACGATCTAATGATATCTCTCCATTATTAACAGCATCTAATAAACCTAAATCTACTATAGGCTCTCCCTTAAGACGTTTACTAAATTGTATAGAATCTCTCATCTTACGTCTAAAACGTTCACCAAACATATAAAATACCTCTTATACTATTTTTTCTTTTAAATCTTGCACCATTTTAAAATACAAATTTTTACAACTTATATTATCATTTGCTTCAATATATTTAAGACAAGGTTTTAAATACATTAACCAAATATTCATATATATATCACTAGCATTTGGTAACTTATTAATGGTACTTACAATTTTAGGTGCTATATTATAATACTCTTTTATTAACTCTTTACCATCAGGTTGATTTTTCAACCAATTATCACGGAAATGCCTAAACATAGTTAATTCATAGCAATCATCTGGTTTATTAAAACTATCACATACAGCTGTAGTAATAAAACAGCCTTCGGATTCATTTTCTTTTTGAGATTCATTCAAATTTTTAAGAACATCTTTAGCTACTGTTTTAACTTCATCATTTCCCACAGATATAGCTTTATTTAAATAATCTCTAGCAAAAGATGGATTTTCTTCAACACCTACGCCAATGGCATAACATATACCAAAAATACATAAGGCATCTCCATTATTTTGATCAAGTTCTAAAGCTTTTTTTAATAAAGAAATTCCTTTTTTTTCATCTTTATCAAAGTCTGCATATTCCTCATTAAGACCTAAATATACACTAGCTAAACTACTAGCTGCTAAACTAGAATTATTAACTCGGATATTTCTTTCATAATATTCAACAGCTTTATAATAATTATGTTCACTTAAAAAATATATTAGCTAATTCATTCAAAGCTTCTTCTTCATTTTGTTCAGCAGCTACTAGATACCATTGTTTAGCTTTATTAATATTTTTAGGTAAAAATTTTTCAAAATAATATAAACGTCCTAATATTAATGCAGAATTTCTTTCACCTTTAACAGCTGCTTTTTCATAATATTGAATAGCTTTATTTACATTAGCCGATTGATGACACTCTCCTGATAAATATATATATCCTAAGGAAGCCAAAGCTTTCCAGTAACCTTTATTAGCAGCTTTTTGATATAATTTCATAGCTTTATTGTAGTTTATCTTTTCGGAGTTCTCAGAACAATAATAATTTGCGACCTCATATATAATAAAAGGATCTTCAGATTTTTCTAATTTATCAATTTGAGATAATATATTTTTATTTAAGATAGGAATATACTCTTCATTAATATTATAAAAACCTGAACCTATTAAATGTAAATCTGCTAATACATAACCCTCATCACTTAATTGAGCTAATATATTGAATGCCGATTCACCATCTTCTTTTATTTGATCATAGCCATATTCTAAAATCATTGCTGCTAAATAAGCCAATCTTGGACTATCAGCATTTTCAATATTGTTAATTCTATCAATAAACTCACTCATTTTATAATTAACAAATAATCTCTCTAATTTTTCAGCTAATTTATCATTTTTAATATCTTCTTCTTGTTGTACTTGAGCAAAATCTCCAAAAAAGTCTCCACCATCATTATCAATAATAATATCTTCTTTAGTATCATCTATAATATCCTTTTCAGTTATTGTAGATTCATTATTAAATTCCTGAAGAGAATATCCACATTCATGACAAAATTTGCCATTCTTTAATGTTTTAGCTCCACAATTAGGACAAAATTTTAACATAACTTGTACCTCTCATTTTATTAATATTGTATTTGTTTTTGTGGTCTTCTAAATGCTGTCTTTGCTATTTCTGCAAATATTGGTCCACCATTCTCAGGTTTTCCTAAATCAGATATAGACATCTTAGCCCAATCTATAATACCTATATTTTTCCAATCACTATTATTAATACTTTCATAAATTTGATAAGCTTTTCCGCCTATTCCTTTTATTTGATAAATCACTTTATCAATACTGTCATCTTTTTGATTTATTAAATCTGCACCTAACTGATTTTGTTTTCTATCAAACCAAACTGTATCGTAATCTATAAGTAAACTATCTTCAGTTTTATTAGGTAAAGCATTTTTAGATTGTGCTTCTATTGATACATTAGGTGTATTAATTTTTATATTATCGCTTTTATCAATAAGTTTTTTAGCTACAAAAGCTGTAGCCGCAATACCAGCCACTATCGCTCCACCTTTAACTAATGTTTCTGTACGTTCATTCTTTAATTTTTCTATTTCAATTTCTTTTCTATTACTTGAATCCCATGCTTCTACTGCTACTTGAGCAATAGTCCCAAGAATATCTAAACCTGAAAATCCCATTTATTTGTTCCTCCTAACATTAACCTAATCTTCGATTAATTACCCAACTATGAGGTTTATCTCCATTTTTTCTAGGACATTTGCCTGGCTGTGGTCTTCCCATACTTGGTGAACGAGTTTCTTTTTTTCCGCAATAAGTACACATATATTCAATTCTCTTAAATGTTGAAGACATATTTATTCCCTCCTCACATTTTATTTCGCTATATGTTTATTAAAAGTTTTTATAAAATTACAATATCGTATTTATAAAAAAAACACCATTCTCACTAGGGTTAATATTAATACTATAAGTATATATATTTTTTAAATATCGCTTTCTTTCATAATTTCAGTAATATCTACACCTAAACATTCAGATATTCTAAATAATAAATCCATACTGGGTTTTGCATATCCACATTCTATTTTGCTTAAATATTGTGGTGTTATACCTATTTTTTGAGCAAAATCAACTTGTTCAAAATCTCTATCTTTTCGATAATATCGTATTTTATTGCCTAATTTCTTATATCTAATAGCAAACATCTTCTCTCCTCCTACAAATAATATTATTACATAATTAAAAAATTCATGTTCTCATTAGTAGTTTAAATACTTGCATTGATAGTTTAAATCATTAAAATTTATTATTAAAAAGGCTAGAATACTTATTCATACTCTAGCCTTTGATTTATGCTGTCTTAATCATTTGCTTTTGGCAGTCCATGCATAAAGGTTTGTTATATTTAGCCATAGAAAATTGAACTACTCTATCACTTGTTATTTCTTCACCACAATTAGCACAAACCGTTATAGACTTTTTAATAGCAGATATTTTCTTTACATTGTTAACTGCTTTAGAGCCTTTATTACCCATTGAAGAATTTTCATCTGTTTTAGTATCTGCTTCAGGATCATCACCTGTAGCAATACATAGACTCATCATATAAGCATATTTTATAGCTGCTGTCTGTGCTTTCATAACGGCTTTATCTCCTGCATCTTGACCACTACCTATACCAAATAAATCAACACATTCTCCGCTTTCACTATCAATTAATTTAATTTGAACATTAACCGTTACTAGGTGTTCTGTATTTCCCTTTAGATTGGTAACATCAACCATTGATGCAATTTCTGGTATAACAACACTTGCAATCTTGTTCTTAGTTAAAGCAGTATTAACCTTTAAAAGCACATCTTCAGCTGTAGCATACTTGTATTGATGATATGAGTTCAAACCATTTTTAGCAATATGACCACATTCAATCATTACATTAACCAATTTTTTAGCAATTTTTGTATTTTCCATAATAAATACTCCTTAATATTCATTTGCAAATAATACAGTTACAGTTTCATAGTAATTTTTATCTGTAGCATCAGCTATAATATATATTTTTCCTTTTGAAGTCTTATAACTAGCTAAAATTCTATCATTATAAACTATCGCTTCATTATTAGATTTAATATCATCATCTGTTAAGTCTCCCCAATCTTTAGAAATAAATCTTTCAATACATTTATTTATTTCTAATCTATATTTAGGATCTTCTTTAATATTTTGAGCAATTGTTCTTGTCTGATAAAAATTTGCTTTGAAAAATGGATTGTACATAATGCTTCACTCCTTTTAAAAATTAAAGCCAAAGGTATTTAACCTTTGGCTTATTTTCTTTATTTTTTATTATTGCCATTATTATTTAAAATCATGCTAATAACTTGTAATATTAATAAGATAATTTCTTTATTCATGATAAAATTCTCCTTTACGCTATTTTTTCTAATTTTTTAAATTGCTTACCATATGGACAAAAGCTGGCAACACTGCAATAATCTTTACATTTACGATCATTCCAACGCTCTTTGCTATTACAAATATGAGATGTTTGACCTTTTATTAATGCTTCATTTAGTCTTTTTGCTTTAGCTTTCATATATCTTTTTATCCATACATCAGAAATTTTATTTATATGAATTATATATACAGGACTTGTAATATTGCGTTCACTAGCTACTCTTAAATTAAAATCTCTACATAATGCTTGAATCTCCATTCGATTTACTTTAAAACCTCTTTCTTCAAGTAAAATTCGATAATAATTAAGCTGAATAGCCCAATCTAAAATATGTTTAACTCCATCAGTTCTCCATTCTTTTTTGGTTTTTAGCTGACCTTTTTTTGCTCCTGTTTTATAGACTTCTCCAGTTGGTACATCAACTTTATAATAGCCCAGTGCTTTCATCAGCTTATATGAAGAAGTAATTTTATAATCTCCGAGTGTATTATCTTCTTTATCAAGGATTTGACCAAATAAATCAAACTTTCCACTAGTAATTTCATCATGCAATCTTTCTTCACTTAGCATATTACCTTCAGTGTAATTTTCATTTAAGGTATGAACAGCACTTCCATGAAGTGCATACATTTGATTTATAGGATCTACCGCATAATCTGTTGTTTTCTTTAAAAAGGTTTCCATTGTTCCTGCTAATAATTCTGTAACTGTTGCATTTTGTAGTTTCCTATTTAAAGAATTAGCAACTGCTCGTAATGTTGGTAAAAACATACATCTTTGAGTATGAATACATTTTTTAAGACATTGATTGATATTTACTTCATGACCTGAAGGACAAATAAATCTTGTTGCTGGCATAATAAAACCTCCTGATACAAAAATAGCAGGTATAGCATTTGCTATACCTGCTGTCATTTATTCTTAAACTTAAATATTTAATTTAGTTTTTAACTGTTCCACTTCATTAATACTTAAATTAACACCTCTAGCTACAGTTTCAACGTCTACACCTAATTTTAAAAAGTTAATAGCGTTTTTTATTTTTTCTTCTTGCCTTCCTTTCTGTAAACCTTGCTGAATACCTTGTTGAATACCTTGTTGTAATCCTTCTTCTTTGAATGCACTCATATAAGAATAATAATCTCTTATTGCTTTTTCTCTTTGTTCAGATGCTCTACGTTCTATTTTGTTCTGTAGAAATGTATCTTCAAATTCCACTGCTTCCTTAATTGCTGGAGTTGTCATCGTTATTTCCTCAAAAATTAAAGCTTTATTCTACTTTTATTTTGTTTATTTCTTCTATACTTAAATTAGTATATTTAGAAATAAGCTTTATATCTACTTTATCTTTTAGCATATTTTTTGCAGTTTGTATAGCTTGTTGATATAAACCTTGTTGTAAACCTTCTTCTTTAAATGCACTCATATATGAATAATAGTCCCTTATTGCTTTTTCTCTTTGTTCATACGCTCTACGTTCTATTTTATTCTGTAAAAATGTATCTTCAAATTCTACTGCTTCTTTAATTGCTGGAGTGGTCATCGCTATTTCCTCCAATTCTTCTTTACTATATTTTCCTGAAAAATAAGCAATCCATGCTTCAGATGCTCTTATTTTTCTCATATCCTTTAAAGTAAATTTTGGCAATTCTAGAAAATGTATCTCTATATGGTCCGTAAGTTTTTTATGAGATTTAACATTTAATAAATTATAGATATTATGCCATTCTTGCTCATCTTCTAAATAATCAAATGCTAATAGATTTATAGCTATAGCCTTCTTTAATTTCTTATATTCAGCACCTTTTTCTAATTGCTCTGAATACATCTTTGACCAATAATATAATGAACGTTCAGCCATTAATTTAAACGGACAAACTTGTACTTCAATATCTACTTGTGTACCATCGTTTAAGTCTGCCCTAATATCTAGTTTAGATAATTTACCATCTAATGTTAATGGTTCATTATCTTTATCTAAAAAGGTTATATCTGTAAAACAGTTTTCATCATCTTTATTTAAAATCCCATTTAAAAAGCTAAGTGTTAAATTCTTTCTTTTTTTATCTCCTAGAAGCTTTTTGAAGTATAAGTCATTCAATCTATTAAAATTTTCCATGATATTCACTCCTTACCTTATATTATATCAAAACATTAAGACAAATAACTACAATATAAAATAACAGGTATAGCATTAACTATACCTGTTTTATATTTCATTTTAACTGTTATAAACACGTTTTAAATATTTATCAAACTGCGGAACAGTAAAGTCTACCTCTCCTCGTTTAGCTGCATAAATAAATCCTTTATGAATTAATTGAGCCCTGAGAGGAGATATTGCTTGTATTGATTCACCCATGATATTAGCAATTTCTTTTGTTGAACATGGTAATTTTTCACAAGCTACCATTGCTGTCATAAATTCTATTTCTCTTGCAGTAGCTCTATCATGTCTAACTTTAAAGAAGGCTTTATCCAAGCTTTGTTCAAACTTGTCATAAGCTTTATTGACTATTTTTATATCAATAATACTTTCTTCTTTTTTACATTCCCATACCCATTTACCATATTCTTGCAAAAAGTATGGATATCCTTGAGTTATTTCTATGATTTTATTAACAGCTTCATCTGTATAATTTATTTGAAATCTTTTAGCTGGTTCAATAAGAGCAAGCTTTGCTTCTTCATTATTTAAAGAATCTATTTCAATGAAATCAAATAGCCTTTCAGCATAAGATTTTACATCTCCAGCAATTTTAGCTATTTTAGGCAATCCAGCTGAAAAGATAACGATAGGATAATTTTTTTGATTGGTTCTATGAATTGCTTCCATTAATGCTTCAAATTCATCATCTTTAATATACTGAATCTCATCAATAAATAATACAACACCTTTATTTTGTTTTTGAGCAATTACACCTAAAGCCAAAAACAACTCTGTCATATCATTTGCTAAATTTCCTGTATCTGATATACCATTAGCTGGGTTTACTTCTATACTAATATCATCACAACCATATTTTATGGTAAAAGCTTTTAAGATGCTTAATGCTTTTTTTATATGACTTTCTATATTCTTTAATAAACTTAATCTATTGATTAATTTATAGATATGCAAAGCCATTTGATATTGAAAGCTTCTATCTCTTTCTGCTATTTCCATATATTCGGAAGGTAACTCCATTTCATCAGCTAGATTTTCTATATAATTCAATAAAACTGTTTTTCCCACACCTCTAAGACCATAATATACGACTGAACGTGCAGAATATCCATAATTTATGGCTTGTAATATATTTTGAGCTTCATTTATTGTATTATCTCTACCTGCTAAATAAGCTGGCGACATTCCAGCTCCAGGTCTATATGGATTAGGTAACATAATTCCACCACCTATAATAAATATATATTTATTATACCTTATACAAGCTTATATTTATATATATTTATATCAAAACGGATACATAGAACTGAATCTATGTATATTTAAATAAAAATCTTCATCATCATTTACTTTATAGGCTTTTGTTATTTTCTTTTTAAGTCTTGCTATCGTATCTTTTGAAGATAATTTCACTTTAGGAAACTTTTTCTTAATGAAATCTAAAACTTGATTAAAACTTTCAAAGTATTCTACTATTTGCTCATCATTTATGAAAGCATCTATTTTATATTTAGGATAGAAATATACACCTTCTTCATCAGTATTAATAAAAATATTAAATCCTGCTTCCTCAATAAGTGCATATAACTCTATTTCATTATCATAATGATCTTCAATAATTCTATAAAACACTTCTATATTACCTGTCCATGCTGTTTCAGTTTTTATATAGAAAAAGCTCACAGATTCATCATCAGTAACTTCATCATCACAGCCGACAAAGCTATTTCTAAGATCAGACATATTTCTTGATTCATACTCACTATAACCTAGACTTTCTAAAAAGCCACATATTGAATTTGTTTTACTGTTATTTATATAATCATTGATCTTTTGCCATAAATCATACACAGCTTTTTTATTCTCACTGAAAAATACTACTTGATTATCACTATAATTTGCCATGATATTTACTCCTCTACATCTATTTTTAAATCACCAAATAAGTTACTTTCATTTATATTTTGTATATTAGCTGAAGCTATAACATTTGCTAAAAATTCATTAAAAATTTTTGCTTGTGATAAATTTAGACTGAAATTTAAACTACTATGGGTATCTTCTGTATCTAGATTTATATTTACAAGACCTAGCTTTTCATCATAATGAATATCTCCATTTAAGTTATCAAAACCCATACAAATCAAATAATTTGACATAGTCATCTCTCCTTAATCAAATTTTACATATCCTTCTTTTCTTAAACTTATACTCCCTTTTTTGGCAATAATTACATGGTCTAAAAAATCAATACCTAGCATTTCAGATAAATTCATCACTTTTTTAGTAAGACTTATATCTTCATTACTAGGCATTGAATCTCCTGATGGGTGATTATGTGCAATTATTATTGCTGAAGCCATATTCTTTATAGCTACATTAAATATTTCTCTTGGATTAGCTACAGACATATTTACTGTACCTCGACTTATACAGCGACTTAGAACAACATTGTTTTTTGTATTTAAGACAGCAATCCATAATTCTTCAACTTGTTTATCTTGCAGAAACTCAAAGTAATTTATGGCATCATTTGTTGTTCTTATTAATGACAATCCTTTTGTTCTATAATCCTGCATACGTTTTAAGATTTCTCGTATTGATAAGATTTTATTTAGTCTATTTTCAGTCATGCCATTTATAGACTTTAATTCAGCTTTAGTAGTATTTAGCATCACATCATAAATGCTGTTATATTCTCTAAGCAAATTTTCAGCACTTTTAATGGGTACAAAGTTACTTAGTAATTCTTCATCAGATAAATTTTGTAGATTCATAATAAATTCTCCTTATATAATAAAAACTCTAGTATTAAATACTAGAGTTTAAACATAATATTATTTTCTTAAAATATAACTACTATTTTTTCCTGCACCTATTTTTACAATTAAATTTTCTTTTTGCATTTTATTTAGTAATAAAATAGCTGTAGCTTGAGAAACATTTAATTCTTTCTCAATATCTTTTCGTATAATATTCTGCTTTTGTCGCAATAAAGATAATACTTTTTCTACGTTGGTATTTGAAGAACATTTTATATGATTTACGCTTCCATTAATTATAGCATTTTTATTAGGTAATATAATCTTAAAAGCATTGTCAGATACTTCTATTTTAGGTTTATAAATACAATCTGTATAAGAAGCTTGAATCTTCATTATACCTGTTCCATAAGCCTCAATAAGTTTTAAACGGTAAAATAAATTAGCTAAATTTTTATTACGTGCAATAGATATACCTAACATTATATCATCATAAGTAATTCCTTTTACCAATCCTCCAATAGATACAAATTCCATTCTATCGTTAAAAATATTGATTAATATACTACTACTAAAAGAATAATCTCTATGAACTACTGCATTTAATAATGCTTCTCTTATTGCTTCAATAGGATAATCTCTAATATCTATTCTATTCAAGCCTTTGAATTCTGCTTTTGTACTATTATATCTATCAATATAATTATAAGCTTCTTCTAATTGTTTAATCATTGAACCATTAAATTCATACCTATCTTTAAATATAGTTTTAATGTTACCTTCAAATACAGCAATTTTTATAGTATAAGGGCATTCATCAGATAATATTAAACCTAAATTAGTATAAGTATTATCTTCACCAATTAATCCTAAAGTCTTTTTATTATTTTCATTAAAGGATATTGCTTTATCCTTAAATATATTTTCTAGATATTTAAAGTGTAAATCTTGATTAATAGATCGAGCTATTTCAAAACATTCACCACTTGTCTCTTTTATCATTTTTAAAATAGCGGTTTCTGTTGCAGGTACAGATGAAGCTCCTTGCCTAACAAAAACACCTTCAGGACGAATACCTTTCTTAGCTAAATAATATGGTTTAGATGTTCCCGTTTGAACTATTATTTTTATAACATCTTTATTATTTATCTTTTCACAAATACAATCCATAAACATAGTAATATCTGGTTTTATTGCATCTCTCATAGTATTTGTTACACGCAATATAGTATCATCAACATTATCAATACCAACAATATCACCATTATCATCTATCCCTATATAAATGATGCCACCATTAGTATTAGCAAAAGCAATAACTGTCTTTTTTATTTCATCAACAAATATTCTTTTAGATTCAGTGCTTTTATCTTCTATCATGAAA
>OOCP01003351.1_pt1 | contig 11880 bp, 7 predicted proteins | sample 1671511 | NCBI WGS metagenome assembly OOCP01 (sample SAMN06348164, study PRJEB24527) | human gut metagenome | biome: human gut; feature: ankylosing spondylitis patient; material: feces | host: Homo sapiens | place: China | collected 2015-10 | reverse complement strand
CTGCGCTTTTGGCTTGGCATCTGCCGCACCTCGCTCGCCGTATCGGCACTTAGAATTATGCGGTATTGCCCTAAATACAGAAGGCCCGCCCGCGCATCACCTGGTTTGTGGTGCGCGGACGGGCTGTTTGTATGCCGCCGGACGGCGGGAAACGGCATTTTTTGCAAGTTTTTTGCCCGGCAGCGGGGGCAGCTCTTGCCGCGCGGCGGGTTCTATACTATAATAAATAAGCTGTTTGTATCAACTACCTGTGCAAAATACAGAGAAAAAAGCGCAGCACCGCCCGGCAATAGAGGGCTGGAATGTGCGGCGCTGACGGAGAGAGGATCATAAAATCATGGGATTTTCGTTTGTGACAGAAATTCCTTCCCCGGATGTCATTCGGGAAAGGTTTCCCCTTGCGCCGGAACTGGCCGCCCGCAAAAAAGAGCGGGATGAAGAAATCAAAAAGATCATTACCGGCGAAAGCGACAAGCTCCTGGTCGTTGTCGGCCCCTGCTCGGCGGATAACGAGGAAGCCGTTGTGGATTATGTGTCCCGTCTGGTCAAGGTGCAGGAGAAGACGAAGGACCGCCTGGTGATCGTTCCGCGCGTGTACACCAACAAGCCCCGCACCACCGGCGAGGGCTACATGGGAATGATCCACCAGCCGGACCCGGAAAAGAAGCCGGATATGCTGGAGGGAATTCTGGCCATCCGCCATATGCACATGCGCGTATTGCAGGAAACCGGCTTTTCCACTGCGGACGAGATGCTCTATCCCGAAAACTTGCGTTACCTTTCGGACATTATGTCCTATATTGCCGTGGGTGCCCGCTCGGTGGAAAACCAGTTCCACCGCCTGGTGGCCAGCGGCTGCGATGTGCCCGTGGGCCTGAAAAACCCCACCAGCGGCGATTTGACCGTTATGCTCAACTCTGTTGTGGCGGCCCAAGTGCCCCATGACTTTATCTTCCGCGGGTGGGAGGTCCAGTGCCCCGGCAACCCACTCAGCCACACCATTCTGCGCGGCGCGGTGAACAAGCACGGCCAGACCATCCCCAACTACCATTACGAGGATCTGCGCCTGCTGTATGAGCTGTACATGAAGCGCAACCTGAAGAACCCCGCCTGCATTGTGGATACCAACCACAGCAACTCCGGCAAGCAGTATATGGAGCAAATCCGCATTGCGAAAGAGGTTCTGCACAGCCGCCGCCATTCGGACGACATCAAGAACCTGGTCAAGGGCCTGATGATCGAAAGCTATATTGAGCCGGGCAGCCAGAAGATCGGCGAGCACTGCTATGGCAAGTCCATCACGGACCCCTGCCTGGGCTGGGACGATACCGAGCGACTGCTGTACGATATCGCAGAGCTTTCTTAACCGATAAAATTACAAATAAGGCATGCTCTGCCGGAACACCGATCAGGCCGACCAGCGGGCGCACTGCGGCCACCAGCACGGCGGTAAAACCGAGGGAGACCGCCATGAACAGGGTGACGGTGTTGCCGATGGCGGCTTCGGCATCGCGCATATTGCCCGCCCCCACGGCGTGGCCGATGATGACGGTGGAACCCATGGCAAGCCCAACAATGATAACGGTCAGCATGTGCATGACCTGGCTGCCGTTGGCAACGGCGGTGATGCTGTCCACCCCGCAGAACCGACCGGTGATGTACAGGTCAGCCATGCCGTACAGCGTTTGCAAAAAGTAAGAGAGCAGATACGGCAGGGCAAAGGTCAGAATGGCTTTGAACACGCTGCCGGTGGTAAGATTTTTTTCCATGATAATTTCCCATCCTCATCTGGCAATAGTCTAGGGTGTATCTGAAAAGTCGAAAATGTAGTCTATTTCTACAAACACAGCGGGATTTTTGCCTTAAATCCTGCTTGTGTTTGCAGGCGTCTGGATCCAGAGCCTGTTCACCTCCGCTGTTGTGCTGGCGTTCGCCGCCAGAAAGCTGACTGCCGCCATGCAGAGCGAAAAAGCATAAGCTGATTTTATTCTAACACAAGCCTCCTTACTTTGCCATCAATTTTGGATGGATTGGGAATTTAACAGAAAACCTCCGGCTGCATTGTGCGAGCAGCCGGAGATTTTCTGTTTTAAGGCAACACCGCACAATTCCCGCCTTGCGGCTTAAGCACCGCTCCGGCGGCTGCGGCACGGCATCTGCGTTGCCAAAATGCTCGATAATGTCGGGTTGCGGTACCCGCATCGTGCTTCGGGGGCAAAAGCCCTCGCACTCTGCGACCGCTGCCCCTGCTTCGGTTCGTTGTTTCCGCCACTGGCGGCGCTCACCTTTGCAGCATCCAGTATTATCTGCGCTTTTGGCTTGGCAGCTGCCGCACCTCGCTCGCCGTATCGGCACTTAGAATTATGCGGTATTGCCTTAAGATTCTCTTGCGTTTCTCTCTCTTACAACATACAGCCACAGCAGCAGGCGGGCCCCCTTGAGGCAGGGATCCCGCCTGCTGTTTTGATGGAATAGAAACGTTTGATTTGCGGCAAAACAAAACACCGGGCGCCATATGGCACCCGGTGTTTCAGTTAAATAACCGGCGCAATCAAACCGGTATCAGAGGAGGAGAAAACAGAAAAATTAGTTTGCGCGGTACTGGGCCGGCAGCTGGTCGATGGTCTGCCATTTCTGCATGGCGTCTTCCAGGCTCATGCCGCCCGCAACAGCGTCGCGGCGGCAGGCGTTGACGGCCTGGATTTCTTTCATCTTTTCGCCGGTCAGGCTGTAGTTCTTCATGGCGAGCAGGGTAGCAGCCCATGCAATCATGGGGATGACGCAGAACAGAACGATAACAACCACGTTCATGCCGGGGGTGTACGGGTCGTACTGGGTGGGCAGGCTGTCAAGGCCGATAAAGCTGACGGCCACGCCGACCACGGTAGCGGACAGGCTGGAAACCAGCTTGTCAACCAGGCTGAACAGAGTGCCCATGATACCGGGGATATACTTGCCGGAGATGTAGGTCTCGTAGTCAGAGCAGTCGGCAACCATGGGGATGGGCATATCGGCAGTAGCGTAATAAGCGCCATAGCCTATGCCGAACAGAGCGATGAACAGGATGGTGTAAACGTTGATGGAAACCTTGCCGTCAGACATCAGAGACAGGGTGAAGGCATCGCCCTTGCCCCACAGGAGCAGCAGCACCAGAACGCCGATGTAGCAGATCAGCGCAACGCTGACATAGCGCATCAGGCTGGCTTTCTGGCCTTTCTTCTGGCTGGTGCGGACGGTGAGCAGGAAGAAGGGAACGCTGAACACATAGCCCAGAACCATCATGGGCAGGTACAGAGCATCATAGTTGCCCATCATGCAGCCGTACAGCATGCACAGAACAGTGGTGTTGGTGGCAATGGAAAGTGCCAACTTGCAGCCTGCACCAGCCACCATCAGGCGCTGCATGGGGTTGTTGCCCTTGATGATGGCAACATACTCGGCAACCTTGATCTTTTCGGTTTTCTGGCCGCCGATGCCAAAGTACTTCGGCTGGTCCTTTTCCCAGATGCCGATGACAGCCAGGATGGTCAGGGCGATGGAGATCACGATGCCGACAGGAGCCAGGGTGCGGAAGAAACCGGCGGAAGCGTAACCGCCCTCATAGTTTTTGGCCAGGATTGGGGCAAAGAACTGCATGGCGCCCATGCCCAGCAGGGAGCCGACGGTGTTGAAGATGGTGAACAGGGGACGCTGCTTGGGATCGTTGGTCAGAACAGTCTGGCCGGAACGGGTGCAGGAGGTCTGGAAGGTGTATCCGATGACCCAGATGGCGTACAGGGCTACAAAGGCAACATAACGTGCCCATTCCATGGAGGCGGGGATCAGCGGGGTCAGGCAGTACAGCACCAGGATGCTGACAGCCATGATGAGGTTGCCGATGACCATAAACGGGCGGAACTTGCCGAACTTGCCGTTGGTGCGGTCCATCAGGGCACCGATGATTGGGTCGGTAATGGCGTCAAACAGGCGCATGCCGGTGACCATCACGGAGGCGAAGATCATGCTCAGGGCCAGAACCTTGCTGCCGAAAGTGGCAATGTAGGAAAGCACCAGAACATAGTACACGTTGGTAGCGCCGTTGTTAAGCGGGAACAGCATCAGCTGGTAAGGCTTGGCGCGGTTGACGCTGGCAGACGCCGCAGAGTTTTGTTCACTCATGGGGGCATTCTCCTTTCATAACAAAGACCCCCGCCCCGAAACGGGCGGGGGCATAAACGATTCAAAAGGGGGAAGATGCGGAGGCTAAACCTTACTGCTGATTCTGAGTGTTTGCAGTGTTGGCAGCCTGCTCAGCAGTCCAGGTCTTCTTGCGCTTGATGGCAACAACCAGGCGCCAGATGCACAGCACGGTCAGAACAGCCAGAACGGTGTCCAGAGCGTACAGGGCGGTCTTCCACCACGGGGTGATGACCTTCAGGCGGTCAGCGGAGGACCAGCCGTTCATAGCGTTGGAGTTGGCAACGGTGTACAGGATCTTGTGCATGGATTCGCGCATTTCGGTCACGATGTAAGCATCGTTCTCGTACTTCGGAGCCAGGGTGGTGTGGATGGTCGGGTCCGGGCTATCCCAGATATCGGAACCGGCAATCAGACCATCGGCCAGATCCATGTATTTGCTGGAACCGGAGTAGTCGGTGATGATCATGCCGCGCATGCCCAGTTCGCCGCGCAGGAAGTCAGTCAGCAGGTTATCGTAAGCGCCGCACCAGGTAGCGCCCCAGCGGTTAAAGCCGGTCATAACGCTCCAGGCGCCGCCATCGGTGATGGCCTTGTCGGCAACTTCCAGGTAGATTTCGCGGGCAGCCTGCTCGTTCAGCCAGGTGTTCACGCCGCGGCGGCTGGATTCAGAGTCGTTCAGGGCAACGTGCTTCAGGTAAACGTAAACGCCCTTGGACTGGATGCCGTTGACTTCGGCAGCGCAGATGGTGCCGGCAACGAACGGATCAGAAGCATAGTACTCGAAGTTACGGCCAGAGTAAGCGGTGCGGTGCATGTTGATGCCGGGGCCATACAGACCAGAGTAACCCATGGCCAGGCAGTCTTCGCCAATGCAGCGGCCCACATCGTTGATCAGGTCAACGTTGAAGGTGGCGGCCATAACGTCTTCGGAGGTGTAGCACATAGCGGAAGCGCCGCCGGTCAGTGCTGCGGTCAGGCCCTGCGGGCCGTTTTCGTCTTTGGTACGGGTCTTGCCGATGGATTCAATAGCGGCAGTGTTGTGGAAGCCCAGGGTGATGGTGTTGACCATCTCGTTGAAGGTCAGCTGATCCAGCAGGGTATCCCACTGGGGATCGTCATAGTCGGCACCGATCATGGAAACCAGAGCCAGACCATTGTCAGCGCCCAGGGTGGGCATTTCAACGCTGTCAGCCTTGCTGCCGTCGTAACGGGTGAAAGCCAGGTGATCAGCCAGGGTCTGGGTTGCGTTCAGCACAACAGGCTGGGTGGGGAAGGTGGCAACCCAGTTGGAGCGGCTCAGCCAGGTAACTTCGCCGGGTTCGCTGCTGCTCTTGTTGGGGTCTGCTTCATCAAACAGGTTGGTGATGGCAGTGCCGTTTTCGCTGGTGGCGTAGGTGGTGCTGTCCAGAGCGGCGTTGGTCCACTTGTAGGTCAGGGCAACGTCGCCATCGGCGGTCATGCGGCCATCGGTGTTCTCAACGGTGTAGCCCTTGGCAGCCAGGATGTTGTTCACAGCGTTGTGTGCATCGGTGGCAGCGGTGAAGTAGTAGTCGCCAGCGTCAACAATATAGGTCTTGGCGTTGTTGGCATCATAGGTGCGCAGCTCGCTCTTGTCAACGGTGATGTTGACAGTCTCGGAAGCGCCGGGAGCCAGGATATCGGTCTTGGCAAAGCCGCACAGCTCAGCAGAAGCCTTCTCGATGCCGTTGGCCTTGTCGTAATCGGTGTAGGGGCTCTGGAAGTACAGCTGAACGGTTTCCTTGCCGGAGTAGGTGGAACCGGTGTTGGTGACTTTCAGGGTGACATTGAAAGCATCAGCAGACTCGGTCACATTGAAATCGCTGTACTCGAAGGTGGTGTAGCTGTCGCCATAGCCGAAGGGGAAGGCAACAGTGGTGGACCAGTTGTAGTCGCCGGCATTGCCGGTGCCCATAACAGCGTCCTCGTAGCGGGTCTCGTAGTAACGGTAATCCAGGTAGATGCCTTCCTGATACACGCTGTACATACCCTGCACATCAGGGCCATCGGTCAGCAGGTTGTAATCTGCTGCGTTGGGGTAAGCCTGGGTGTAGAAGTTGTACATGGCGGGGTTGGCCATGTTGTCATACAGGTAGGAATCAACCAGGCTGCCGGACGGGGTAACCTCGCCAGCCAGCAGCTGGGCAACACCGTTGATGCCGGTCTGGCCCACGTCGCCGATCCACATAGCGGAATCGATGCCGTAATCCTCGCCGCAGATCTCCGGGTTCAGGAAATCCATCTCAATGGCGTTGGAAGAGTTGATCAGAACGATGATCTTCTTGAAGGTGCCGTTGTCCTTCAGGGTCTTCAGGTTCTGGAGCAGTTCCTTTTCTTCAGCGGACAGGGCCAGGTAGTTACCGTCGCCCTCCTGGCCTTTGATCCAGGAATCATTGGTGCCGTTTTCGCCACTGGGCAGGTCAGCGCCCTCGCCGCCGGAACGGGAGAACACGACGACAGCAGCATCGCCGTAGTCAGCAAAGCTGGACTCGGCGCTGGACAGCTTGCTCCAGGGAGCTTCGTTCACAGCGTACTGGGTGTTGGCTTCCAAGGTATCGGAGATGGCAGCCGGGGTGATGCGGCTGTAGTTCTTCATCATATCGTCAGAAGAATACAGATCCCACAGGGTGCTGTTGACCTGGATGCCCTGATCTTCCAGAGCTTGCTTGAAGTTGGGAGCCTTGCTGGTGTCAACGGAGCCGGAACCGGTGCCGCCGTACATCAGGTCCACGGAGCCGTGGCCGAACAGGCTGACCTTTGCGCCGCTTGCCAGGGGCAGGGCGTTGTTGTCGTTCTTCAGCAGGGCTGCGCCTTCGGCTTCAACCTGTGCGCACAGCTCAGCCTCATAGGACTCGCGCTCTTCATCAGAGGTGAAATCGCTCTTGAAGTACTCAGTGTCTTCGTCGCTGTCGCCCCTGATGATCTTGTAGGTGTCGGCGTCCAGGTAGTTATTAACGGTGGTCGTATAATGGAACGCAACCGTCGTGCCTACAATGGCGCCTGCGGTCAGGACGGCGGTAACGGCGGTCAGGCCGGACCACATCCCAACTTTGGGTTTCTTACTCATTGTGTTCTCCTCCTGTTAGAAAATGCTCTATAACAAACTGTATTAAGCAAAAAACAAAATACAGAGTGTTCAAAATAGATTATACCCAGTTTGCACTCTTGGATTTGGTCTTATGCAGCTTGTACTCCGGGTTGGGGGTATCTACATGGCGGATGACGGACTCATCGGTGCGGTCACCAGCCACGGCCTGAATGTGCAGTTCGCCGTTCAGGGGAACCTTGAAGGTGAAAACATGCTCGCCGGTCTGCTCGCCTACCTTGTTGCCGTTTACATACAGGGCAACGGTGCTCTGGTTGGAATAAACCTTTACGGTAGCGGTGCTGCCGGTGCGCTCCACAAAGCGCTTGGAGCAGATGTGCACAAAGGCTTCATCGCTCCACCATGCTTTATACAGATAGAAGCTGTCCTTCTTGGTTTTGCGGTCAAAGGTCACAAGGCCCTTGTGGTTCATGCCCGGCTCGCCGCCCTGGTCACGGGCGTCTGCAGCAAAGTCAAACATGTTCCAAACGTGGGTGGCCCACATCCAGGGGTGGCGCTTGAAGCAGCGCAGCATGTACTCATGGTACTTGGCCTGGTATTCTTCGGTGTGGTCGCCGCGGTGGGGGTGTGTGCTGTGCAGGTTGGGCATGCCCTCCGCGCCGTATTCGCTGTAGCCGAACGGGCGGTTGGGGAAGCAGAGATGGAAGAAGCCCATCCACAGGTCGTTCAGGATAAAGCCCGGAACGTACCAGCCCAGGTACAGGTTCCAGCTGACCATATCGGTAATGTGGGCCGAACGGTTGAAGGGACCGCACATGGCGTAGCAGGCCAGGGTGGTCAGGCGGGTCTTGTCCATCTCGTGGCACAGGTCGTTCAGCTGGCGGTGGTTATCCAGCATGTCCTTCTTGTCCTTGGTGGAGATGGTGATCTCGTTGGAAACGCCCCAGCAGACGATGCAGGGGTGGTTGTAGTTCTGGATGATCAGCTCTTTCATCTGGCTGATGGTGTTCTCGCGGCCGTTGGGCATGTGCTCACTGATGTAGGGGATCTCGGCCCAAACAACCATGCCGACCTCGTCGCACAGATCATAGAAGTACTGGTCGTGCTGATAATGAGCCAGGCGGATAGTGTTGGCACCGATCTCTTTGATCAGGGCCATGTCTTCGTCGTGCATCTCGCGGGTGATGGCGTTGCCCAGGCCCTTGCGGTCCTGATGGCGGGAAACGCCGTGCAGCGGGTAAGACTTGCCGTTCAGGAAGAAGCCCTTCTTGGGGTCAACCTTGAAGCTGCGCACGCCAAAGCGGGTGGTGGTCTCATCTTCCACCGTGCCGTTCACCACAAGGCGGGCCTTGCAGCTGTACAGGTACGGATCCTTAACGCCGTTCCACAGGTGTGCGTTGAAGATGGTCAGGGTGATGTCGGGGCCTTTGCCGGTGGCAACGGTGTTGCCGGCAGCGTCCAGCAACTCAATGCTCACTTCGCCTTCGCCGTCGTGCCAGGTGGTAACCTGAACGCTGGCATCTGCGCCCTGCACAATGGGGGTGATGCGGATGCCGGGGCCGCCGAAGTAATCCAGGGTGAAGTGGTTCTTGCTGACCACCATCAGGCTGACATCGCGGTAGATGCCGCCATAGAAGGTGAAGTCAGCTTTCTGGGGGTAAACGCGGTCGTTTTTGCTGTTGTCGACTTCCACAGTCAGCTCGTTTTCATCCCGCAGCAGTTCGGTGATGTTGGCGCGGAAGGTGGAGTAGCCGCCGTCGTGGTTGCAGACGGGGGAGCCGTTCAGAACCACATGGGCGCTGGCGTTGACGCCGTCAAACTGAATCCAGACCTGATGGGAGGCGGTGTTAAACTGGGGAGCAGCGAAACGGGTGCGGTAGATGCAGGTGCCGCGCCAGTAGTCATTGCCGCCGTCCTGACCGTCGCGGGCGTTCCAGGTGTGCGGCAGGTCCACCGTTGTGGTGGTGCCGTCGGGGCCGGTGAATTCCCAACCCTTCATGATTTTGGTGATTTCTCGCATGGCGCAGCCATCCTTTCTTTTTGCTGTTATTATTGTAACGAACAGCGAAAAATGTCGCAATGGGTTTTGCATAATCGGTCATTTGCGTGGAATAAACGGTTTTTGCCTGACAAAAAAATAACCCTTGCATTTGTGCAATATGTACAAATGCAAGGGCGTAAATCTTATACCTGAAATTTTGAGGGAACTTTATTGGACCGGGAAAACGGCTTTTATCGCAAAAAATCCACCGTTGGATTCGGTAGTCAAAAAACCATTGTACTTCTGGATAATGCGCTTGATGATCTTTAACTCATCGCAGGTTTCGCGGCCAGGATCCGGGCCATCGGGCACCGCGCTGATGATATTCAGAACAGCAAATCCCTGCCGCCTGCAGACCAGCAGGTCAATCATCCGCTTTTCCGGCTCCGGCAGCTTGCGGGTCAACTCAATGGCATGATCCAGTGCGTTGGCAAACAGAGCGTACAGATCGGCCGGATCCATAAAGTGCAGGCAGGTACCGTCCGCTACATTGTTGATGCTGATGTGGTGGGCTTCGCACAGCATGCTCTTTTCGGTCAGCACAACATCCAAAACCTCACTGCCGGTCTGGGTGCTGGCGTCATACTGCCGGGCGGCGGCTTCGGCTTCGTTCAGGCTCTGCTGCAGCGCGGCGTTGGGGGCCATGCGGCGCAGATCAGCGATCTGAACTTTCAGCTCATGGCATTTGCGGTTGATGATCTGTACGTTCCGCTTGGCCACCTGATACTGCTGGCGCTGGCGTTCATACAGCATGTTCAGCGAGTTCATCTCTTTTTCCATGGCCGCCTTTTTGAACAGCTCAGTCTGCAAATATAAAAGGGTGATGCAGTAGAGCTGGCAGAGTGCCAGGGGGACAACAACGAAGATAGAAGTTTCCCGTGATACTCCGGTGCTGGTGACGGTCTGCATTGTTAAAAACAGCAGAACGAACATGCCGCCCAGAATAATAGCGCTGATTTGCTGGCGGGGACCGATGTGGTAGCTGCCTTCATATGGCATGGAATGGGCAACAGTTACCCGCAGCAGGCAGTACGCAGCGGCAAAAAACAGCAGTTGCAGCAGCAAAGCAGAGGGCTGATCCAATGGCAGGAATATGTTTACCTGTGCCAGGCACCAGACAAGAAGCTGCCATAACTCAAATGTCGTCAGGGCACTCAAAATTCCCCAGATGGCGCAATAATTGGCGCCGGACCAGTCCAACTGGGTGCAGCTGTGGGAAGCGAAAATCATCCACATACAAAACAGAATATACGCCCCCGCCCGCAGGAACAGCGAGGAAGGCGTGTAATCCACCCATAATAAAAATGTGGAAAGGGGAATGGAGGGAATCAGGCAAAGCAGCGCCCGCTGCCAAAAGTGCGGCGAGTGCCGGAGCGGGAGCCAGTAGGTCAGTGCTGCGCCCCAAAGCTGTATCCCACAGACAAGAAGAGAAAGAAATTGTTGGAGATTTGGCAGCATTACATGGCACCCCCAACATAGGCGGCGACCGCAGCCAGGAAGGCAGCCCGCTGGCGGCGGCTGATCTCCAGCCGGTCCTCCCCAACCTGGACCATATCGTTCTGGACCGCCCGCACATACCGCAGATTGACAAGGTAACACTGGTTGCATTTGGCAAAGTGGTAGGGGGCCAGCTGCTTTTCAGCATTTTGCAGGCTGGAACGCACGGACCATACCCCGGTGGAGGTATGGTAATGCAGCATACGGTCCCGCGTTTCCAGCCAGTAGATGTCCTCGGTGTTCAGCAGCTGCACGCCCCCAGCGGTCTGTAATGCAATCTGCCCGCCTTTGCGGCGCTGCACCCGCTGCAAAGCGCGGGCCAGCTTGGTGCTGAACTGGTAATAATTGACCGGTTTGAGCACAAAATCCAGGGCGTCGACCTCATACCCGCGAATAGCGTACTGCGCCATGTTGGTAACGAACACCAGCACCACATCCGGATCCACCGTGCGAATGCGCTCGGCAGCGTCCATGCCGCCAAGCTCCGGCATTTCAATATCCAGAAAGATGATGTCGAACCCCTTGCAATAGTTGGTTATGATCTGGGCACCGTCCGAAAAAGCGGTAACTTCCAGCATACAGTTGTTCTCGCGGCTGTATTGGTCAATCATGCTGCACAGCTGCTGCCGCATATCCGGCTGATCATCCACCACGGCAATGCGAGGCATCGGGCGGCCCCCTTTCTGTTTGGAATCCAAAGCACCCGGCAAGCCCGGAAAACGGCTGTGCCATGCGTCTTTACTTATAATATATAAATACATTATAGTTGGCGGTGCGAAACCTTGCAAGAGAATTTTGCAGAAAATGGGGCGGTGCAGGGAATCTGGTTGTGATTTAGCGCTGCATGTGGTATCCTGTAGGCAGCTTTTGGCGGCGGGCGGGGCAAGAAGAATACCGGGATAAACAGGTGGAGGTTTGCTGCAGCTGCTATACCATGTATTACATATTACACCATTTGCCAGTAACTTGAGTGGAAATTTATGGGAAAATGCGTAATTTGGGGACAAGATTGAAAAGAAAAAATAGGCAACACCGCACAATTCCCGCCTTGCGGCTTAAGCACCGCTCCGGCAGCTGCGGCACGGCATCTGCGTTGCCA
>OOCP01003349.1_pt1 | contig 11882 bp, 9 predicted proteins | sample 1671511 | NCBI WGS metagenome assembly OOCP01 (sample SAMN06348164, study PRJEB24527) | human gut metagenome | biome: human gut; feature: ankylosing spondylitis patient; material: feces | host: Homo sapiens | place: China | collected 2015-10 | reverse complement strand
TTTTTTTTCAAGCAGAAGACGGCATACGAGATAAGCTAGTGACTGGAGTTCAGACGTGTGCTCTTCCGATCTAAACGACTTTTATACTACTAATAACATTAATTATATCATACATCAATACTGCTTATATTCAAGCACAGACTCAACGTGTCACAGTACAGGGGACTATTCTGGAAAAAGACACCCAGTTCCCTGTTGAGCAAGCTACCATACAACTGTTATCCTTGCCCGACAGTAATTATGTAAAAGGCATTTCCAGCTTGGAACAGGGAAAATTTTCACTCACAACTCTCCCGGGACGTTTTTTGCTAAAAATTTCTTTCATAGGCTTCACTACCGAATATAAGACTCTGCAAATAAACACAACCCAGACTATTATTCAACTAGGCAAAATAGAGTTGAAACCCGATGCTGTACTTCTTAACGAAACCGTCATTGTAGCCCAAGCCCCGCCTGTTGTCGTCACAGGTGATACAACCGCATATAATACTTCCGCTTACCGCGTCAGTGAAGGTGCTGCACTGGAAGAACTAGTCAAAAAGCTACCCGGAGCCGAAATAAACGAAGAAGGGAAATTAATCATTAATGGTCAGGAAGTCAAAAAAATCATGATGAACGGAGAAGAATTCTTCCTTAACGACCCCAATACGGTTTTAAAAGAACTGCCAGCCGATATGATAGATCAACTAAAAACTTACCAAAAGAAATCAGACATGGCACGTATCACCGGAGTTGATGACGGTAAAGAAGAAATGGTACTCGACTTACGCGTAAAACCAAGTATGAGAAAAGGATGGAATGGTAACTTTGAAGCAGGATATGGAAATGACGACCATTATAGGGCAAAAGGAATGGCCAATCGTTTCAAAAACAAAATGAACTTATCAATCAATGGTACCGCCAACGACAATGGGATTAATTCCAATCAAAGAATAGGTGCCAACTATTCTCAGAATACTCAGAAACTCAAATATGGAGGTAGCATTGAAGTCCGGGAAAATAAACGCAATTCATGGAGCAAGCGTCATACAGAATCTTTTTTGTCAGACAACACTTCTCAGTTTTCCCTGCAGAACAACCAATCCGATGGAAAGACAAGTGCTATTTCCGCTAATTTTCGTTTCGAATGGAAATTAGACAGCCTCACCACTATTATGTATCGACCGACGTTTAATTTTTCCAAAGGAAATTCCAATTCAGGCAACTTCTCAGAAACGCTCAACAACGAGTCAACTCCTATCAACCGGAAAGAAGCCACAAACCGCCAAACGAATGACAGATTCTCCACCAATGGCTCCTTGCAGTTGAATCGCAAATTGAACAGTAAAGGAAGAAACATCGCCTTACGTCTTTATTACGATCTGGATGACGGCAATTCCGATCGATATAGTCTTTCGAATACTTATTACTTAAAGTATGGTGATAGTATAAAAGCTTTGAATCAATGGATTGAAAAACTTGACAATAACAATAAATATCAAGTTCAGATAACATATATGGAACCTGTATTTACCAATCGGTTTATCGAAATTAATTATAGCTATCAACACCGTTCCTCACTCTCTGAAAAATATGCCTATGACTGGGATAAACAAGAAGATACATACAGTCAATATCCTGACACAGCGCACAGTGATTGCTACAAAAATAAATATTCCACTCACCAAACCGGCATATTTTTCCGTACTATCCGCACCAACTATTTTTATAATATAGGTATAGAAGTTGAGGCGCAAAAAACGGCCAATAAAAGCTATATGCGGGACACGACCTTTGAGTATTTATCCAGAAATGCAATAAACTACTCCCCCACCATAAACTTTAAATATACCTTCTCTAAACAAACAACCTTAAGAATAAACTATCATGGGAGAACAGCACAACCCAGTATGACCGACTTATATAGAAAAAAAGATATTTCTGATCCTTTAAACATACGGCTCGCTAACCCCGAACTTAAACCATCATTCAATAATAACATATCAGCTACATTTAACACTTACTTTACTGAAACATCCCGCAGTTTCAATGCTAACCTCTCCTATAATAATACAATGAATAGTACAACACGTATTGTCACATATGACGAAAATACCGGAGGACAGACTACCCAACCGACTAATGTGAACGGGAACTGGCGAATAAACGGTTCGCTTACCTTCAGTACTCCATTATCCAACAAAAAATTCACAGTAAATACACACACCAATACAAATTACGGCAACTCTGTCGGTTTCACTGTGCTCAACAAAGAGTCAGATGCAGTTAAAAGTAATACAACTAACCTCTTTTTATCAGAACGTTTAAAAGGAAGCTACCGTAGCGATCTGATTGACTTTGAGTTATCTGCAGAAGTCAGATATCGAAAATCAGAACATTCTATCAAAAAAGAGAACCGACGGGAAACATTTGATTATACATTCGGAACTGAAGCAAACTTAAACTTACCTTGGGATATAAAAATCTCATCCAATATCAATTGTAGATTAAAAAGAGGATATGGCGGTAAAAATGATACTAACCGCACCCTATGGAACGCACAAATATCGAAAAGCTTCCTCAAGAAGAAAAAGGCAACCGTCCGATTTCACCTATATGATATCCTCCGTGAGAATGAAAGTTCGGAACGTTCCATTTCCGAGAATTCTATCACCGACAGAGAATCCAGTACATCTAACGTATATTTTATGGCATATATTGCCTATCGGTTCAATACCTTCGGACAAAAAAGAAAACGACAATCGGTACAAAACTAAAATTATAAAAGAGGAGGAAATGATGTATCCACAACTACATCATTTCCTTTTTGTTCTTTAAACATGCTGAGTAACATTGAAAAAAGTCATATTGCAAGATATCAGAGATTCTCAAAAGGAGTTCGGTATCAATACTTGACTTCCCGAAGATTTTATACACATTGGTCCGCGCACAACAAAGCTGTTCTGCAAACCAAGTGACAGACAATCCTTGTCGATGTAGTTCAATTTCTATAAGCCGGCCAACGTGTATCATATTACTCTTGTGGAATAATTAAGAAACTGAAACCACACGCTCCTCCTCCGCCATTTTCCAATCGCACAAGAATACGGTTCCACCCTTGACGGAACTGGAAAGGAGCAATATGTTCGTCAATATTATACCAACTGGTACCATAATCGCGCCATACATCCTTACCATTTATCCATACCCGACCACTATCATCCGTACCGATGGCAACCAGCATGGTAGTAGCCTCATCAAAATAAAGTTCCGTATAAGCATAATAAGTAGAATGTCCGGTAGTGACAGGAACCGTATTATGCATTGATTCACTTTGCATAAACTTCCATCGCAGCGTACCATCCAAATACACTTCTTCCCCTATGACCTTTATCGGATGAGAATCCGTTTCCATCACCCCTGTACCTACTTGTCCGTCAGTATATACCGCATCAAAGTCCACAGATATCTCAGGCGGATGGACAATCGAAAAGTCCTCTCGCCCAAAGCTTTCCCACGGTCCTATCATATACCATGTGTTAATATATAACCACCCTTTACGATCCGCGCTTTTTGAGAAACGCCGTCCGGGCAATGCCTGAGCTTTTACCATTTCCTGATTAAGCCGGGGACCTGCATAAGCATTCATCGGACGTCTGTTTCCACTGCCCTGAGCTGCCTCCCCCATGCCACCGAAACCGTTCCCATTGCCACTGCCTTCACCTCCGCCCGGCTGACCATTGCCAATTCCAAAGCCGCCACCGGGCTTTCCGACCTGCTTCACTACTCCAAAGAGATTTTCCAACCGAGATTGAGCAAGTCCGGCTTGTCGGGTCGCTTGTCCCAACAGACCACGGTAATTGTTCAAGTCTGCCGTACTTTTTATTTCCAGACCTGCGCTGGCATTACTTCCCGCTGAAGTAGCCCATTCCCCTCCTTTAGTCTGCATTCGAATCAGTTCATCAAAACTTGGCATACGGGAAGAACCTGTCTTCAGAGAACTATAAACCTCGGGAAACGAAAGTCCCTTGGAAAGCGCCTGTTTAGCTGCATTGGCAGCCAAATGGTTCTGCTGTATTTCAGCCTCATATTCTCTTAAAAGAGCATACATATCTTCTACCGACGGATTCGCAGATAACTTGCCCGCCTGCGGAATATTCCTTGCTTTCGAAGTATCATTAGCATCATCCGGTGCCGTACGTGGTAACTTTCTTTGCTCTACTTTAGTCAACAATTCATTTTTCCGCTGCCTCATCTTCTTAGCCATTCCCTGAAATTTACGAAGCTGATCTTCCAAATTTTTCTTGACCAATACTTCCGACTGCTTCACTAATTGCTCAGAATAATTAGCGGGAAGCTCCCGCTGAGCCTGCTCCTGCTTTATTTTATCACTGATACTTTTCGGAGATTTCTGTTTTTTCGCTTGCAAGTCAATAGCTCCCTGTCCTGGTGATGGCATCAGCCAGATAAACAACGCTCCTCCTACCAGACAGACCAGCGCAATAACCCATGATAGGATAACCGTCAGACGGCTACTCCCTGTTGTAGTTTTCGTCATATGTTCGTATTCCTATATTCGTTAAATTATAAAACTGACAAGCATCCATTACTTCCACAAAACGTCCGAATGGAGTGTTTTTATCCATATCAATGCGGATACGCCGACCCGGATCAGAGATACAGGTCTCCCGCAATTGTTCCATCATGAAATTGGTCGAACAAGGTTGTCCGTCCCAATAGAAGTTACCTTCAGCATCCAGTCCTACAATAGCCTGTTTATCATCCGGTTTCAGTTTTATAGCTGATTCCGAAGTCGGCAGATCCACTGAAATATCCCTGTTTTTCACCTTCGTCATTGTAGAGACAAGAAAGAAGATCAATAGCAGAAACACACAGTCGATCAAGGGCGACATAGACACTTCCGGTTCATCTTCATTATTAAATAGTGATAATCTCATAAGCTTAATAAGGTTTACTACCCAAACGGACACGCGTACGCGTGAATCCTTGTATTTGACATTGATCGAATATCTCTATTACCGTATTTACGGGTACAGTCCGGTAAGCCGCCACATCAATAGCAATTTCCGTACCTTCACTGTTGCGGAGTTCTGTAAGGAAAGTATTCAGATCAGAAATCGGCACATAGTGGTTCTCACCAGTGTACGCATCATGTCCTACTACCTGATACACATTTTTCTCCTCATCCACTGCTATGATAACAGCTTCCTCTCCGGCGCGGGTGGTAGACAAACTGGAAGTCATTGAAGGAAGTGATAAAGGTATTTGCATTTCCCACTTCTTCATCATAGTAGTCACAAGGAAGAAGATCAGTAGCAGAAAGACGCAGTCTATCAAGGGCGACATCTGCACCTCTACTTTGTCTTCTTCATCATAGTTTAGTCTCATGCTTCTCCTCCTTACTCCCCGGTGTGTTCATATCCGTCGAATCTCCTTCCAGATAGAGCGTAGTAATTACATTTTCAACTTCTACTTCCACCAAAGAAGCCAATTTCATAATACGATTTTTAATAATGAAATACAAAGCAATGGCAGGAGCTGCGATGATCAAACCGGCAGCAGTCGTAATCAAAGCTTTTGAAATAGAATCGGACAATATAGAAGCGCCGCCTTCGTCACCATACAATGCTACCAGACCAAACGCTTCGATCATACCGACAACTGTTCCCAGCAAACCGATAAGGGGCGACAGGGAAGCTATGACTGACAAAGGATATATGCGTGACAAATGTGTACGGATATCACGTGCGGCCATATCACCAGCTGTCTGGCTGACAGCTTCTCTTCCGGCTTTCACATGCTCGAAAATAAAACGCAGCGAATTTCCTAATGTGGAAGGGTATTTATCACAGGCTGCAATCGCACCTTTCAAATCTCCTTGTGCAAGGCATTCGCTGACTGTTTTACGCAGTCCTTTTGGTGCCAGTCTTCCTTCTCTTGAAGTTAGCAAGCGTTGCAAAGCTATTACTAAGGCAAGCAATCCAAGCAAATACAACGGATACATCATGAATCCTCCCGCTTTAATCTGTGCAGCCCAGTCAATCTGTACCCCTTGCGGTTGTTCATCCTCATTAGTTGTTCCCTCTTCATATACCAGCCCTTCCTCTTCTCCATCAACGGGTACCGGAGTTGCAATTTCGCTCGGAAGCACTTTCGGAGCATTCTTTATATCATCCTGTGTCTTAGCGAGAAAGATTTCATCAAATCCTGCATCACGTCTCTCCGGGCAGATAAAAGAAATACCGGTCAACGTAATATTACCAAAATCTTTCCATAAGTCCCTGGTCATCACCATCCAGTGTCCCGGTAGTTCACCGAGATTAAGACCCTCCATCGGATTTATCAAATCCTTGGACTTGCCGGCTATATAAGTAAAATCATATTTCTTGCCTTTTTGATTTGCAGACTTTTCGGAAACATGAAATTTCATTCCAATTTGATCACCTCCCCATTTTACCCAGGCAAAAGTGATATAGCGAAACTCACCCGGTCCTGGATTCTCGCGAATAGGAATGGATAGCCCGGTCAGTTCTGCCGGACTTTTAGAGGCTCCTACATATATATAATTTTCTGATTTTTTAGAGTATCCCCCATCACGGACAAATTTATTATCCTGAGCTTTCCACTGCGCCCCGTCCGGTATTTTAGTACTAAAGATTTCATATAATCCTTTACCGGATCTACTATTTGTTTGGGCTGAGAGCGGATAAGTGAAAAACGTTATTACTCCTAAAAGAAGTATACTCAACGTACCTTTTCTAAAAAGTTTTTTCATCTTTGTGCAATTCATGTCTATTCTATTATTTATTAAAATTTAAAAGCCACCGCAAATCATCGAATGATTCACAGTGGCAAAGTTGATAAAAATAGAAAAGAAATGAGTACTCAAATCATTCAAAATACTCCAATTCCTTAAAATGATACAAAATAAAGAGTTCAAAAATCACTCAATAGGTTTAAAAATAATCCATTACCAGAAATTTCCAGCTGTTTTTTATCTGCTATATCAGGTTTTGTATCTATTTTCCTGACACTACCATCCTGACATATTGTGGAGGTAAATAATTATATATAGAGCCATTTTCAAAAGAGGCAGTTTCTAAGGTGGGGGTTCTAAAGTTTATAGTTTCAGCATGGTATCCTTTAGGAACAATCAATTTTAAATACAAACCAGATATGTATCCATTTTTCACACCCTTCTCTCTTCTATCATAGAAATCACACATAATTAGCTTCACTTTTGTCTGGGACAAGTCCAATACTTGCAATGGACAATTTAAAATATTCAATGAATACAAGTTGACATTAGAATGCAAATCAAGCTGGGAAATAGCATTACTACTACAATCCAAAACCTCCAAATATATATTTGCACTAAGATCAATTGTTTTTAGTCTGTTATCAGCACAATTTAATTCTTTTAAATAAGGGTAGTCACTAAAAACCGGAATTGCTTCTTCTGATATTTCTTTAATAGAAAGTTTACGCAGCGAACCTCCTTCCACATTCTCTTTTTGCTCAGGGAGTATCAATTTCTTCAATAAACGATAATCATTCCCTTCTTGGCGTATCCACTCATATCCCTGCAATCCGCAAGTTAAAAATTCCATCTTTAGGTTAGCACTAAAATCCAACTCTCCAATATAATTTGCTTCACATTTTAGTTCCCGCAATTCTTGATTATGTGATGTTTCAAGTGCTTTTAGCTTATTCCAACTACAATTTATTTTTCTAAGATGCGGTGATCGACTAATATCCAATTTCTCCAGATTATTATCCGAACATTCAAGTATACTTATTCCTTCTGTATTCGATCGGTTATCCGGAAGAATCAACTTAGATAATATCCCGGCACGACCTCCTTCCGAAAGTAATCCTTTATTTCTTTGAGATTTAACAATAACCGTTCGAAGTTGTTTATTATGACTAAGATCCAATTCTATCAGTCGGTTATAAGTACAATCTAAAGTTCTTAATTGAATATTCTTTTTCAAGTCTATCGTATTCAAATCACAACTTCTACAACTTAAATTCGTGAGATTTTTACAACCACTTATATCCAGTTTCGGAAGGTAGATTTGTATAATTTCCAACTCACGAAGTTCTTTAAATCTAGAAAAATCAGGAATACACTCCAATGTATCAGTCCGATTTCCCACCAACTTTAACCGACGTAGAGAAGAAAAATACTCAAGGCCTTTTAATGAGGTAATTTCATGTCTCGTAGTTTTCGCTCTATTCACGTCATTATTAATCCATAAACTGGTTTTCAGCTCCAAATCCTCCACGTAATCAATATCCGATAATAAAATAGAGCTGGTATCAGCTATAATCTTCATTTGGAACAACGCTGCTTTAAGCATCGGATCAAATTTATCTGCCACATTCTTATTATCAGAAGAGTTCAATATGTCTGCCCGACTACTCACACCCATCAATAATAAACTTACTATTAAAATAATGTTTTTCATTTTCTATTAAATTTTATGTTGTCCATAATCAAACATCTCTCTACTTCACCTTTTTACATGAGATGAATTATCATTCGCAAGATAAGAAGAAAAAACGAAAAAGAGAAGGAAAGAGTGTCCCCAAAAAGGATACAATTTTCATTCCTCCTTTTTCCTCCCTTCACCCTTCACAACTCCCTCTGGCACGACGATTGCGGGTGAAGGTCTCCTGTTCACCATCCGCTTCACCTCCCATCAGACGGAGACTACCCGATACACATTACCAAACTTGGTATGCTTACGTTCTATCCCCACTGCTATCAGTATTTGTGCCAAACTCGCCGGATTTGCCCCACGCATAGCTGCCGGATTTATCTTCTTCAATCGCTGAAAGATATCAGCAGACGAAAGAAGTTCACACCCTTCTCCTTTTTCTGCCGCCCGATAACAGGAACGCAATACGTCTTCCACAGGTCCCTGGCGATAAAACGTCATGTTACTTTGCTGCAATTCCGTCTCTTCCTCTTTTGTAAACCAATAATGTTCACCCGCCAAAATCTCCGCTTTCAATTGAGCATAAAGTTGTGCATAGTCAATCCCCTCACAATCGATAGGATACTCTACCAGCACACAAATAAACCTGCGGCTACCAGTCGGGTCAGTCAATAAATCTTTTCGATTCGATGTCCCGATAAAAGATGCTATACGAGGTAGCGAGCGATAATTTTTCTGATAAGCTTTGCACAGGCTTAATGAAGCCATCTGCATCAGATTCTTCAATAACGGCATTTTCGTCGGAGCATATTTATCAAACTCATCCAGATTGAGAAGTCCCATCTCCGCCAATCTCCGTTCTATATGCCCTTGACTGGTTAAATCCACCTTATCCATATAATAACGCTGAAGCGCAGGAGGAAGTAGCGATTTGCAAAAGGTAGACTTTAAATATCCTTGCTCCGTACTGATAAGCAAAGGCGCCACACTATTGGCATGACTTCCCGTATCCCCCATCCATTGTGCTGTCATACCCCGCATCCATATATGGAATTCTTTCACCCACAATTGGTCTCTCGAAACTCTGCGTGCCAAAGCCGCCAAACGGTCCACTCCATCCCATACCGGCAATTCTTCCAAATAAAGTTTGAAAGGATGATACTCTGCAATACGGGTGGAGAAAATACAGCGTGAAAGATCACGATCCCAACAAGAAATACCTGATTCGTGAGCTTCCAGGCAGAATGTATTTAAGACACGCTGATTCACAGGTGCAAATCCTTCCTCCATTCGTTCCAACAAACGATATTCCGTTTCCTCTGTCAGCACATTGTAGCGGAAATCATAGCGGGATTTTAAAAAAGTATCTACGCTCTCAGTTAGTGACTTCACTTTCGATGAGTCTTTTTCTTTAGACGATGATACCCCCTTAATCGACTGAATAATAGTATTGACAGGTGCTACACTTTTTGTATCCCCTACTCCCGTTTCATCTTGTTTTGAAAGACACTTCATCAATTTTTGCCAAAAGGCAAACCAACCATTTTTTTGTTCCATTTTCTTCTTTTTTTTATGATTAATGGATGCGAATATAATATCAAAAAAAAGCCATTTGCAACTTTTTATCCTATTCATTTTATGAAAACCAGACTTATCATTAATATCCTATCATTTCTTGTTTATCATACTATTAAACCTTATCTTTGTCACCGACAAATTATATTTATCACAAATGTGATAAGATATTATCACTATTATGATAAAATTACATCATTATTGTGATAAGATTTTATCATAGTAATGATAAGTATAAAATATCAGCACTAAAAACAAGAAATCATTTAAAGATAAAGCAGAAATGGCAGTACAATTTGAATTATATAAGACTCCGATGCCAAAGGAGAAAAAGAACAAGACGCGTTATCATGCCCGTCCGGTAAGTTTTGAGACCGTCAATACCGAGAAACTGGCTTATCGCATCCATGATCGCTCCACATTAAGAGTATCGGACATTATTTCAACCTTGGAAGAACTGAAAAATGAAGTAGCTCAGTGCCTCCTGGAAGGTAAAAAGGTGCATGTCGATGGATTAGGATTCTTTCAGGTCACTCTTTCCTGCGAAGAAGAAATACGTAACCCGAAAGACAAACGTGTGCACCGGGTAAAATTGAAAGCTATAAAGTTTAAAGCTGATAAAGAATTGAAAGGGGAATTGTGTCACATGAAATTCCAGCGTTCTAAAATCAGACCGCACTCCGCCAATTTATCAGAAGTAGAAATAGACATGAAACTAACTGAATATTTTGCTGAAAATCAGATTATCACCCGGAAAGATTTTCAATATCTCTGCGGAATGACGCAAATCACTGCATATCGCCATATCAAGAGGTTAATGGCAGAAAAGAAATTGCAAAATAAAGGGACGATCTATCAACCGATATATACTCCGATTCCGGGTAATTACAGGGTGTCGGTGGATTTAAAATATAAAGAACGATGAAAGAGCCATGAAACAGGAAGCCCTTCACCCGCTCTTCCCCATTTGATAAGGGATGTAGAGAGAAGGTGAAGGGCTGATAAATTATACAGAACATGCTTTCTTACGGTTTCAAATATTTTTCCAATGGCTCCATATACAATTCTTTTTGCCTTGTTTTCCAACAGTAATATGGCTTTTTATCTTTAAAGAAACATATATGGGGATAAGTGTTCTCCCTAGTCAAGATAAAAAATGTCCCATCGTCAGAATGTTTTTTTGCATATTCGAATTTCTCAGTTTCATTTTTTTGTGGCGTAAACGCCATAATTTCCCATCTTTCTGCTTCAGTCCTGTTTATACTCTTTTCTACCATCTTATCCGCAGCATCCTGCCCAAACACCTCAGCATACCCTTGGTAGTTTTCCAGATTCGCTTCTTTCGTAAAGTTTTCGGCATGATATATAGCATAAAAATATATTGTTTCTCCTTTATCGTTCTGCCCATAAAAACAGGCAAACTTTTCTGGAATTCTAAATACCTTTTCTGAATCGTTCACTAAATATAATCTTGAAGGTGAATCAATAACCGGTACAAACTTTATAGTAGACTTCATCAAAGTTAAGGACAAGGATGAATCATTCCATCTCCCTGCAATATTCATGTTTAATCGTTCAAGTATGGTATCCTGAACATTTTTATTAATCTCCTCTACAAGCAGTTTGTTTTGGGGTGTAAGTTGGCTGATAGCCTGAGTAATCATCTTATATCTTTTTATAACTTGCTTGGAAGTACCATCGACATACACTTGTTCGCTACATGAAAGTAATAGTATCTGGACAAGAAATAGGATTGATAATTTAATTGTTTTCATAATATTTCAATCTTACCAAATCTTGCTACAACGGAATACCATGATCCATACGTTTTTTCATCCTACTCTGCCTATTTTGTGCGTTAGT
>OOCP01003341.1_pt1 | contig 11906 bp, 10 predicted proteins | sample 1671511 | NCBI WGS metagenome assembly OOCP01 (sample SAMN06348164, study PRJEB24527) | human gut metagenome | biome: human gut; feature: ankylosing spondylitis patient; material: feces | host: Homo sapiens | place: China | collected 2015-10 | reverse complement strand
GATAATTACCTCTTTTCTCTATTGGATTTATTATATCTTATTAGCCACTACTGTTACAACGTTAGTATAGCACTTCACGGATATCAATGTTGAATTTGTAGTAGGGAATAATGATCTGGATTTCTACAGGTTTCTTAAGGAAAACGGTGGATTGCCGGATATTATCACCTGCTGTCGTTTTTCACTGCATGATGCAAGTCCGTTGAAAGACAGTCTGATGGACCTTTCCACAACCAATGAGGCAGGTGCTGTCTATGATACATACCTCAGCAATTTTATGAACGAGGATGGAAGCGTAAACTGGCTTCCGGTGTGTGCAGATGCCCATGGCTTTATAGTGAACAAAGACCTTTTTGAAAAATATGATATCCCGTTGCCGACAGACTATGAAAGCTTTGTCTCTGCTTGCGAGGCATTTGACAAAGTGGGGATCCGTGGGTTTACTGCAGACTATCATTATGATTATACCTGTATGGAAACACTGCAGGGATTGTCTGCTTCAGAGCTGTCTTCTGTAGACGGACGCAAGTGGCGGACGACCTACAGTGACCCGGAAAGTACAAAGAGAGAAGGTCTGGACGATACCGTCTGGCCGGAGGCTTTTGAACGTATGGAACAGTTTATTCAGGATACAGGGCTGAGTCAGGATGATCTGAATCTGAGTTATGATGATATAGTTGAGATGTATCAAAGTGGCAAGCTTTCCATGTACTTTGGCAGCTCTTCCGGTGTAAAAATGTTTCAGGATCAGGGCATAAACACAACATTTCTTCCATTCTTTCAGGAGAACGGTGAAAAGTGGATTATGACTACGCCATATTTCCAGGTGGCTTTAAACCGCGATCTGACACAGGATGAGACACGTCGAAAGAAAGCAATGAAGGTGCTGAACACAATGCTGTCGGAGGATGCACAGAACCGGATCATTTATGATGGACAGGATCTGTTAAGCTACAGCCAGGATGTGGATCTCAAGCTTACGGAATATCTGAAAGATGTGAAACCTGTGATCGAAGAAAACCATATGTATATCCGCATTGCGTCAAATGACTTTTTCTCTGTTTCCAAGGATGTGGTGTCTAAGATGATCTCAGGAGAATACAATGCAGGGCAGGCTTATCAGTCATTTAATGCCCAGCTTCTTGAGGAAGAATCTGCTTCTGGGGATATCGTTCTGGATTCACAGAAATCCTATTCCAACCGCTTTCATAGCAATGGGGGCAATGCGGCATATTCTGTTATGGCAAACACTCTGCGTGGCATCTATGGGACGGATGTGCTGATCGCAACCGGAAACAGCTTTACGGGAAACGTATTGAAGGCTGGTTATACTGGAAAAATGGCGGGTGAAATGATCATGCCAAACGATCTTTCGGCTTACAGCAGCAAGATGAGCGGAGCCGAACTGAAAGAGACAGTCAAAAACTTTGTTGAAGGCTATGAGGGCGGATTTATTCCGTTTAACCGGGGCTCTCTGCCTGTGCTCAGCGGCATTTCTGTGGAAGTCAAAGAAAACGATAGTGGCTACACATTGAGCAAAGTTACAAAGGATGGAAAAAAAGTTCAGGATAATGATACCTTCACGGTAACCTGCCTGGCGATACCAAAACATATGGAGGCTTATCCCACAGATGAGAATCCTGTGTTTGATGGAGGAGATACCACTGTGAAATACGCCTGGACAGGATATGTTTCAGATGGCAATGCCGTTCTTGCAGAGCCTGAAGACTACATGACCCTGAGGTGAGAAGAATGGATATTAAGGATCATAATAAAGGCAGAGAAAAAACTGTTATGAGAAAACGATTACGGATAGCTGTCTTTACAGTTGTTTTATTGGGAATTGTTTTGATGGGTTTTCGATATTTTGATTTTGTGTCGAAAATTGTTTATGAGGAAAGTGTTTCCCATCTGACGGAGGTCTTTCATCAGTCTGATAATATGCTGAGGGAGTTGACAAATAAGAATCTGACATATCTTCATATGTGGGGTGAGAATCTGCAGAATACCTACAGCGAAGATGAAATTCGTGATCATATAAAGAAAGCGCAGGAAGATGCCGGATTTTTGGATTTCTTTTTTCTGTCAGCCGACGGAAACTATAAGATGGTGACAGGGGAAACCGGATACCTTGGATTACAGGAAAATATTGAAGAGGACATCCGGCAGGGAAATGATGTTATTGCGAACGCCGCAGTTCCCGGAAGACCCCAGATGCTTGTTTTTGCCACACCTAAGGCTCACGGAACTTATCAGGGATTTGAATATGATGCAATTGCCATTGCTTATGAAAACTCTGATATCGTAGATGTGCTGAATATTTCTGCATTTAATGGAAATGCCCAGAGTTTTGTTGTTCATCCGGATGGCCGTGTTGTAGTCGATCATTCTTCTGAGTCATGGGGGAATGTGTATAATTTCTTCGGCATTCTGAGAGAGCATTCCAGTATGTCTGAAAAAGAGATCCTTGAACTTTCGGATAAGTTCAGTTCCGGCCATGCAGATGCGATGCTGCTGAATCTGGATGGAAGGAACTATTATCTGGTTTATGAAAAATCAGATATCCAGGACTGGATATTTCTGGGACTTGTACAGGCGGAGATCGTCAATGCCAGTATGAACAGTCTGCAGCGCAGTACGATGCTTCTTGTAAGTGTGGTTGTATTCTGTATTGCCGCATTTTTTATCAGCCTTATCATCCAAAAAAACAGGACAAGCCTCAGGAAAAAGGATACGCAGATCCTGTACAGGGACGAGCTGTTTCAAAAGCTGTCAATGAATGTGAATGATGTTTTCCTGATGCTGGATGCAAAAACATATCAGGCAGATTACGTCAGCCCGAATGTGGAAAAGCTGCTGGGAATTACAGTAGAACAGATCCGTAATGATATTAGGATTCTTGGGAAACTGCATTCAGGGGAGAATGAAGATCCGGAGAAAAATTATCTGGAGAAAATCCAGGTTCATGAACAAAAAGAATGGGATTTTGAATATGTTCATCAGAAAACGGGGGAAAAACGCTGGTTCCATAATATTGCAATGGGCAGTGAGGTAAATGGGAAAAAGAAATATATCCTGGTTATGTCGGACCGTACCTCGGACAGGAAAATGAACCGCGCACTTTCTGAGGCAGTACGTGCGGCGGAGACTGCAAATAGGGCAAAGAGTACGTTCCTTTCCAACATGTCTCACGATATCCGGACACCAATGAATGCGATCATCGGCTTTACTACACTGGCTGTAAGCAATATTGATGACAAAAACAGGGTTCGGGATTATCTGGGTAAGATCCTTTCTTCCAGTAACCATCTGCTTTCACTGATCAATGATATCCTGGATATGAGCCGGATCGAGAGCGGAAAGCTCCATCTGGAAGAAACGGAGGTCAGTCTGTCGGATGTGCTTCATGATCTGAAGACCATTATCAGCGGGCAGGTCCATGCGAAACAGCTGGATCTTTATATGGATGCAATGGATATTACCAATGAGGATGTCTATTGTGACAGGACACGTTTAAATCAGGTGCTGCTGAATCTTTTGTCTAATGCGATCAAGTTTACTCCTGCAGGCGGAACGGTTTCTGTCCGGCTGAAACAGTTCCCGGGACTCCAAAGAGGCAGTGAACTGTACGAGATCCGGGTAAAGGATAATGGAATCGGCATGAGCCAGGAATTTGTACAGAAGCTCTTTTCTCCTTTTGAGCGGGAGCGGACTTCCACTGTGAGCAGGACTCAGGGCACAGGACTTGGCATGGCCATTACCAAGAATATCGTGGATATGATGGGCGGCACCATTGAGGTTCAGACCGAACAGGGGAAAGGCACCGAATTTATTGTTCGTCTGCCATTCCGGATCCAGTCCGGGAATCACCGTATAGAGAAGATTGCAGAGCTGGAAGGTCTTAAGGCATTGGTTGCAGACGACGATTTTAATACCTGTGACAGTGTGACAAAGATGCTGGTGAAGGTTGGAATGCGTTCAGAATGGACACTTTCCGGTAAGGAGGCCGTCCTCCGTGCACGGCAGTCTATGGAGCTTGGGGATGCATTCCATGCTTATATTATCGACTGGCGGCTGCCGGATATGAATGGCATTGAGGTTACCAGACAGATCCGTAGTCTTGGAGATGATACGCCGATCATTATCCTGACGGCTTATGATTGGTCAGATATTGAAGTGGAAGCCAGAGAAGCAGGGGTAACTGCATTCTGCGCGAAACCTCTGTTTATGTCAGATATCAGAGAGACTTTGATGACTGTTATCGGTCAGAGCCAGGACGAGCCGGAGAAGTCAATTCTTCCGACGGCAGGCTCAGATTTCAGAGGAAAATGTATACTGCTTGCGGAAGACAATGAACTGAACAGTGAAATTGCGGTGGAGCTTCTTAATGAATATGGCTTCCTGGTTGATACTGCAGAAAATGGGGCAGAAACAGTGGAGAAGGTTAAGAATTCGAAGCCGGGCGATTATCATCTGGTGCTGATGGATGTACAGATGCCGGTAATGAATGGATATGAAGCCACTAAGGCGATCCGTGCTCTGGATAATCCGGCACTGGCGGGGATTACAATTCTTGCCATGACTGCAAATGCGTTTGATGAAGACAGAAAGAAAGCGCTGGAATGCGGCATGGATGGATTCTTATCCAAGCCAATAGTTATTGAGGAATTGATTGCCATGTTGCAGAAGAATCTGAATCAGGCGTCCGTAGTATCAGAAAAAACACATATATAAAGGGAAAAATGGCACACCGCGTTCTCGTTACTTTGATGAGTCAGGTGTGCCAAAATTTTTATCAAGATACAGAACTAGCGTTTGCTGTACATTGAGAGATATGGTAGAATGTAAACAAGGAAAAGATATGTTTGCATCGTAGAAGAAATCAGCTATAATAGAAATACTGGACAATCAAAAAAATATATGAGGAATTTGGGGTATGGAAGGAAATTTAACAAAGGGACCTATCATGAAGACCCTGGTGAAGCTCGCTATCCCGATCATGGCATCGGCATTTCTGGGGACGCTTTACAACATTACGGACATGGCATGGATCGGTCTTCTGGGATCAAAGGCAGTAGCGGGAGTCGGCGTCGGGGGAATGTTTACCTGGCTTTCGCAGGGGCTGGCGTCCATGGCGAGAATGGGCGGACAGGTTCAGGTGGCACAATGTATCGGGCGAGGGGACCGGGAAAAAGCCCACGGATTTGCTCAGGCTGCAGTGCAGCTTTCAGCGGCAATGGGAATCGCGTATGCGGTCCTCTGTCTCATATTTGTCAATCAGATGGTGGGATTTTTCAGACTTGAAGATGCGGAGGCCCAGGCGGCAGCGCTGGCTTACACAAAGATCGCCTGCGGACTGATCGTATTTTCATTTTTGACATTGACACTCACGGGACTCTATACGGCTCAGGGAGACTCAAAAACGCCGTTTATGGCAAATCTTATCGGACTTGTGACAAACATGATCCTGGATCCGGTCCTGATCCTCGGACCGGGACCATTTCCGAGACTTGGTGTGACCGGGGCAGCGATCGCTACGGTGACAGCTCAGGCGATCGTGATGAGTATCATGATTCTTGGGATCATTGCGCGGAAGAAGGAGAATGTGTTAAAAGGAACCCGGCTCTTTGCGAAGATCCCTGTTGAATTTTTAAGGGGAATCTGCAGGATCGGAATTCCAACCGCGCTCCAGGGCATGGCGTACTGCGGGATTTCCATGATCCTGACGCGAATGGTGTCCGGATACGGTGCGGAGGCAGTGGCAACGCAGAGAGTTGGCGGTCAGATCGAATCGATCTCCTGGAATACGGCTGATGGCTTTGCAGCTGCGTTAAACGCGTTTGTGGCCCAGAACTATGGGGCCGGGGAGAGAGAACGCGTCCGGAAAGGATATCAGGTATCCCTGTGGACGGTCGGAATCTGGGGAGTGCTGGTCTCCGCCGTATTTATCTGTTTCCCAAATGCGATCGCGGATATCTTCTTCCATGAGCCGAAGGCGGTTGCGACAGCTGTGGGCTATCTCGTGATCATTGGATTCAGCGAGGCATTTATGTGCGTGGAGCTGACGACGATCGGAGCACTGTCGGGACTCGGAAGAACGAGACTCTGCAGCGTGATCAGTATTGTGCTCACGAGTGCCAGAATACCGCTTGCCATCGTTCTTAGCGGTATCATGGGGCTTGACGGAATCTGGTGGGCGCTTACGTCCACGTCGATCGTAAAGGGAATTATATTTACGTGCACGTTTTTCTGGATCATGAGAGAAAAAAGCGTGTGAGCAGGCAGTGCGGCAGGATGAGCTGAGGCATGATGAGGCATGATATAGAAAGGTTTCCTTTGCAGTGCCTGACCGAATGAGGAGACGGAAGTCTCAGAAAGCTCTGGTATGAGGAAAACAGTATGGAACGGTTGATATTTCATGTGGATGTGAACAGCGCCTTCCTCTCCTGGGAGGCGGCGAAGCGCGTAAAGGAGGGGCTGCCGGATCTTCGGGAGATCCCGTCCTGTATCGGTGGGGATCCGAAGCTAAGGCGCAGCATCGTTGTGGCAAAATCGATCCCGGCGAAAAAATATGGGGTGACGACAGGGGAACCTGTGGCTCTGGCGTTGCGGAAATGTCCGGATCTCGTGTGCGTACCGGGTGATTTTGCGCTGTATCAGAGGTGTTCCCGGGCGTTTAAGGAAATCTGCGCATCCTATGCGCCTGCGATGGAATCGTTTTCGATCGACGAGGTGTTTCTCGATATGACCGGTACCCATCTGATCTATCCGGATCCGGTGGCGGTGGCCCACGAGATCAAGGATAAGATCCGGGATGAGCTGGGCTTTACGGTGAATGTCGGGATCGGAACGAATAAGCTGTTGGCGAAGATGGCATCGGATTTTGAAAAACCGGATAAGGTACATACATTGTTTCCGGCTGAGATCCCGGAAAAGCTGTGGCCACTTCCGGTGCGGGATCTTCTGTTCCTTGGAAAGGCATCGGAGCAAAGACTCTTACAGGAAGGAATTAAGACCATCGGCGATATGGCGCGGAGCGGAGAGGCGGAGATCAAGCGGATCCTGGGAGAAAAGACCGGGCATCAGCTTTATCGGTATGCCAACGGCATCGACGATTCCCCGGTTCGTGCGGAGCGGGAGGAAGCGAAGGGCTACAGCGCGGAGACGACCGTGGAAGAGGATCTTGTGACGTATGAGCAGGCACTGGCGCTTCTGCTTGCCCAGTGTGATGTGGTGGCTGCAAGGATGCGCAGGGACGGGAAAAAGTGCAGCTGTGTGGCGGTGACTTATCGGACACTGGATTTTAAGACAAGATCACATCAGAGGGCGTTTGAGGATCCCACGGATGTGACGGAGGAGATCTTTGCGCAGGTGAAAAAGCTGTTATATGAATGTTGGAAGTGTGAGCCTTTGCGGCTGATCGGAATGGCGCTGACGGATCTTACAACGGATGATTTCAGACAGATCTCCCTGTTTGAGAATCCCAAGGAGCGGGAAAAACAGAAGAAAGCAGATGAGGCGTTCGACGATATCCGCAGGCGTTTTGGGAATGGAATGATCGTCCGGGGCAGTACGATGAGTACGGCCGGGAAGGTTGCGAGAAAGGCGAAAGCGCAGATGGATCAGGATGTGCGGATAAAGAAGGAAAAAGAAAAATAGAAAATTCTTTACTTGCAAATTTTCAAAGATGCGCTATAATAAGTCTTACAAAAAACAGGGGAGCTCGTTGGCGGGCTGAGAGGAAGTGCTCAAACTTCGACCCTTTAACCTGATGCGGATAATGCCGCCGTAGGAAGTCATGATATGAATTTTTACAGGGGACATGCCGTGATGGGTGTCTCCTGTTTTTATGTCATCTGATTTAAAAAATTTGGGATCATTGTGTTTCCGAAACAGGTGGCAGAAAAAACAGTAACAAAACCATACTTTGAAAGGAGAAAACGGGATCCGCCAGCAGGCGGCGGGCCGAGGGGGAGCGCCCTGGGCTTTGTATGAGATCAGCGATGGGAAGCCGTGTTCCGGCGTGAGAGGATGCCAGTAAGCATCGACCGCCTTCCATGCAGTGATCCGGAGAGGGGAACTGTACATTTTTATGTGGAGTACATGGTACTTCGCCTGTGGAAGCGCTGTTGTCGTACAGACGTTTCCTAAAAATGCAGCTGCGCAGGGAAGCTTTGCGGCTGCGGAAAATTTTCAAAGGAGGAATGTGTGACGGTCCGAAGGAAGGACCGGTCACGCGGAATAAAACATGAAACAGACAAATACGAAAAAATTAGCGGTGGCAGCTGTTTTCTGTGCTGTCGCAGTGGCAGGAAGCTTATTTTCATTCCCGGTATTCGGGAGCAAGTGTTCCCCGGTACAGCATATGGTGAATATTCTCTGTGCAGTCCTCTTAGGACCGGGATACGGACTGGGTGCGGCATTCGCGGCGGCGCTGATCCGGAATCTTCTGGGACTTGGAAGCCTGATGGCATTCCCGGGCAGTATGTTCGGCGCGCTGATCTGCGGGCTTGTGTATCAGAAGACACAGAATATTCCGGCGACACTGATCGGTGAGGTATTTGGAACATCGGTTCTTGGCGGACTCACGGCCTATCCGGTAGCGGTCTTTCTTATGGGAAAGAGCGCGGCAGGTCTGGCATTTTACGCATATGTGATCCCGTTCCTTGTTTCAACTGCGGGAGGTGCAGTGATCAGCGGTGTGCTGATCTACAGCTTAAAGAAAGCCAATATCCTTGCAGGGATGCAGCAAGCAATGGGACAGTAGAGGAGAGAGAAGCATGTTAAAACAGATGTTTGATCAGGTGCGGGAGAAGAGCCCGCTGATCCACAATATTACGAACTATGTGACGGTGAATGACTGCGCGAATATGGTTCTGGCCTGCGGGGCATCCCCGATCATGGCGGACGATAAAGAGGAGGTCGCGGAGATCCAGACGATCTGCGCAGGCCTCAATATCAATATCGGTACGCTGAACAGCCGTACCATCGAGTCCATGAAGATCGCGGGAATGCGGGCCAATGAGCTGGGACACCCGGCAGTGCTGGATCCGGTGGGCGTCGGGGCATCGACACTCCGGACATCGACGGCTAACGAACTCTTAAAAACGGTAAAATTCACCGTGATACGCGGAAATATCTCTGAGATCAAGACGCTTGCAGTGGGAACAGGGACCACAAAGGGCGTGGATGCGGATATCGCAGACCGTGTAACCGAAGATAACCTTGATGAGGCGGTGGCATTCGTGAAGAAATTCGCGGGGAGAACAGGGGCTGTGATCGCGGTCACAGGCGCTATTGATCTCGTGGCGGACGCAAAAAAAGCGTACTGCATCTACAATGGCCATCCGATGATGTCCTCCATCACGGGAACCGGCTGCCAGCTTTCTGCTCTTACAGCAGCATTTGTGACTGCAAATCAGGAGCATCCGCTTGAGGCGGCAGCAGCGGCAGTCTGTGCCATGGGACTCGCAGGGGAGATCGCCCATGAACGGCTGACACCGCAGGACGGGAACGCAACATACCGGAATTATATTATCGACGCGATCTATCATATGGACGGGGATGAGCTGGAGCACGGGGCGAAGTTTGAAGTAAAATAGGACTTGAAATTATGCCGATGCCCACATATACTGTGTATAGTATTTCAGACAGAAGGAAATGAACAGCATGGTCATTGATGAAGAACTTTACAGACAGTATCTGCGCGGCGATGAAGCAGGACTTGAGGCTTTAATGAGAAAATACGGTAACCCGCTGACCCTATACATCAATGGCTATCTGCATGATGTCCACGAAGCGGAGGACCTGATGATCGAAGTCTTTTCCTATCTGTTCACAAAAAAGCCACGCATCCGGGACGGCGGTCTTAAGGCTTACCTGTATAAAGCAGCGCGGCACATGGCTCTGCGCCATAAAAGCAGACATCGGCTTTTCTTCAGCCTCGATGACCTGACGGAAGAGCCGGATGGAAAGACGTTGGTGGAAGAGGTCATTCGGACAAAGGAACGGGATCAGATCCTGCATATCTGTATGGATGAGCTGAAGGCGGATTACCGGGAAGCTCTTTATCTGACCTATTTTGAGGGAATGAGCTATCGGCAGGCCGCTGAGGTCATGGGAAAAAGTGAGAAGCAGATCACCAATATGGTATACCGGGGAAAAGCGCGTCTGCGTGGATTACTGGAGCGGGAGGGAATTACCAATGCGAAGTAATGAGGAACGGATCACGGAAGTAAAACGTCGTATTGCGGAAAAAGAATACAAAAAAAGACTGCGGAGAGAATGGGCTGCCGCAGTTTGCTGCGTGGCCGCATGTCTTGCGGTGATCGCAGGTGTTTCCCTTTCCATGCCTGATACTGTCAGCCGGATTGAGATGGGAACTTCTTCTGGCTTTGAAACAGCGGCGACGATGTTAGGCGGCAGCACCGCACTTGGATATATCGTGGTCGGACTGCTCGCTTTTGTTCTTGGCGTGTGCGTGACGGTGTTATGTTTCCGCATCCGTAGACTGAACGAAGAAGAACAGACAGGGGAGCACAAGGGGGAAAATGCAGATGGAAGTCATCAGTAACCTCTTGCAAGCCGCGGTTACCCTGCTGGGCTTTTTCCTGGGCGGTATCCGGTATCTGAAAAGCCGGAAACAGGAGTATTTCCTGCTGACCTGCTTTTATGGCTGTTTCTTCCTTGGATCCTTCTACTGGACGATGTATCTGCTCTTATTTTCCAAAACACCGCAGGTCTTTTATGTGTCAGAGTTCGGCTGGGTAGCAAGTGTCATTTTCCTTTCCATGCTGCAATACGCGCTTTCTTCGGCAGAAGAAAGGAGATTTCCGTGCAGGAAGGCCCTGAGTGCCGTCCTGATCGGTGTTCCGCTGTGCATGTTTTACTGCACATTTGGAGATATCCTCTCCAATCTGCTCTGGTGCGGTATGATGATCATTGTTTCCTGTTTTTCTATCCGGGGACTTGCCTATGCCAGAAGGCAGAGGGGAACTGCAAATAGTATGAAATATTTTCATATCTGGGTCCTTTGCTATGTGACATTAGAATATGCCCTCTGGACTTCTGGCTGCTTCTGGCCGGGAGATTCCATTTTCAGCCCATACTGCTGGTTTGATCTTCTGCTGGCAGGCTGCTTGCTCGCTTTGCTGCCGGTAATGGGAAAGGCGGTGCAGGAATGACGTATATTGAAAATGTTTTTATCTGTATGGCATCGCCGTTACTGATCGCCGCCCTGTGCATGGGAAAACGGCAGACAAAATTCTTTCTGTTCTGCCTTGCAGGAATGGGGCGTGTCTTCTTTCCGCTTATATCAATACCTTTTTCGCTGCACTTTATGGTGCGGATACCTTTGCTGCCACTGCGGAGATCGCCCCGGTGGTGGAGGAGGTCATGAAGCTTCTGCCTCTGCTCTTTTATCTTCTGATATTTGAGCCAAAGACGGAACAGATCAAAATCTCCGCTGTGATCACAGCTCTTTCCTTTGCCACCTTTGAAAATATCTGCTACCTGATCCAAAATGGAGCCGGACATTTTTCCTTTATTTTTTTCCGGGGGATCGGAACAGGAGCGATGCATGTGATCTGCGGAGCCATTGTAGGCGGAGGCCTTGCGTATGTGTGGCAGCGGACCTGGCTGAAGATTGCCGGAACCTGCGGTCTGCTGGGAGCAGCCATCACGTTTCACGCGCTCTATAATCTGCTGATCGCTTATGGCGGCGCAGTGCAGTATGCTGCCTATGTTCTGCCTGTAGTGATTTTGGCAGCGGGAAAGCTGATCGCCCGCCGTCTGACACCGTAATATAACTTTATCCTAGATTATTCACGAATCAGCCGTGAAAGTGGCTGAAAGCCACATAGTTACTGTATTTTAGCTGAATATTGCTTTTCACCTATCAAGTGAAT
>OOCP01003337.1_pt1 | contig 11923 bp, 6 predicted proteins | sample 1671511 | NCBI WGS metagenome assembly OOCP01 (sample SAMN06348164, study PRJEB24527) | human gut metagenome | biome: human gut; feature: ankylosing spondylitis patient; material: feces | host: Homo sapiens | place: China | collected 2015-10 | reverse complement strand
CAAAAAGAAAGACACCCGTAGGGGTGTCTTTCTTTTTGGAGCAGGGTACGGGAATCGAACCCGCCTCCTCGGCTTGGGAAGCCGATGTACTACCGATGTACTAACCCTGCATTTTGAATACCTGCTCATTATAGCAGATATCCCCCGCCTTTGCAACCGGAAATTTTGTCGACGGCGGCATGAAAATTTCACCGCCGCATATGCTGGAAACAAAACGGAACGGAGGGCTGCATATGAGACGGATGGCGGGCTTATGGGCGGCGCTCCTGCTGGTGCTGGCGCTGACGCCGGTACAGGCCGGAGCGGTAGAGCTGCCGATACGGGCGGAGGCGGCGCTGCTGATGGAGAAAGAGACGGGACAGGTGCTGTACGCCCAAAATGAGCACGAGGCACTGGAGCCGGCCAGTGTCACCAAGGTGATGACGCTGCTTTTGACCATGGAGGCCATCGAAAAGGGCAGCCTCCACTACGACGATGTGGTGACGGTCAGCGCCTACGCCGCCTCTATGGGCGGCAGCCATGTCTACCTGTCGGAGGGTGAGCAGATCACCGTAGACGATCTTTTAAAGGCGGTGTGCGTGGCCAGCGGCAACGATGCCGCCGTGGCGCTGGCGGAGTGCGTGGCCGGGGTGACGGAGCTGTTTGTGGAGCAGATGAACACACGGGCCAAGGAACTGGGCATGACGGACACCCACTTCGTCAACTGCACCGGCCTTCCGGCGGAGGGACACGTCACCAGTGCATGGGACATCGCCCTCATGAGCCGGGAGCTCATCGAAAAGCACCCGGACATCCGCCGCTACACCACCATCTGGATGGATACCCTGCGGGACGGCGCCTTCCAGCTGGCCAACACCAATAAGCTGATCCGGTTCTACGACGGGGCCACGGGTCTGAAAACCGGCTCCACCGACAGCGCCAAATACTGCCTGTCCGCCACGGCGGAGCGAGAGGGCATGGAGCTCATCGCCGTGGTACTGAAGTCCCCCACCGGTCAGCAGCGGTTCGAGGATGCCAAGGCCCTGCTGAACTACGGCTTCTCCACCTATGCCCTGCTGCACACGGCGCCGGAGGAACCTTTCCCCGCCATCCCGGTGGTGCTGGGGGAGACGGAGACGGTGCAGCCCTGCATCGACCCGCAGGAAGCGGTGGCGCTGGTGCAGAAAAGTCAGGCCGGGGGGCTGTCCCAGTCCGTCACACTGGCGGAACAGGTGGAGGCCCCGGTGTCCGCCGGACAGGAACTGGGGACTCTGACGCTGACGGATGCCGCCGGCGAGACGGTGCAGTCCATCCCCATCCGGGCGGCGCAGAGCGTGGAGCGCCTTACCTTCGGTACCATGCTGCGCCGGATGCTGTCGGCGGCATTTTTTGCCGGCTGAAAGCCGCTTTTGGGTAGGTTTCCTCTTGTATTCCACGGGAAAACGTTGTATGATAAACCAAATTGTACAGAGGAGGCATCTGATATGATACAGATGGATCTGTCCCATATCCGGCAGTTTATCCCGCTGCCCTACGAGGAGGCCCGTGCCGCCCAGCTGCGGCTGGCCCACAGCCATTTGCAGCACGGTGACGGCGCAGGCGGCGAGTTCACCGGCTGGGTGCAGCTGCCCCGGCAGTATGACCGGGAGGAGTTCGCCCGCATTCAGGCGGCGGCCCGAAAAATTCAGCAGGACTCTCAGGCGCTGGTAGTCATCGGCATCGGCGGCTCCTATCTGGGCGCACGGGGCGTCATCGAGTGCCTGTGCTCCCCCAACTATAACCTGAAAAAGAAGGACACCCCCAACATCTACTTCACCGGCAACGGCCTGTCCTCCGACCAGATGGCGGAGCTTATGGACCTGCTGGAGGGGGTGGACTTCTCCGTCAACGTCATCTCCAAGTCCGGCACCACCACGGAGCCTGCGGTGGCCTTCCGTTTCTTCCGGAAGCTGCTGGAGGAGCGGTACGGCCCGGAGGAGGCGGCCCGGCGCATCTACGCCACCACCGACCGCCGCAAGGGGGCGCTGAAGGCTCTGGCGGATCAAGCGGGCTACGAGACCTTCGTGGTGCCTGACGACATCGGCGGCCGGTACAGTGTCCTCACCGCTGTGGGCCTGCTGCCCATCGCCGTGGCGGGGGTGGATATCTGCCGCCTGATGGAGGGTGCCGAGACTATGATGGAGGTCTGCGCCAAGACGGACATGGCGGAAAACCCCGCCTGGCAGTATGCCGCCGCCCGGTATGAGCTGTACCGCACCGGCAAGAAGATCGAGGTGCTGGCGGCCTACGAGCCCAGCTTCCGGTTCATGGCGGAGTGGTGGAAGCAGCTGTACGGCGAGTCCGAGGGCAAGGAGCACAAGGGGCTCTTCCCCGCCAGCGTGGAGTTCACGGCGGACCTGCACTCCATGGGTCAGTATATCCAGCAGGGGGAGCGTTCCCTGTTCGAGACGGTGGTGCGCTTCGGTGCTTCCCACCGGCCTCAGGTAGTGCCGCTGGATGAGACCGACGGCGACGGCCTGAACTTTCTGGCCGGGAAGGACGTGGATTTCATCCGCACGCAGGCCATGGACGGCACACTGCTGGCCCATGTGGAGGGCGGCGTCCCCAACATCATCCTCCGCACCGGCCAGATCAATGCCTTCACGCTGGGTGAGCTCATCTACTTCTTCGAGTACGCCTGCGGCCTGTCCGGCTACCTGCTGGACGTGAATCCCTTCGACCAGCCGGGGGTGGAGGCGTATAAGAAGAATATGTTTGCCCTGCTGGGAAAGCCCGGCTACGAGGCCCTGCGGCAGGAACTGGCGGAAAAACTGCACAGAGCTTGACCGCCTCTTTACACCATTTCTACAAATCTGTAAAATAGCGTTTTTTCCATTGCCATTTGGTCGGCAATATGGTATCTTAATGACAGGGAATAACCATCCCGATCTTATCAAGAGGAGTGATACTTATGGTTAGATTGATCATGGGCGCAAACGGGGCCGGTAAGACCAAGCAGCTCATCGACCTGATCCACAACGCTGTGGAGGTGGAGAACGGCAGCGTCGTCTGCATGGAACCCAGCGCCGACATGACCTATAACATCAGCTATAACGTTCGTCTGGTGAACGCCAGCGAATATTCCGTGGATTCTTTTGAGTGCCTGCGTGGCTTTATCAGCGGTCTGTATGCGGGCAATTACGATATTTCCCACGTTTTCGTGGACAACCTGTGCAAGATCGCCGGCACCAGCGACCTGATGGCGGTGGAGAAGTTCCTGAACTGGCTGGAGCGCTTCAGTGAGAAGAACAGCGTCAAGTTCACCGTGACCATCACGGCGGACGAATCTCTGGCCACCGAGGGTATGCGGAACTATCTGTAAGCATTTTCGTAAGAGCATCGGCTCCCTGCCTGTGGGCAGGGAGCCGGTTTCTTTCCCGGAAAAGGAGCATCATATGACACAACAGGAACAGATCTGGCAGGACGTCATGGAGCTTGCCAACCGCCCCGGCACCTTCACCCACGGGCTGGGACTCCACGTCACCGGCATTGGTGACGGCTGGGCCGAGGGGGAGCTGACAGCAGGCGACGGGATGCTGAACCCGCTGGGCATCGTCCACGGCGGGGTCTACGCTGCCATGATGGATCATGTGGCGGGAACGGCGGCCTGCAGCCGTGGCAGCACCTGCCGGACGGTGAACTACGACCTGCATTATCTGGCCCCGGCCCAGCCCGGACTGCTGCGCTGCCGGGCGGAGAGCGTCCGCATGGGGCAGCAGATCGTGGTGATGCAGGTCTGGGTGGAGGACGCCCAGGGCGTCCGCTGCGCCGAGGGCTGCTACACCTTCCGCTGCAAGCCCGCCGAACACAAGGACTGATCCCTCCCCGACAGATAAAGGCCACCCTGCGCCGATGGCGCAGGGTGGCCTTTGTGCTGAGACTTTCAGGTAAATCAGGGAAAGAAGAGGTCCCTCCGGTCACATGGCCGGAGGGACCTTTTCAACTATTAAGGAGTCTTGTCAGCGCTTAGCCGTTCTGCTTCTTGCTGCGCTTGGTGACAAGCAGCACCACCAGAGCGATGATGCCCAGGCCAGCCACAGCCAGCACCACCCACAGGGCGGTCATGTTGCTGCTGTCGCCGGTGGCGGGCGTGGTGGGCTGAGACGGCTCAGCGGGCTTCTCCGGCGTGGTGGGCTTCTCCGGCTGCTGGGGCTTGCCGGGCTCCACGGGAGTGGTAGGCTCCTCAGCGCCGCAGCGGCTGCACTTGCCATCCTTGTAGTCGTGGCCCAGAGCGGGAATCACCTCGCCCTGCTTCACCGTGACGCCGCAGACCTTGCAGACCTCGTCGCCGGTGTAGCCGTCCTCGGTGCAGGTGGCATCCTTGGCACCCACCAGCTCCGTGTCGTGACTGGTGGCGGGAATGACCTCGGTCTTGGTGTCGGTGTACTCCTTGTCCTCAAAGGTGACCTTGGCGGTGTAGGTGCGAACGCCGGTGGTCTCGCAGGTGGCCGCAGTGGTCACCTCGTTGGTAACAGCAGCGTTCACCGTCTCCACGTGAGAGGCATCATTGCCGCAAGTAAAGGTGGCAGAAGCGGTGAAATCATCGTTCCACTTCCACACCGGGGCGCCATAGGCATGGCCGGTGGCGGGGATAGCCAGCTTCTCCAGCGTTGTCTCGGTCTTGCCCTCGGCATCGCTGAACAGCTTGCCGCAGACGGAGCAGACCCAGTGGGCCTTCACACCGGCGGTCTCGCAGGTGGCAGGCACTGCCTCCACGGCGGTCAGGGTGTGGCCCTTGGCGGGGACAGGCTCCGTCTTGGTGTCGGTGTAGTCCTTACCATCAAAGGTGACCTTGGCGGTGTAGGTGCGGGTGCCGCCAACCTCGCAGCTGCCCTCCGTAACCTCGCTGGTCACAGTGGCATCGACCTTCTTCACATGGGAAGTATCATTCGCGCAGGTGAAGGTGGCAGAAGCAGTGAAATCATCGTTCCACTTCCACACAGGCTCACCGTAGGCGTGACTGGTGGCGGGCAGGGTCTCCGTCTTGGTATCGGTGTAGTCCTTACCATCGAAGGTGACCTTGGCGGTGTAGGTGCGAACGCCGGTCGACTCGCAGGTGGCCTCGGTGGTCACAGCGTTGGTGACGGTGGCCGTCACGTTCTTCACATGGGAAGGGTCGTTGGTGCAGGTGAAGGTGGCAGTGGCCTTGAAACCATCCGTCCAGCTCCACACAGGCTCACCATAGGCGTGGCCGGTGGCGGGGATGACCTCCGTCTTGGTATCGCTGCACATGGTGCAGGTGTAGGTCATGACGCCATTCTCGGTGCAGGTAGCCGCCGTGGTGACCTGACCGTCATCCCACGTGTGCTGGCCGCTCTCCGTGGGGCAGGCCACGTAGTACATCCGCACTACATCGCCGTCCTTCAGCTGGTAAGTCCCCAGTGTGGCATAGATGGGCTGGCCGTTGTCGTAGCGCTCAATGGGCATCTCCCCATTGACGGTGAACATCCAGCCGGACCAACTGCCGAAGGCGCTGTCGCCGCCGGTAAGGCTCACGCTGTTGGGATCGGTGATACCGGAGAGATAGGTGCTGCTGCCGGTGTAGGTATACTGGTTCTCCGTCAGAGCCGCCATCACGGCATCCGCTGCCGTGCGGTGATCTCCGGTGGAGCAGGTGTAGGTGGCGCCCTCCAGATCGGTGAAATCCTCCTTGAAGGTGCTGCCCTCCACATTCACGGTAACGGTCAGGGGCTGCAAATTGGGATCCTCGATGCCCTCGGTGCCGATGACGGTGACGGTGGTGGAAATGGGCTGCTTGTAGAACTGGGCAAACTGCTCATAGTCGGCATTGCCCTGGAACTTCTCGTAGTATTTGGCGTACTGGGTGTAGGTCAGAACACTGTCCACGGTGATGCGGGTGTTGTACTTGGGCTGGGTCACCAGCAGCGTCTCATGGGCCACCACAGCGTTGTTGCTGGAGCGGAAGCAGCGGTACTGCTGAGCATCGTACCAGCCGGGAATATCGTCCGCCTTGACGCCCACGGCATTGTAGCTGTCCATGTTGCGGATGAACTTATAGCCGGTGGTGGCGGGGACGATCTCGATGAAGGAGCGCATATCGCCGGTGACGTGGTCACGGTCGGCGTTGGCCTTGCGGATGCCCTCCCAGTACACATCCTCGGTGCATACCAGCCTCATGAAGGCGGCGGCAGTGTCCAGCTCCTCCTGGGTCAGCGCCTGAACGGTGAGGGTGATATCCTTGCTGGCCAGCACCGGCATGGAGGCGTAATCCGTACCCTCGCCGCTGGGGCGGGAGAGGATCTTCATGGTGATGGTGACGGTCTTGGCCTCCTGACCGGGCAGGGGGCGATAGGTCAGCATCCGGGCCACATTGGCCGTGGTGGGACCGGCGGACACCACCACATCGGCGTCGCTGGTATACAGCATGATGGGGGTGTACTTGCCGTCGAAGCCCTGCTCATAATCCCGGTAGGAAATGGCGCTGAGCTGCTTGGTGGTGGGCAGCTGGATGTCGGAGACCACGTTTGTGGTGTCGATCTTGGAATTGTCACGGGGATCCTTCAGGCCGATCTCACGCACCGCCGTCTCCAGCAGCGCCTGATAGTCCATGGCGGGAGGCGTATTGTCGCCCTTGACCACCACGGTATAGACCATGTTCAGGTTCAGATCCTCCCGACCGTTATAGACCAGCTTCAGGGTCAGGGTCACGCTGGTGTCCTTCTTGGGCTGGGCCACCGTGACCGTATAGGGTGCAAAGTAGGGGTAAGAGACCTCCTTGAAGGAGATCACGCCGGTGTTGCTGGAGGTCCACGTGGCGGTGGTCCACAGTTCCTGATCCGTACCGCTGCTGTAGTCCACCTTGCTCTCGTCCACGCCGGCCTTCAGGGGATACTTGGGCAGGCTGGTGAGGTCGGAGGCACTCTCCACCGTCTCAGGCACGCTGATGCGGGCCGCCACGGTACGCAGAGCCTCCATGGCCTTTTCCTCGTCCAGAGGAATGCTGAACAGGCACTCGGTGGACTCCTTGGTGTAGGTATTGCAGGTCAGCACCAGCGTAGGCCGCACGGTGCCGGAAGCCGCCGTGGTGCTGCCGTTTTCGTTCCACTTATACTGGATGGTGCCGTCGGCCGTGATGCCCACGTGGTTATAGCTGCTGTAAGACGCCTCCTTCATGCTGACGGTGACGTCCGTGATCCCGGCAGCCTCCAGCTTGGCCCGGAGCATGGTCAGTGCATTGGTGTCCTTGCCGTAGGTGACGTTGTAGGTACCGCCAATGGCCTTCTCGGCGGCCTCCAGCTTGGCCTCGGCCTCCGACTGCTCCGGAGACTTGCTCTCCGTCCAGACGGCATAGAGGTTGTATGTCTCGCCGTCCTCGCTGCCGTTGTCCCAATCGTCACCCTCCTCGAAGGGGCGGTTGATGGTGGCGCCGTCGGCATACTTGACGGTGCTGCCGTAGCTGCTCTCCGCCCAACCGGCGAAGGTATAGCCCTCCCGGCTGAAGCCGCAGGGAGCCAGCTGCACATCTTGACCGAAGGGTGCCGTCTGGTCGGCCATGGTGCCGGTGGTGGTGTTCTTGTCGCTGTACTTGACGTTATACTTGATGATGTACTGATAGTCACGCCACTTGGCGATGAGAGTCACCTCGTCGCCGCTGAACACGGTGTCCTTGGTGACGGCCTCACCGAAGGAGCCGTCGACGTTCTTGATGTACCAGCCGTCCAGCGCCTTGTTGGCGGGGTAGTAGTAGCTGCTCAGAGAAGGCAGGCTGGAGAATACCTTGTCCGGCGTCACGGTCTTGTCCTTCAGCGTGTTCTTATAGCCGTTGCCGTCGAAGTGGACGGTGATGCCCTTGGTCCAGTGGGCGTACAGATGGAAGCCGTTTTCGGCGTCCACGGCGGTGAACTTGTAGGACGGGCCAACCGCATTGCCGCCCTCCGCCGCATCGAACCAGCCGTCAAAGATATAGCCGGTGCGGACGGGGTCCTGAATGGCGTCAAACTTGGTGCCGCCGCCCTCCTTAAGGATGTAGTTGTAGTTGCTGCCCACGACGCAGGTGCGGGTGCCGTTCTCTGCACCGTCATAGTTCGGGTGCAGGGTCACATTCACCGGCAGGCCGTACCAGGCGGCGTAGAGGGTGACCGTCTCTCCCTGCTTGGTGGTCAGGTTCTTCACCGGCTTCTCGTCGGCATAGCTGCCGCTGGAGGCGCCGGAGGATGTGCTCCAGCCGTTGAAGTAGTAGCCGGGGCGGGTAAAGGTGTTCTTGGGCAGCGTGACCTCCTGATCATAGGTAGCGGGGATGGAGTCCATGGCTCCCTGGCCGCCCTCACCGCCGCTGAAGGCGATGGTGTAGGTAATGGGGCTCCACTGAGCGGTGTAGATGACGTCGCCGGAGATCACCGTCTCCGCCGTCAGCTTCTCCTCGCCGTTGAACCAGCCCTCGAAGGTATAGCCCTTCTTGGTGGGGTCTGCGGGAATACGGCTGCCGATGGCGCTGTTCTGGGGGACCAGAACGGTGGTGTCGGTGTCGCCGTTGCGGAGCGTGACGGTGTAAGCGTCCGACCACACGGCGTACAGATCCAGATCCGTCTCCGTGGTGATGGCGGCACCGTCCTCATAGGCCACAGCCCCGCCGGCGGAGGTGGCCCAACCGGCGAAGATCTTGCCCTCGCAGGTGAAGGTATTGGCCTTCAGGGTACCCTTGCCGCCGAAGATCTTCTGCGTGGCAGTGTCCTCCGTGCCGTTGTTGGCGTGGAAGGTCACCACCAGCGCCTCACCGGCGGAGAAGTTCCGCAGATAGACGCAGTCGTCGAACTTGTCGCCGCTGCTGTCCTTCTTGTACAGCACAGTCAGCTTGTCGCCCCGCTTGGCGTCCAGCTCCAGACCCTTCCACTCCTGGTCGCCGCTCTCGCCGTTGACGAGGGTGTTGCTGCCCAGTGTGATGGTACACTTGTCGTACTTGGCCTCGGAGGAGACCTTATACTCGAAGGACAGGTGGGTATCTTCTGTAAAAGTCAGGGTCAGGGTGCTGGAGGAGTAGTTCTTTCCGGCATTGCCGGACATGAGGACCTCCTCGCCGTCCTTGGTACTGACCTTCCATGCGGTGGTGCCGGTGCCGGGATCAGCGGCGATGGGGAGCCCGTCGAAATAGTCGTCAACGGACTTCTTAGCCGCAAAGACCGACGTGGGGATCAGGCTCACCAGCATGATCACCGTCAGCACCATGGAGAGCAGTCTCTTTTTCATGTTGCTTTCTTCCTTTCTCTGATACTCTCGTTGTCTCCCGCACGGAGACATTTCCGCCGCCGGAGGAGAAAATCGGAAGGAACGGATGCAAAAAAGCGGGTCCGCACCGGCATACCGATGCGGACCCGCTTTGTTTCCAAGCGGCCCGGCGGATGTCCCAGTGTCGGCAGGCATCCGATCCAGCGGCCGGCGTATCTGACTTATCCGGCTCGGCCGGCTTCACAGTGACCCACTCGCAGGGCTTTGCACCCTATTCCGCCTGCCCCGCAGCATGGGGCAGGCCGCTCGATCTTCTATTCTCTTTTCGGCGGGGTTCGTCCCCGTTCAGGATGTTTCGACGTTTATCAGTATACCACAAGCCTTCCCCCATTGCAAGGGAGACTTTGCCTCCCCCTCCAGCGTGTATTTTACCCCGCCCCACGCAAAAGCTCCCTGCGCCGGAGCCTTCCCCCCAGCGCAGGGAGCCTTCTTCACTTTTGCCCGGATACTTCCCGGCTTACTTGTTCACGCAGTACTCGCTGTTGGCAAGGCGCATGCTGCACCCCTCCACCGGCGCATCATAGCTGGAATCGCCATAGGAGACATAATAATCCGCATAACCGCCCCAATAGTAACCACCATTGACCCAGTATTTGCCGCTGACTTCCTTGATCACATCAGCACCATTCTTATCATTTTCCTTCAAAGTGGCCTTGCCCTGAACATCCACGCACTCTTCATAATAATCCACCGTGATGTTCTCCACCGTGCAGTTCTCCACGCTGGCGTTGTCCACGCCGTTGCCACGCTGGATCATGCCGGCCAGACCGCCCATGTCATAGGCGGCGTGGATGGTGTTGTTCTTGGAAACGCAGTCCTTGAAGGTGACCTTCACGCCGGGATCGGCGCCCATGCCCAGCAGGATGCCGATCTTGCCGAAGCCCCAAATGGAGCTGTTGGTGACGCTGACATTCTCGAACAGAGTCGTGCCATAGGTATAACCCAGCACAACACCGCCCACGTTGCCCGCAAACTGCGGTTTTGCATAATTCACAAAGAACACATCCGCTCCATCAAAGGCGATATCCTTAACAGTGACTGCACCGTTGATATCACCGATGAAGCCTGCGCCGTAAACACGGCTATTCGTGCAGCCACGTACCTTCATGTTCCGGATGGTATGGCCGTTGCCGTTCACGACAATACCGGAAAGCCGGTTATAGCCGTTAATGGGCTTCCACAGGTACTCACCCAGATCTACATCATTGGCGAGATTCAGGGTATAACCGCTGTAATTCTTACCGTCGTCCGTGACTTCCTTGGCAAACAGGGCCAGCTCCTCAGCGGAGGCCACCGTCACCACCTTGTCAGCAGTATCCACCGGCGTGGCATAGCCGTCCGCCGCATGGTCAGTCCAGTAATCTCTGGCAAACACAGCGGTGAAGGGAGAGAAGTGGCTGACCTTCATGGTGACATAGCCGGTGGCGGCGTCGTACACATAGTGATCCGCCGCATCCGTTAGGGTCCCATTGTCTTTTGTCATTTTCTCGCCATCATGATAGAGCTTCAGAGCGGTACGGTTCTTACCGACGTTCATCTCCACCGTCATCAGCGTACCATTCGTGCTGACAGCGTTGCCGCTCTGGTCCTTCATCGTGACCTCATAGCTCTGGCTGCTCTCGGTGCTTGCAACCTTCACCCCAGCGGGCGTGGCGCTCTTCACCACCTCCAGTTTCAGGGACTGCACGCCCTCATCCAGAGCGCCCGCAGGCACCGTTACCTGAATGGTGTGATCCTCTTCCTTGTCCTTCAGCACGGTGTCGCCGTCGGTATTCACATCGCCCACAGCCACCACGGGATACTCCGCATCCGCATCATAGTCCTTGTCGAAGCTGTCGCTCTCCACGGTGTCCTGCGTGGCCACCACGGTGATGGCGATGCCGTCGATGGACTCGTTCATGTACTCATTGCCGGCAGACTCCCACATATGGCCCTTGATGGTGAAGGCACTGCTCTCACCGGCCGCCAGATGCTGCTCAGCGCCCATCGCCACATCGCCGATGGTCCACTCGATGGCCTCGTTCAGCTTAGCGCTGCCGTTGATGCCGGTGATGGCCACCTTGTACTTCAGTGCCAGATTGCCGTTGTTGCGGATCCGCAGGGCGGGCAGTTCATAGGTACAGCCCGGCTCCCACAGGATGGCTTCGCCCTTGGCATCAGCGGCCTTGACGAAGTCCAGCGTCTTGCCCTCGGCGCTGACCCACTTGCCGTCAGCGTTCTGCATCTCCAGCACCACATCCAGGTTACCGGCCTGAATTTTGTTGACGCCGGTGCTTGCCGTGTCGGTGAACCATGCAAAGGTAGCGCCTACCAGCATAGCCAGGCACAGAACCATGGCCATGACGCTGCCCAGCAAGGCCCGTTTGGTACTCTTGCGGTTTGTCATCGTATCTTCCTCCTATTTTTTTGCGTGTGCGGCGACGAGACTCTCGCATGGGGAGTACGGATCCTCACGTCGGGGCTGCGCCGCTCCTCAGAACGCCACTCCCTTTGGGCCCCCCTTATCGTTTCATCTGAAACGATAACCGCCCATGGGCGGTTCGGCGTACACATGGATGTACACATCCATAGCACCGCAGCCGAAAAAGCACAAGGCCTTTTCACAAATTTTCGTCATTTTCTTCAAAAAAGCGCAAAAAAAAGAAAAAAACACCGCAGGGTG
>OOCP01003332.1_pt1 | contig 11944 bp, 10 predicted proteins | sample 1671511 | NCBI WGS metagenome assembly OOCP01 (sample SAMN06348164, study PRJEB24527) | human gut metagenome | biome: human gut; feature: ankylosing spondylitis patient; material: feces | host: Homo sapiens | place: China | collected 2015-10 | reverse complement strand
GCGGGATATTTCACCCGAATTCAGTTGCCGTAGCCCGCTACGGCGCCCTCATCCGGGCAAAATATACCACAAATTGTGACGCACATCTTGCAGAAAGCCTTTTTCAGACACGCTCTAGGATATGGAAAGCAACTACTATGTATATTTAATGAAGGGTAATTTCAAATGTTTAAAACAAAATTTCATAAATTAATGAAACGTTTCCTCACCGGAATGCTTTGTGCAGGGATTCTGACCTCCCAGCCTGCAGTCACTTACGCTGCCGAGACCTCTGCCACTCCTGAAGCCGGTCATTCAGAAACCTATTCACAGGCCTCAGATATCGATTCTGTCAAAGGATGGCCCACAGGTCCTAATATCGAGGGACAGTCCGCAGTGCTGATGGATGCAGTCACTGATACTATTCTTTATTCCAAGAATGCCAAAGATAAGCTATATCCCGCCAGTATCACTAAGATCATGACCGCTCTTCTGGCCTGTGAATATCTGAATATGGACGATACGATCACCATGTCGCAGGAAGCGGCTTATGGGATTGAGGCCGGAAGCTCCAGCATTTACGCAGAAACAGGAGAGGTTTTCACAGTAGAGCAGGCCCTGATGGCTCTGATGCTGGAATCCGCCAATGAGATGGCTCTTGCTCTGGCAGAAAAAACAAGCGGTTCTGTAAAGAAGTTTGTTGAACTGATGAACCAGAGGGCAGCTCAGCTTGGCTGTAAGAACACCCATTTTAATAATCCAAATGGTCTTCCGGATGAGACGCATTATACCACCGCAGGTGATATGATGAAGATTGCAAAGGCAGCCTGGTATAATCCCAGATTCCGTAAATTTGTGACCACACAGGTTTATGAGATTCCTCCGACTAATAAGCAGTCTGAAACCCGTTATCTTCTCAATCACCATAAGATGATGCCCGGACAGTCTTATGCATACGATGGGGTTCTGGGAGGAAAGACCGGATACACCGATGCAGCGGGAAGTACGCTTGTCACCTATGCCAAGAGAGGAAATTCCATTCTCATTGCAGTTGTGCTGAATTCTACAAACGGTGCTTTTCCTGACACAACTTCTCTGCTGGATTACGGCTTCGACAATTTTGAAAAAGTAGACTTGAATATAGATACCGATCCGGTACCGGCAGTATTTCTCCCATGCGAAAAGCACCTGTTAAAGGACTGGAATAATCTGTGTTCCTTCTATTATATGAGGCATGTGTACGTAACTGTCCCCACAGGAACCGATGTGAGCCAGCTTGTAAAGAAGCAGAAACTTCTGAACAATTCTGTCGGTCCAAAGCGAATTAAAAGTAAATATTATTTAGACGGCCATATGGTCGGATATGGAATGCAATATGAAAAGGAAATCCTTTCAGATTTCCTTCTCAACGCTTCTTTTTAGTTTTCGCCTGAGGCGGAGGACTTCTTTTCTTTCACGAAGTTCCTCTGCTTCTTCTGTATCTGTGAAACGCAATGTCTTCACAGCGAAATATTTCTCATCTTCTGTTTTTCGGATGCGGATCTTGCCTCTTATCAGCCCATGTTCTTCACAATTGGATATGCTGTAATAAACCTTTGGATTATTCATAAACCATCGGAGTTTGCGCTTTGCAGGCAGATGACAGACCGGACATCTGGTGCTGGTCACCTCGCGGTCTTTCATGATTCGCTCTCTTGTGGCAAATTCTCTGGATACATATTTGTCATGATCCGGATAGGAAATATGTATCTCGTCTTTTTTCTTCTTTGGATTCTGGTAAACATCCAGTGACGGATGATTGATGATGATTATGTTATTTATTTTCTCCAGGACTTTCGCTGTATACCAGGCATCTGCAAGCGCCCGGTGAAATCCCCTGGATTTCTCTATTTTCAGCTCATCGATCGCATGCTCCAATGCACACCTGTGTGTACCGTCATCATAACTGATACTGTATAGTTTCTGCACATCATAATAGGTCACAGGTCCGGGAAGCAGATCCAGCAGGCCATAGAACTTCATATTTCTCTGAAGTTCCATCACGTCCTGATTTCCCCAGGTAAAAAAGTACCAGTCTTCTCCGCACCAGTCAATAAATTCCCTGACTGCCTGCTCAAAGGGCACTCCTTTCATAAGATCTTTATAATCTACATGAATTACCTCATGGATGCTGTCATGAATCCATTTATAGACCTGTGGTTTGATCAGTCGGTGAAAATGATCCGTTATTTCTTTTTTGCTGTTTACTTTTACAGCCCCAATCTCGATAATCTCAAATGGAAGCCTGTCGTTACGTGTTTTCTTTCCCGAAGGATTCTGATTCCATTCCAGGTCAAAGACAATATAGTTCATTCATCCGGTCCTTTTTGTTTATTACTTTTTCGCATTTATTTTCCACTGCTGATAAACATATTATTTCACAATCTTCAGTTCATACTGTCTGGTTCCCAGACCAATCTTCTCTGCCTGATCCAGTGTTGCCTGCCATTCAATGTTCGGGTTGGAATCTTTGAAATGGTCGTGGTGGCAATGCCAGTCAGGTTTTGCCAGATGTTCTCCAAGCTGGCTGTTCTCGATCGGAGTTGCTTTCAGACAGGCATCTGCGCAGGCCTGATCCAGAGCAACCGGGTCAAAGCTTGCAAACATTCCGATATCAGGAAGGATTGGTGCATCATTTTCGCCATGGCAGTCACAGTTCGGGCTGATATCCTGAACAAGTGCTACATGGAAATGCGGACGGCCATGACAGACTGCCTGTGCATATTCTGCCATCTTACGGTCAAGAAGTTCATTCGCACTGCTGTTTGGATTGTATACTGCATCAAAACCGCAGGCTCCGATACAACGGCCGCAGCCTTTACATTTATCATAATCAATGACTGCTTTTTTATTCGGATATGTAATCGCATCACTTCCGCACTCTTTCGCGCAGCGACGGCATCCGCGGCAGAGTTCTTCATTTACTGCAGGTTTTCCGCTGGCATGCTGTTTCATCTTACCTGCGCGGCTTCCGCATCCCATTCCGATATTCTTCAGAGCACCGCCGAAGCCGGTTGCTTCATGTCCTTTGAAGTGGCTTAAGCTGATAAAAATATCTGCATCCATGATCGCATGTCCGATCAGTGCAGTCTGACAATATTCACCGTTAACTACCGGTACTTCTACTTCGTCTGTACCGCGTAAGCCATCACCGATGATGATCTGGCATCCTGTTGAAATGCTGTTAAATCCGTTGAGATTTGCGCACTCCAGATGCTCCAGTGCATTCTTACGGCTTCCCGGATAAAGAGTGTTGCAGTCTGTGAGGAACGGAAGTCCTCCCTGCTCTTTACAGAGATCAGCTACTGCTTTTGCGTAGTTCGGACGCAGGAAAGCCAGATTGCCAAGTTCTCCGAAATGCATTTTAATAGCCACGAATTTTCCATCCATATCAATGTCTTTGATTCCGGCTGTAACGCAGAGTTTCTTCAGTTTATCAAGCTGGCTGGTGCCAACCGGACATCTGAAATCAGTAAAATAAACGGTTGATTTTTCCATCGTTTTTTCCTCCTGTTTTTATTGATCAAAATTTGATTTTCTTTTTTATTTTATCACAAGATGCAGGTTCTTTTCGAGATATTTTTTTGCTTACATCTGTTCGTAAAATTTTGTCACCCTTTTGTATTCTGCAGGCAAAGTGATCTGCTCTACCACAACATCTCCATCTTCTGCATTGTGGTAACGGTAAATGTAAACGCCTTCCTGGATCTCATCTCCTTCGATCAGAGAAACTGCCAGATATCCCTGTCCTTCAAATTCAAAGGTATCCATGATTGCAAAATCTCGTTCTGTTCCGTCAGATACCGGGATGCTGATTACTTCATATTCTTCCATAGTATGTTTTCCTTTCATTCATAAGCAGTCTTATTCTTATTTTCGCTGTTTTTTATTGTAGCAAAGAGTGTTAATTATATCAATCCTATTTAACCGAATCAAGTAAGTCGTTACTGTTCACTCCGTTCACAGTAACAGTAAGGCCCCTGCGGGTTACAAAAAGAAAGACTGCACCTCCAATGAGCACAGCCTTTCCGGTTTGGTATATTTTATTCAGTTCTGCTTACAATTGCTTATGCCATAATCGGTTTTAATGCTTCTGCAAGCTTCTCTTTCTCAGCTTCTGCCTCTTCCAGGTTCTTGCCGAGAGTTGTGTAATAGATCTTGATCTTTGGTTCTGTTCCGGATGGGCGGACAACTACTGTCTCGCCGTTATCCAGCTTGTAGATCAGTACGTTTGCTGCAGGAAGTCCTGTTTCTTCCGGTTTCTGGTAATCTGTTACTTTTACGATAGTATGACCTGCAATCTCTGTGAGAGGTTTGTCACGAAGTCCCTGCATCAGAGCTGACATCTTATCCATTCCGCTTAATCCCGGGAATTCGAAGCTGTCTACTTTATTCAGGTAACGTCCGTACTGTGCATAGATCTCTTCCATTCTCTGTTTCAGGGAACTTCCGATGCTTCTGTAATATGCAGCCATTTCACAGATCAGCATAGATCCGATAACAGCATCCTTGTCACGTACATATGGTCCTGCAAGGTATCCGTAGCTCTCTTCAAATCCGAAGATAAATCTGTCTACTTCATCTGCTGCTTCAAGCTGTGCGATCTGATCGCCGATCCACTTGAATCCTGTAAGTACGCTTCTGAGTTCTACTCCATAGTGCTCTGCCACTGCATCTGCAAGTGGTGTGGAAACAATGGATTTCACTGCTACCGGGTTCTTTGGCATTGTGCCTTTTTCAATGCGGCCTGCACAGATATAGTCAAGAAGGAGTACACCTACCTCATTACCTGTTACCAGTTCATAGGAACCATCCGGGCATTTCATTGCGATACCAACACGGTCTGCATCCGGATCAGTTGCAAGCATTAAGTCTGCACCTGTTTCTTTTGCGAGATTTAATCCAAGCTCCAGAGCTGCAAAGATTTCCGGGTTCGGATAGCTGCAGGTTGTGAAGTATCCGTTCGGATATTCCTGTTCCGGAACGATTGTGATATCTGTGATTCCGATATCTTTTAATACCTGAGTTACAGGTACAAGTCCTGATCCGTTTAACGGGCTGTAAACCAGTTTCAGTCCTGCTGTCTTGCAGAGACCCGGACGAACCTGACGGGATTCGATAGCTTCATAGAGAGCCTGCTTGCAGTCATCTCCTACAAAACGAATCTTTCCCTGTTCTACGCCTTCTGCGAAGGACATATATTTCGCACCTGTAAGTACGTCTGTTTTCTGGATCTCTTCATATACAATGGCAGCTGCATCGTCTGTCATCTGGCATCCGTCAGGACCGTATGCTTTGTATCCGTTGTACTTAGCCGGGTTGTGGGATGCTGTTACCATAATACCTGCATTGCATTCATAGTAACGTGTTGCAAAGGAAAGTGCAGGTACAGGCATCAGTGCGTCATAAATTCTGACATTGATATCATTTGCCGCCAGTACGCCTGCTGCTGTTTTTGCAAATACATCACTCTTAAGACGGCTGTCATAGCTGATGGCTACTGTCTGATTACCGCCCTGTGTTTTTACCCAGTTCGCAAGTCCCTGTGTTGCCTGGCGAACTACATAAATATTCATACGGTTGGTTCCGGCTCCAAGTACTCCGCGAAGTCCGGCTGTTCCGAATTTCAGCGCTACTGCGAAACGATCTTTGATCTCTTCATCGTTTCCTTCGATTTTGGATAATTCCGGATTAAGATCCGCATCCTGCAGATCTGCTGCCAACCAACGTTTGTATTCTTCCTGATACATTTTGACCACTCCTGCCTTATTTTTTAGATTTTTTAAGATATTTCCATAATATCATAAATCAGACAAATCAGCAACAAGACAGCGAGATTTCAATCAAATTTTAAAAATTACTTTCTTTTCTGTTTGTCCGCTCTCTGCAGGCGTTTCCTATATTGGTCAGGCAGAGCACTGTGGTGATCAGGAAAAGTCCGGGGATCAGAATGATCCACCAGGAACCTGTCATTAATGCCTTATCTGACAGAGACAGCATACTTCCCCATGTGATAACCTCTATGGGAAGTCCAATGCCCATAAAGCTTAAAGTAGCTTCAGAGATCATTGCAGTTCTTACATTCATGACTACCATAAACATAATGGATGAGAAAAAGTTCGGCACCAGATGCTTCCACAAAATACGGAAGAATCCCGCTCCCATACATCTTGCAGCGATGATATACTCACTGTTTCGTATCTGCCGTACCTCTGTGCGTACTACTTTCGCAATACTGGTCCAGCTGGTCACACCGATCACAAAGGACAGACTCAGGATATTTGCATCTCCCATAATAGCCTGCAGCAAAATGATCAGGAGCAGAGTTGGTATACTTAAGAATATTTCTGTAAATCTCATGATCAGTTCATCAAGCCAGGCAGGTGCCACTCCACTGAAGGCACCGACTACCACTGCAATAAAAGTAGAAATAACTGTGGCTAATCCACCGATCAAGATCGAGATTCTTCCTCCATACCAAATCATGGAAAAAATATCCCTTCCCATAGTATCTGTTCCAAAAAGGAACTCCCTGTCAGGAGCTTTATTATAGTTTAACAGATCCATATAAGCAGGATCCTTTGTCATGATCAGTTCCGCACACAGGCAGCCCAGTACGATAAGAATCAGGATTGCTGCTGAAACAACGGGTTTTCCCTGATACCACTTTTTCTTTGATTTGGGAATTACGGTTTCTGTCTTTCTGTTTCCTGCCAGTTCAAATAAATGATTGGTCATCCTTCTACTACCTCCGATTTCTCGGTTATTACTTCATCCTTCATACGGGGATCTATCTGTTCATTAATAGTCTGACTGACGATATTACAGAAAATAACCAGGATTCCTGACATCATACAAAGCAGCATCAGCAGATTGTAATCATGATATCTGGCACTCTCATAGGACAGAGCTCCGATTCCGGGATAAGAGAATACACTTTCTACCACATAGGTTCCTCCAAGTACATGGGGGACTGCAATGGCCATAATACTCAGATAAGCAGGCATTACATTTCGGACACAATGTCTGAACATAAGCTTTTTCTTATCCAGGCCTTTTGCCTTTGCCAAAAGTACATAATCTGCGCGAACCTCTTCAAGGATCTTATTTCGGATCATGTAAGCATAATACCATAAATGCTCCATGACCACGATGGTCAGAGGCATGATCAGATGCAGCACTCTGTCACCGATGTCTCCTGCATTTCCTGTACTGTAAGCACCACTGCTTGGCAGGATCTTAAGATTTACAGAAAAAACAAGGATCAGGACCAGAGCCATCCAGAACTCAGGAATACAACTGGATATGGTTCCCAGCTTACACAGGATCCGGTCTGCCAGCCGGTTTTCGTACCAGGCACACAGGATTCCCAGGAGCAAGGCTCCGGCAAACATAATGATAAATCCGATTCCTCCAAGTACAAGTGTATTGCCAATACGGCCGCCGATCACTTCTACCACATCCTGTTTATATTTAAATGAAATTCCAAATTCTCCATGAAAGGCATTTTTTACCCACTTCACATACTGCACAGAAATCGGTTCGTTCAATCCCAGTTTTCCCATAGCCCATTCACGTTCTTCCGGACTCATCTTCTCTGTACGGTCACCATAATAGGAGATCAGCGGATCTCCCGGTGCAAGACGGGCTACATAAAATACAGCTACAGACAATATAAATACTGAGATCAGGAATATCAGGCATTTTTTACCATAGTAGACTAACTTTTTTTGTCTCATTATATACTGCACCCCTTTCCTTCAGCCGGAAGCATTGCAAAATGTCCGGGTGACACTTCTGTCCACACGCTGTTTTCCATTCCTTCGCCATCATAGTACTGCAGAACTCTTTTTCTCTCCCTGATCGGGTCAGGAACAGGAATTGCAGACAGCAATGTTTTTGTATAAGGATGCACCGGATTGGAATACAATTCTTCTGATGGCGCCAGTTCTACCAGTTTTCCATGATACATAACTCCCACACGGTCGCAGAGATACTCAACCATAGCCAGATCATGGGCTATAAACAGAAATGTAAATCCATGCTCCTCCTGCAGATGACGGAACAGATTGACGATCTGGGCCTGTATGGACACATCCAGGGAAGCTATCGGTTCATCAGCCACCAGAAATTCCGGTTCCATACACAGAGATCTGGCTATGGCCACTCGCTGTCTTTGTCCCCCTGATAATTCAGATGGATAACGGTCCAGGAAACTGTTCTCAAGTCCTACATATTCCATCTGAAAAGCAGCTTCCTTCACAAAGCTTCCTCTCGGAGGTGTGATATGCTGGATTCTCATTGGTTCCGTAATAATATCTGACACCTTCATTTTCTGGTTCAGACTGGATGCGGAATCCTGAAATATCATCTGGCGGCGGGTCTGCAGCATTTTTTTATGCTTTTTGAATTCCTTTTTGTCGCAGATATTTACATCTTTATACCAGATTTCTCCCTGAGCCGGCTGATATATATTCATCAGACATCTGGCAACTGTGGACTTTCCTGAACCGGATTCCCCTACCAGACCAAAGATCTCACCTTTATGGATCTGAAATGAGACATCATCTACAGCCTTTACCTTGATCTTTTTTGTCAGATGAAACTGCTGAGTCAGATGCCTGACATCCAATAAAATTTCTTTACTCATGGACGATTCCTCCCACAGGTGATTTGATCTGCGGTGCTCTTGGATCCAGCAGCCAGGTTGCCGCATAATGAGTATCTGTTATCTTAAACATAGGCGGCATTTCTTCATAATCAATATTCAGGGCATATTCATTTCGACATGCAAAAGCATCACCTTTCGGCGGATCTATCAAAGTAGGAGGCATGCCGGGGATGGTGTACAGGCTTTCTTTTCCATTTGCAAATGCAGGCAGTGATCTCATCAGCCCCCATGTGTATGGATGTCTGGGATCATAATACACTTCCTCTGCTGTACCGATCTCTACGATCTTGCCTGCATACATGACTGCTACTCTGTCTGCCACACGTGCAACCACTCCCAGATCATGGGATACCAGTATGGTAGCTGTTCCAAGCTTCATCTGTATTTCCCGCAGAAGATCCAGAATCTGTGCCTGTATGGTCACATCCAGTGCAGTAGTTGGTTCATCTGCAAATAAAATATCCGGATCTGCTGCCAGAGCAATGGCCATAACACATCTCTGACGCATTCCTCCGGAGAACTGCCAGGGATACTGATGATATCGTTCCTTTGGATGGGAGATACCTACCAGTTCCATAAGCTCCAGAACCTTCTTATTTACCTGTTCCTTCGTGTAATTCTTATTGTGGATCACCACTGCTTCCCCAATCTGTTTTCCAATTTTAATAGTTGGATTCAGGGATGTCATAGGATCCTGAAAGATCATAGAAAAAACTCTTCCACGCAGTTTCTGCATCTCCTTTTCCCTGTAACAGGTGATATCCTGTCCGTTCACACAGATGCTTCCCTCTTTTATTTTTGCGCTTGGTGGCAAAAGCTTCATGATACTTTTGCAAAGCACACTCTTCCCGCATCCGGATTCTCCAACTATAGCCAGCACCTCTCCCTTTTTTAATGAAAAAGACACATCTCTTACTGCCTGGACTTCTCCGGCAGGACCGTCAATGCTGACTGAAAGATTTTTAACCTCTAATAAATGTTCCATTTTTAATCCTTTTTCCGCTCGTGTAAAAAGGGGGGCACCTTTAGTGCCCCCGTCACAACCTTTATCTTTTTTATGATGTTAGAGTCAAAGGTCTTATGGTGCAAGCATGAATGGCTTTTTGACCTTTTGACCCTGATATCATTTTATTATTCAATAGTCCAGTCTGCTACATTCCAGAAGATTCCAACTCCATGATGTCCCATAATTGTATCAGGATCGATTCCTTTAATATTGCTGTCAGCAACATAGTTGGCATCAATATAGCAGATCATTGCATAAGCCGGATCCTCTGCCAGAGCTTTCTGGAAATTAGCATAGGCTTCTGCACGAACTTCCGGATCAGCTGACTGTCTTGCTTCTGTCAGATACTTGTCAACGTCTGCATTAGAATAGCCGGAGTAGTTTGCTCCCTTATCTGTTCCGAATACTTTGTATGTATGGTCGTCAGCGTCAAATGGGCTTCCCCATCCGATCAGGAATGCCATCTGTCCTGCCCAGTCTGTCTGTGCAGGGATCTCTACTGATACATCCATGCCGATCTCTTTCAGTTCCTGTGCTGCGATCTGAGCCATATCAATACGTACCTGATCTCCTGCACTTACGCTGATTACAAATCCCACTTTTTCGCCGTCACGATAATAGAATCCGTCATCACCCATCTCGCATCCTGCAGCTTCCAGAATTTCTTTTGCTTTTTCAGGATTGTAATCATAATGCTCTACATCTTCATAATTGTAGATATTTCTCTGAAGAGGTCCATAAGCCGGCATTCCCTGTCCAAGGAGAACTGCGTCGATGATCGCCTGACGGTCAAGTCCATAGCATACTGCCGGGATCAGATCACGGTTTTTCTGCCAGTATTCATTTCCAAAGTTAAACATGATTCCACGATAGTCAGAAGTCTTCATATCGTAGCATGTATATGCCTCATCATCTGCAAAAGCAGCTGCATCCTTTGGTGTTAATAACGCCAGATCAAGTTCTCCGGATTTTAACTGAAGTGCTTTCGCATTGTCATCCGGTACGATCTTGAATACAACTTTATCAATGGAAGGCTCACCCTTAAAATAGTCTTCGTTCTTAACCAGTGTGATCGCCTGTCCCTCATCCCAGGATTCGATCTTGTATGGACCTGTTCCTACCGGATTACGGAAGAAATCAGAGGTCTGCATATCTTCTCCCTCAAGCAAATGCTTAGGAAGAACTGCCATTGTCATATAGTCAAGGAATGCAACGTTTTTGTCCTCAAGCTTGAACGCAACCGTATGATCATCAATCACATTGATTTCCTCTACGTCCTCGTAGTTGGGTGCATTCTCAGAACCGTTTTCCGGATCCATGATCGCTTCGATAGTAAACTTAACATCATCTGCAGTCACAGGTTCGCCTAGAGATTCGTACTTGTAAGTATATCTATAGACACGTTTAAGTTTTGTTCCTTTCATTTGGTAAACGTCATATCCTGTAGACTGTCTGCTTTGTGTCCATTGTAATACAAGATATTTCTTACCCTTTTGCTGGCGAACAGATGATATTCCTATATAACCCTTTTTAGATGTCATTCTTACAACTTTGCCTTTTTTATAGGTATACACAACAACTCCATATTTATTTCCATTCGGATACTGGACAACAAGTTCTGGGACACCATCCTTATTGATATCAACTAATGTATCGGTAGTTTCTCCCTGGCTTGTATAACGACTGGAATTCCAAATATGTTTTTTCAAAAATTTTCTATATGTTCTAGTAACTGTCTTCATTGAAGGCTTCTATCATGGAATGATGCTTGGACTCGCTGCCGGGATGTCATCCAGATATTTTATCCGGTCAAACAGAGAAGCCGGAGACGGAAGATTTGATCTGGTATTAGAACCAAAATTTCCTTCCCTTCCAGGTATTATCTTCGAATTTAAGGCGGAAAAAGTTGAAAGCAATCTAATGTCAGCTGCTGAAAAAGCACTAAAACAAATTGACGAAAAACGATACGACACAGAATTAAAATCAAGAGGTATTACCGAAATTGTAAAATACGGAATTGCTTTTTCCGGAAAGAAGGTAGAAATAGCAATATCTGTATAATTTGTTGGGTTATAAAAACGGAGACTTCCCAGGAAGTCTCCCACCAAAAAACGACACGAATTCATAGCCACTGCGACTATTAATCACCCCATAAACAATGGGCTGAACAGCAAAGAACGCCATTCCGCCCATTACATTATATTTTTGTATCCTATAAATCCACGATTTTATCATCAATCCAAGATGTT
>OOCP01003325.1_pt1 | contig 11970 bp, 5 predicted proteins | sample 1671511 | NCBI WGS metagenome assembly OOCP01 (sample SAMN06348164, study PRJEB24527) | human gut metagenome | biome: human gut; feature: ankylosing spondylitis patient; material: feces | host: Homo sapiens | place: China | collected 2015-10 | reverse complement strand
GGATGTCCGCCCAAAGAGTTGCCGTAAAAATGAAAACTCCGAGCCATAGATTTCATTTTATGACTCGGAGTTTAAGCTCCGAATGTGGTTTATGTGGGGAAAGGCGCTGCCTCTCCCCCCTTCGGTGAGTCGTTTGGCGAGACGCCAGTGCGTCCTTTAGCCTAAGGCACGACGCGCGTTAAAGAACATGCGCATCCAGCCCGAGATGCCAGTCCATTGGCTCGGATGCCAGGAGAGCTGCTGCGCTAAGTGCGAGCGCTCAGGGTGAGGCATCATGATCGTGAAGCGACCGTCATCCGTCGTAAAGGCCGTCTGTCCGCCGATCGAACCGTTCGGGTTATAGGGGTACTTCTTCGCTGGCGTGCCGTCAGGCATCACGTAGCGCGCTGCCGGACGCGCAAAGCGCGCATCGGTTTCCGTTAAGAATTTCACACGGCCTTCCCCATGGGCGTTCACGACCGGCATCACGCTCCCGGCCATGCCCGTAAAGAAGAGCGAGGGGCTATCCAAGACTTCGACGTTCACTAAGCGCGCTTCAAACTGTTCGCTTTCGTTACGCACGAAGTGCGGCCAGTGTTGTGCCCCCGGGATCAAATCGCGCAGCTGACTCATCATCTGGCAACCGTTACAGATCCCCAGACCAAAGGTGTCGGGACGCGCAAAGAATTCCGAGAACATCGCTAAGAGACGATCGTTATAGAGCACCGTACGGGCCCAACCGCCGCCCGCGCCCAACACGTCCCCGTAAGAGAAACCACCAGCGCAGGCAATGCCCTTAAAGCTCTTTAAGTCTGAGCGCCCCGTCAAGAGGTCCGTCATATGAAGGTCATACACGTCAAAGCCCGCACGGGTAAAGGCCGCCGCCATTTCGGTTTGACTATTGACCCCTTCTTCACGCAAGACCGCCATCACGGGACGCGCCCCGGTGAGAATATAGGGCGCAGCCGGGTTTTCATCGACTGCAAAGGTCGTGTGAGCAAAGAGCCCCGTATCGGCCTTATCCGCAATACGGCTAAATTCTTGGTCGGCACACAGAGGATTATCACGACGTCGGGCAATGGAGTGCGACACGCTCGTCCAGGCTTCTTGCATTTCGACGCGCGAGGCCGTTAACACGTCTGCGCCGTTATTCAAGACGCGTAACGTATCGGAGTCGTTCACTTCCCCAATGAAGTGCGCGAGGTGGCTTAACCCCATTTCGCGCACGACGCGCACCACGTCGTTGACGCGATTTTCGGGCACCGCCAACACCATCCCGAGTTCTTCATTAAAGAGCGCGTTCACCGCTTCGGTCGACTGGGTTAAGGACGTGATATCCAACGTGACGCCACGGCGGGAGGCGAACATCATTTCCGCAATCGTGGCGACTAAGCCCCCGTCCGAGCGGTCATGGTAGGCCGTCACTAAGCCCGCATCGGCCAATTGACGCACGGTCGAGAAGGCACGCGCCAAGAGAAGCGGATCGTCCATATCGGGCGCCGTATCGCCAAAGCTTTGCGTCACTTGCGCCAAGATGGAGCCGCCTAAGCGCGCACGCCCATCGCCCAAATCGAGCAATACCAATACCGTCGGGGTCTTGGGTAATTCGGGCGTCAAGGTCTTGTGAATGTTTTTCACCGGGGCCGCCGCCGAGACAATCAAACTCACGGGCGAAGTCACGGACTTCTTATCGTCCCCTTCCGTCCACGTGGTCTTCATCGACAAGGAGTCTTTACCGACCGGAATCGAAATCCCTAAGCCCACGGTAAAGTCCGAGGCGGCTTTGACGGCATCAAAGAGTCGAGCGTCTTCACCCGGCGCCCCACAGGCCGCCATCCAGTTGGCCGAGAGTTTCACCGTCGACAAGTCGACGCTTGCCGCCGCCATATTCGTAATCGCTTCCCCAATGGCTAAGCGCGAGGCCGCACGCGAATCAATGACGGCGACTGGGGTGCGTTCGCCCATGGCCATCGCTTCACCCAGCTCCGTTTCAAAGCCCAACGCCGTCACAGCGCAGTCCGCCACCGGCACCTGCCAGGGGCCCACAAACTGGTCGCGCACGACTAAGCCACCCACGGCACGGTCCCCAATCGTAATGAGGAACGATTTGCTCGCCACCGTCGGATGACGTAACACGTCAAGGAGCGCTGCCTTCAAGTCCGCATGCTTCAATTCGAAGGGCTTCAAGGGCGTCACATCGTGTTCGACGTCACGGTGCGTGCGCGGGGTTTTACCGAGCAACACCGACATCGGCATATTGACGGCATCGTCTTTCTCGGCTTGCGTCACGCGTAAGCGATCCTCTTCGGTGATTTCCCCTAAAACGGCAAAGGGGCAACGTTCACGTTCGCAAAAGGCCGTAAACTTCTCTAACCCTTTCGGGTCCAACGCAATCACATAGCGCTCTTGGCTCTCGTTACACCAAATTTCCAACGGGCTCATCCCGGATTCTTCGACCGGAATTGCATCGAGACTAAACGTTGCCCCACGGCCACTTAAGTCCGCCAATTCGGGCATGGCGTTTGAGAGCCCACCGGCGCCCACGTCATGAATCGCCAGAATCGGGTTCGCTTCGCCCAAGGACCAGCAACGATCGATCACTTCCTGGGCACGACGTTCCATTTCCGCGTTACCGCGTTGCACGCTGTCAAAGTCGAGCGCTTCGCTATTGGCCCCGGTCGTCATGGAGCTTGCCGCCCCACCGCCTAAGCCAATACGCATCCCCGGGCCCCCAAGCACAATTAAGAGCGAGCCCACGGGCGGCACCGTTTTTTCGGTTTGATCGTCACGGATATTCCCAATCCCGCCCGCCAACATAATGGGCTTATGGTAGCCGTAGCGCACCCCACCCACATTGGCTTCAAACGTACGGAAGTAGCCTAACAAATTCGGACGACCAAATTCGTTATTAAAGGCCGCACCCCCCAAGGGGCCGTCCGTCATGATCGCGAGCGGCGTAGCAATACGACCGGGCGCGCCATAACGCTTTTCGGTCGAGGTGCCGTTCACCACGTCCGTGTCATTTTCAAAGGGCTGCTTCACGTCGTCCAAATAAAGGTTCGAGGTGGTAAAGCCCGTTAACCCTGCTTTCGGACGCGCCCCACGGCCGGTGGCCCCTTCGTCACGGATTTCCCCACCCGCGCCTGTCGAGGCGCCTGGGAAGGGCGAAATCGCCGTCGGGTGGTTATGGGTTTCCACTTTAAAGACGGTGTGTGTTTTTTCGGGTTTGGCTTCGAAGACCCCCGGCGTTAAATCCAAGTCGCGTTGACGCGGATAGAGTCGCGCCACGGTGGCGCCTTCGAAAATGGCGGCATTGTCGGCATAGGCCGTAATCGTACCTTGCGGGGCCATCTTATGCGTACGACGAATCATCCCAAAGAGGGTTTCGTCTTGCTCGACCCCGTCAATCGTCCAGCGGGCATTAAAGATCTTGTGGCGGCAGTGTTCGGAATTGGCCTGTGCAAACATCATCAATTCCACATCGGTCGGATTGCGTTGAGCTCGTTCAAAAGCGGCCATCAAATAGTCAATCTCATCGTCCGACAACGCTAAGCCCATGTCGCTATTGGCACGCACGAGCGCCTCACGCCCTTCGTGGAGCACATCCACGCTCGCCATTGGCTTACTCACTAAGTCCGTAAAGAGTGCCGTGGCGTCAAAGGGAAGCTCAACGACGCTCTCCGTCATCCGGTCGTGTAAAACGGCCGTAATCGCCGCTTTTTCACTCTCAGAGAGTGCACGAATCGCGCTTACTTCATAGATCGTGCCGCGTTCAATACGACGCACCGCATCAATCCCGCAGTTGACCGCAATATCGGTGGCTTTACTTGCCCACGGGGAAATCGTCCCTAAACGCGGGATCACCCCAAAACAAAACGCGCCACTCAATGCCGGGCGAGCTTCGTCGCCGTAATTAAGTAGCGCGGTTAAACGTTCGGTTTCCTGTTGGGTTAAGGCGCGAGCCGCGTGCACGTAGTGCTTGTAGTGCGCTTGAAGGCCCTCGACCGTCGGGACTTGTTGACGGATTTGTGCCAAAAGGCGATCGCGACGAAAGTCCGAGAGCGCATCCGGCCCTGCCATTTCAAAGACAACACCCAATGTAGTGGTCATAGTATCTCCGAGAGAATGGTGAAGTGACACGAAGTCCTTCACACCAAAAGAATCAAAAGCAAAAACAAAAGCTCAACGTAGTCGTCTTGAGGGTCTACGTTCAGATTTGGTCATCGGTTGTGAGCCTTTCGGTGTGCGGTGGATTATACCAACCCAACGCCTAGTGGTGCTGGTCTTTAGGGGGACTTTGATGCGCAAGGAGCACAATCGTAGCCATTTTGTGCCTTCATTGGGCGGGGAAGAAACGAAAACCGCCTCACACACCCAGTTCGAGACATACCCGGGCATATGAGGCGGCAGGATCGCGAAACGTATTGTAGACTCTTGCTGCTCGCGAATCTAAAAAAGTGAACATCTGTTCATTTTCGAGAATTCTAACATACTTCCAACGATAATGGGTGGATACCGTTGTGTTAGGGCAATTTTTCTAGGCAAAATACCTTAATTAAGTAATAAATCGCGTCTCTGTTTGGCTTATTAGCAAATCGCCTCCGTCACAGGAGTTTGACGGAGGCGATCTTGCGTGAGATGGACGCTAACGCACGATTAACGACGAGAGGCTTTGATGAGCGCCTTGAGTTCGTCCATGGCTTTAGCTAACTCAGTCACTTTATTTTCCAGTGCCGCATTCTTGCTAACAAGTTCGGCATTCTGGGTTTCAAGCGACTGAACCTTCGTGAGTAAGCCTTGCGTTTGGGCTTGCTGATCGTCCGCCAATTCTTTTTGCATCACGTAGCTTGCCGTGATCGGGCCCGCTTGATAGCGATCGGCCGCCGCACGGTATTCTTGATCGTTCAACTTAAAGGACTTCCCGCCAAACTTGAACGTAAAGCCTACGTTAAACATCGGATACTTGTTCATCGCCACGCCGGCATGCAACATAAAGCGTTCACTCGTGTAGTGAGCTACCCCCATGGAGAGCGCATAGCTACCACGGTAACCGCCCACCGCCGCCATGAATTGCGTGGGCTGTAACGGATCATATTGAATCGGTTTCAAGCCCGCCAAAGCCGCTGACGCAGCCCCCGCATCACGGATATCATCGTCCAATTCATTGATATCACGTTGCAATTGGCGATAACGATCGTCCTGTGCACGGGTCGCTTGATAGAGTTGATCTTCAGTCGCAGCCTGACCCGACGTGTAGTTCGTACCGTCCCAGGTAGTGTTGGTGAGACCGCCCACCGTACCCTCAGAGCCATTCACTTGCACTTTTCCGAGCCCCACTTCACCCGTGTTGCCATCAAAATGCAAAGCGTTTGAACCACTACCGATCGTGACTTGACTCAAGTCCCCATCAATCGTGACTTGGTTGTTCGCCGTATTGCTACCCAGTTGGAGTTTATTCGCCAAACGAATATCGTAGTGCTTGCCTTGTAGGGAGTTCGTAGACTCCACTACCACGAGGTTCTTCGGGTCCGAGCCATTGATATTCGTTTCAGACCCACTATTGGCCGAGATCGTCGTGGCGGGCGCATACTCCGTTGCATCGGGGTCCACGGGCGCAGGCGTTAAGTGACTAATTGCCGCCTTTAACTGCGCGACGTTCACGGCGTCCGTATCTTCAAGACCCGCTGCCACCCCTGTGATTTGACGCGTCACTTTCGTGTCCGAGGCGACGTCCCCTAACGACAGTGCGCCAGCGGTCGACTTCCACACATAGGAGCTATCCGTTGAGGCAGCGCTCGTGGTGGGATCGTACCCTTCTACGCCAGCTAAGATGGTCGAAACACTTTTTGCTCCAAGGGCAATCCCAGCGAGATCCCCCTCTTGAGCGACAGCCCCCACACGTGCATTAAGCCCAATGGCCACACCGCCTGTGGCATCGACCTGACTATCAGTACCAATCATGACGGCGTCCGCCACAGTGGTACGCGTGCGGGTGTCCGTTGACGAAGTCTTTTTACCCGTGGAAAAACCGATGGCAATCGAACCATTGGCACTACTAAATATACGGTTGTCGCCGATTAAAATACCGTTCTTCGTGCCCGACACTTCGTTACTGTTCCCCGAAACATAAATGCGGGAGCTGTTAGTGAGGGTGTTGCCCGTACCACTAATAGCGTTATATTCGCTTCTATTTAGGCTGGTACCAATGATGGAGTTTTGAATACCCAGAACCTGCGAATAACGCGCGTAGTCCATCGTATTTCCACTGCCTAAAATCAGTGCGGAACCACCTGAGGCGCTGCGCAAACCCTGATTGAGGGCGTCTTGAAATGCCTTCGGACTGTTATAAGTACCTATTGCTAAACTCGCAACACTACTAAGTGAAGAATAGGAGTTCGTTACCGTGTTGCCACCCCCTAAGACCAATGATCCATTGGACTTGCTAACTTTATTGGCGACACCCCCAATAAAGTTTCCAACACCAGAGTCCGAAGAGCCAGACATACTTTCGTTAGAGTTAAATGTGCCGATAACCGTAGCAAACGAATTGCGGGGTCCATTGAAAATAGTATCAAGTCCACCATTGGCTTTGTAAGGAGAAGATTGGATGTTATAGCTACCAAATGTCGTGGCAAATGGACCATTCACATATGAGTTATTGCCCACCACGGTGTTTGCCACTCCCAGCGCTCCCACCGTGTGCGCATCAGTAACATCTCCCATAGCAAACCCACTCAGCAGTCGTGCTCCAATCGCAATTGAACCCGATCGAGCAGATGCATTAGTGCCTATGGCCATCCCTTCTGGGAGATAGTTAAAATTATTCGTTCCCCAAAGCATCAGCTTATCTTGTGTACCATTACCGACAAGCACATACGCTTGGTTACCCACTGCAATATTGGCACCAGGATTACTTCCGTTATAACTTACTGAGCCACCTTTATATTCGATGTCCTTTTCGGCAGCCAATGAAGTCGTAAATGGTAAGAGAGCCGCCATCAAGGCTATCGCTAATTTACGTAATGTCTGTTTTTGAAAAAATTGGTAAGTCTCTGATTTTAAAGATTTATCAGAACGGAATGAAACAGATTGAGTCGAAGTTTGGGGCAAAAAAGCGCTTATATTGAGCCTCGCCATCGTAGTCTCCTGAATGAATAAGTGGATTAGTCAGATAATTGGTAAGCTAATCGGTTAGTCTAACAATATTGATTTATCTTATTATAAACTTCCAAATTAGAAAAGTCAAATATTTGTGTTTACTTTTTGACATGCTTGCTAACAAAGCCCATAAAAAAACGCTCTCATTGGTCGAGACCTGAACTCCCGGAATCATGATCCCTATATTTAATATAATCTTGATTTAGCTCACGAAATTGATCACTAAGGGCCGTGATTTTTAAAGCAAAACGCTTCACTGCTCTTAATTTTTATGCTAAAATGATCCCTATATTAATTGGAGAGATCATAATGGCTCGCACAAAGACTAATAACCCTGACCGCTGGCACTTCACTACCAATCGCAATGCCCAAGGTTTGATTTACCTGTACGCATATCAGTCACGTTGGATTCCAGAAGAACACACCTCTAAACGTACGGCCAAACGATACGTCGGACGTGTCAAACCAGACGGAAAAATCACTTTCTCTTCCACGTTTTTTTAGAGCAGTTTCCCCAGTACGCATCAGGGGAATTCATTTATGACAACGTGGAGCACGAAATTATCGAAAGTGAGCCAAGCACGGTAGTCCCCCAAGCCGAAGAAAACAGTGACGCAACCGAAGTGGACTCAAACACCACAACGCGTTCAGTGGGGTTAACTTGGGCTGTGAGTGAAATTGCCAATCAACTCCAAATGAAAGAGGATTTACGGGCCGTGTTTGGTGACGATGCGGAAGATCTTTTTAATCTCGCCCTCTACAAGCTTTCAGGGGGCGGAGCTATGTGCACATACTCACTATGGTTCGATGATGTTGTTTTGTCTGGAGGGCGTGCGCTGAGTGGGCATCGTATTTCGGAGATATTGAGCCGTATCACCCCCGCACAAGTGTCTCGCTTCTACGCGCTGCGTCACCAGCGAAATGCTTCGTAGGGGCCACGCCACTATGCTTTGGACAGTACGACAATTTCGAGTTACTCCAAGACCATCGGTGATATCGCTTATGGCCATGCCAAGCGTGACCCTAATTTACCTGTCATCAACTACGTACTTGTAACGGACCAAAGTACAGGGGAAATCATTTTTACCCATACCTATGAGGGCTTAATCAACGACGTGGCAGCCTTAAAAGGCATCCTGGCACGCATGGTTGATGCGGGAATGTGCATGGACAACGTTGTGCTCATCACCGACAGGGGTTACAGCAGCATTGAGAATGTGCAACGTGAATTAAATATGGATATTAAATTTGTTCAGGGTGTACGCTTTGCCGAAGATTCAGTGCAAGAGGCTTATATCAAACATTTACCCCAACTCAATAAGCTCGGGTTTTACCATAGTGGCCTAGCCGTTTATGGATATTCGGTCAACGAGAAGTGGTATCAAGATCTCGACATGGGGCGTATCCCTGTTGATCTGAAATTACATCTCTTCCGGTCACCTACGATCGAACACAATCAATATCACGTCGTTGCGGAAGTTGACGCTGTCGTAAAGACTAGAAATGAAGGGAAGGTGATGTACGCTGACTTATGGGAGCGCACTAAACGCTTTATTACCGAGACCGTTGATAAGCACGTAAAAAGATTTGGGTTCGCAACTCGCAAAAACTCGAAGATTGGCTACAGTTTGAAGGAGGTATGGCCTTAAGAACCAACGCCTTTACCGATCCTTTTGAAGCCTTACGTGCCTATCGTATGCGCTCGATGGTGGAGCTCAGTTTTAATCAATTCAAAAACTGGCTCGATGGAGATCGCTTGCGTTGCACGGAAGCCACTTACATAGGGAAGATTTTTATCACCACACTGGCGACCAGCTTGCGGCTTTGTATGCTGTACCGCGCTAGCTAGAGTGAAAAACAAGGGTTGGAAAAACCCAATGATTCTTTAGATACCATTATTCAGACGTTGATAAAACTGAAAGCAGACCAACGCCTAAGTAGTAACTCGTGGGTCCGACGGGATGTGCCTAAAAAGATGCGGAAACTCTTTGAGTTGCTCCAGATAGAGGAACCTCCTCGCTTCCTTTAATGAGGATCACGAGGCGGTAGTTTAGGTCGAGAGCGTTTTTTTCCTGAGTTTAGCGAAGCAAAAATGCGAAATGGCCAATAACCACAAGGGGTTGACTGGCCATTTGATGCATCAAACTTGTTGGCGAATTTTTACTCTAATGTGATGGGCAACTTCACCTTCATTTTCCTTTTAATACTCGAGGCCGACTCGATACTGTTGAGGGCAGGTAAATCTACAGCTTCGAAGAGTTGATCAATTTTCTGGCGTAGTTCCTCGTTTTCAGTTTCATCTCTACTGATACCCAGACGAATCAACAAACTCGTGTCGTGTCGAGTGTCACGAACGACAGCTAGCCGCGCATTACTCAACGTAGTGATAACCTCCTCGGAGGAGACTCCGAGCCCAGTTTTCTTGACAAATTTATAACTTAAGCGCTCCAATACTAGCGCCAAATAGCAGACCAAGAAATGCCCACGAATATGTTCTGGAGTCCACACGAAAATTGGACGAGAATCCAAACTAGACTTCATTACTCGAAAACACTCTTCAATGTGCCATAGCATGCGGAGTTGTTTGTAGATATCCTCTGCTGAGTCATTAACTTTCGAAGTTACAACGGCATAGAATCCCGCAAATTTACGGCGTTTATCATAGAGTCCAGTGTTAAAACTAAATTCGAGTTTAGAGCCTCGTTTACCTGTGAGGAACTGCCTGACTCCGTGTTTGAGGGATGCCGTTACCGCAGCGTTCCTCTGTTTCAGTAGTTGCAGAGCTTTCCCGGCACGCTCCTCCAGCACTGTAAGATCATGCATCTCGCGCTTCTTGGACCACGTCACAATGACTTTGTCCATGGTGCCTTGGGAGTTCTGAATCTCGAACGTTTTGATTTTGAACGTGTCCTCACCCTCATGAGTGGTGTAGACCTGATCCCAGTTCTCTTGGCTTAGGGCAAAGTCTCTGTCCTTAGCTTTGAGTAGATTGATACTTTGAGCAACAATGTACTCAAATCCTAAATCCCTCAATTCACTTAGATTTTGGATGCTGTTTAACCCACGGTCGGCAACGACAGTCACCTTGGACAGATTTGCTTTCTCTCGATAATCGTTGACCACCTCGATGAGCGTCTTCATTTCAGCCGTGTTCCCGCGGAAGATTTCGTAGGTCAGTGGAATGCCTTCCCCATCCGTCAGTAGCCCTAATACCACCTGCACTTCATTGGTCTTGTTCTCTTTACTCATACCGCGCGCTCGGAGCTCATCACTGTCAAAACTCTCGAAGTAAAAGGTGGTCACATCATAAAAGGCAATACACTCAACTCGCTCATATATGTCTGATATTGCTTTATTGACTGTCCGGATAATCGTTTCCTTCTTGGAGGCCAGTACTCCGAGGACATCGTAGAGATGCTCTAACTTGATTTCTGAAAAATCAAACAAGCTTTGGTTACGCATCTCAAACGTTTTCTTCTTGGATGCAGGAAAAAGAATTCGGTGTGAAACCAGGAAGAATGTATACAAATCCAGATCGTACGTGATGGCTCCACGGCTGTTGCGCTTGGCTCTATCGAACCAAGTATGGAGTCCCAATTTTTCCCATAGCGCACGATAAAACGCTAGTCCGTAATTGGCTGTCGGCTGCAATCGGCAATCCACATCACTTTGGGCGTAGCGAAGATCAGACACTAACCGTTCAAGTTTTCGTTCTTCCTCAGTTTCCTGATACTGATTCAGCTGTTCAACATGAGCCTTCAGTTTTTCAAGGAATTCGGAGTCCTGTGCAAGTCTCGCTTGGAGATTCCCGTAGCTTTCCACTGAAAGGTGACGCGCCTTTTTCGTTTGTGGATCGTAGAGTGTCTGCACAATCTGGACATATTCGACACCAGGCTGCTTCTTGGTAATTTTGATGCGGTAGGTCATGGCGATGGCCTTGTCTTCGAAGAATAATTCTAATTATATCACTTTCGCGCTATATTCGCCAATATTTCGCCAACAATTTTGATTCACAAAAAATCGCTAAGAATCAATCAGGAGAAGGGAGGAAAGGTTTTTGTGGAGTAAAAGTCAGGATGAGGATCACGAGGCGGTAGTTTAGGTCGAGAGCGTTTTTTTACTTTGGAGATCAGCGATTTAGTGCTTTTGCTTAATCATCGCTTTCAATTCCGCCAGTTCTTTGGTGACTTCTGAAAGTTGCGCTTCTAAGGACGAATTTTGTTCCTCAAGCGCTACCACCTTGGTCAAGAGACCACGCGTTTTCGCTTCCTGATCGTCCGCCAATTCCTTTTGCATCACGTAGCTTGCCCTAATCGGACCCGCCTGATAGCGATCCGTCGCAGCGCGGTATTCCTGATCGTTCATCTTAAAGGACTTGCCGCGAAACTTAAACGTAAAGCCCACGTTAAACATCGGATGTTGATTGACCGCCACACCCGCATGGAACATAAAGCGTTCGCTCGTGTAGTGGGCTAACCCTAAGGAGAGCGCATAGCTACCACGGTAGCCCCCCATCGCCGCCATAAACTGCGTGGGCTGGAGCGGATCGTACTGAATGCAAGGCAGCCGAGGCAGCCCCCGCATCGCGAATATCTCTATCCAATTCGCGAATATCACGCGCTAACTGACGATACCGGTCGTCTTGCGCACGCGTGGCTTTATGCAGCATCGCTTCGCGTCGTTGCCAGGGATGATCAATCCAATCAAAATACCGCGCTCAATGTAAATGGCCCAATCACGAATGGACCCACTGGACACCCCTAAGGTTTTGGCCAGAGTTTTCTTGGGAACAAAATGAAAAAGACCCTCACAGGCAGCGAGTCTTGTTGAAAC
>OOCP01003323.1_pt1 | contig 11972 bp, 5 predicted proteins | sample 1671511 | NCBI WGS metagenome assembly OOCP01 (sample SAMN06348164, study PRJEB24527) | human gut metagenome | biome: human gut; feature: ankylosing spondylitis patient; material: feces | host: Homo sapiens | place: China | collected 2015-10 | reverse complement strand
CTTACTGCATCCGTTTACCGTTCGTTCCTTATGGTATCTGTTTGTCATAAGTATCGCATAATCGACTGTCGCACCAAGCTGGATAGTACCGATAACGATACTTGCAACGAATGCCAGTGAAGTATTTGTATAGTATGGAACCGCCATGTTGCAGGCAATCGCAAACTCAATAACCGATACAAGGATGATAGGTATTGAGATTGATTTGAATGTTACAAGGATGATTATAAATATAGCAGCTATAGATATATAATTAACAGTCTTTAAATCTATATCTGTAGTGTCCTGAAGATCCTTCATAAGAGGAGCTTCACCGATAACCATCGCATCTTTCTGATAGCCTTTTACGATTTTCTGCATATCATCAAGCTGTGCATTTACTTTATCGGTTGCCGAACTGTAATCTGAGCACACAAACTGTAATTCATACTTGTCAGTTTTTAACATACTCTTTACATCTTCAGGTATCATCGTTTCAGGGAAGTTTGGTCCTACAAGTGAGTTAAGACCGATAACCCATTTAACCCCGTCAACCTTTTCAATCTTCTTAATCATCTGGTTCTTGTCTTTTGCACTAAGACCGTCTTTTAGGAGAACCATATGAACATTACTCATATTAAAGTGCTCTTTAAGTTTGTCATTTGCTTCTGCACTAGGAATATTCTTTGGAAGTCCCTGGTCGATATTGTAGTAAATCTTATAATTGCTGTTTCCGTATATCGCAGGTCCGAGCAGTACAAGAAATACCACGATAGCAATTTTATAATGCTTTACGATAAAGTCAGAAACCTTTGTAAGTGGCGGAATAAGAGCCTTGTGTGTAGTCTTTTCTATTGCATTATCAAATGTAAGAATCATTGCCGGAAGAACTGTTACACAAGTTATAACACCAATTACAACACCCTTAGACATTACGATACCGATATTTGCACCGAGTTTGAATGTCATAAAGCACAGAGCCACGAAACCGGCTATTGTCGTAACAGAACTGCTTGATACTGACTTAAATGTGTTTGATATTGCATGAGCCATTGCTCTCTTTCTGTCATCCGGAAATCTCTTTTTATTCGCTTCATAACTCTCAAGAAGGAATATCGAGTAATCCATCGTAACCGCAAGCTGAAGTACCGCCGCAAGTGCCTGTGTGATATATGATATTTCACCTAGAAAAATATTACTTCCGAGGTTGAACACTATTGCCATTCCTATATTTGCAAGGAATATAAACGGTGTAAGGAATGAATCCATCGTGATAATAAGAACTACAAGTGATAAAACTGCTGCGATAACCACATATATCGGCATCTCCTGTAAAGCAAGGTTCTTAATATCAGTAACGACACCTGACATTCCGCTTGCATAAACATCTTTTCCAACAGTCTTACGGATATTTGTGATGGCATCCATCGTATCGTCCGCTGATGTCGTATCATCAAACAAGGCTATCATCATAGTTGCGTTTCCATTGAAAAAGGCTTCTTCAAGATTTTTAGGAAGCATCTCCGTCGGTACGCTTATATCAACCATATCATCATACCAAAGTACATCTTTAACATGGTCGATACCCTCAATCTTTTTCTCAAGTGCTGCCGCCTGTTTATTCGACATATCCTCAACAACTATCATAGAAAAAGCACCCATTCCAAATTCATCAACAAGTGTATCCTGACCCGATACTGTTTCAAGAGTATTCGGAAGATAAGATAATACATCGTAGTTTACTCGTGTGCTTACATATCCAATCACAGATGGAACAAGCAACACACACGCAATAAGCAGGATTATGTTCTTATGTCTTGTAATCCATTTTCCTAACATTTTTTCTCGTCCTTTCTTTATCCTGTCCGACTAACAGTAAACAAAACAGCATACCGAATCGAACATTAATTGACCGATTTTCATCATCAAGTGACCATCGGTCATTTCTATAATCCATATACTACAACAAAAATGACCAACAGTCAACATCAAATTTGACTATTGGTCATTTTTATCAAAAACACACAAAATTCACATATTTTATGGAATTATTATATCCATAACTCACAAAACAATCATATTTTGTAACAACAATACAAATATCAGACAATCATAATCTTCCATCAAGCTGCTAAAATACAGTTATCAAACAAAACAAACTTATTAACAACTTATCTAAATCTTTTTATCATCGCCAATAAAAGTAAATTGGAGTTTGACACCATAATAAATAATATTAATCGGTATTATGTCGTCGTCAGTACTTAATGGTGGTATTCTCACCCTTTATGTACTGTTACGAACGACAGCATAGCGAAAGCGTACCGATGTTATTATTTATTATGAGGCAAACTCCTCATAATGTGGTTTATTTAGCAAGCAAAAGCATAATCTCATTACTTCTGTTTACAAACTCCGTCATCTCCTCTGCCTTAAGCGGATGGTTCGCAAGTACGGCAAGGTCATAGAGCTGTTTGCAGAACATATCAACATTTTCTGCATCCTTATTATTAAGAATATACTGCACAAGTTTGTTTGATGAGTTGAGTACAAGTGTTGCAGAGTCTCCAAACATATCCATGTCCATTCCTGCTCCGCCTGCACTATACATCTTCATCATATCCTGCATACGGCGTGTCTCCTCTGAGAGTGTGAGCATTGATGAAACATTCTCATTTTTAAGTTTCTCTACTTTTACTTCAAGATTTTCTTTTCCGAGTGCTTTCTTAAAGATTTCGCTAAGTTCCTCGGTCTCTTTCTTGATAGTCTCCTCGTCCGCATCGTCCTTCATCGTATCATTAAGACCCGCATCTATACGCTTGAAGCTTACTTTTAAATCACCCTGCTCAAGCTGTGAAATAAATGCCTGGTCAATATTATGACTCAATACAACTGCATTTATATTCTGCTCCTTGAACATATTTACATACTGGCTCTGCTGCTGCATATCGGTTACATAGTAAACTGTCGTTGGTTCTTCCTCGTTTTCACCATCTTTATTTTCTGATGCATCTGTGTTTTCCGTATTTTCAGCAGTATTTTCCTTTGTATCTCCGTCTTTTTCTTTGACTGCATCGACATATTCAGGAAGCGTGATATATTTATCATTTAAATCCTTAAAGATGATATAATCTGACATCTTTTCTCTGAACTTACTGTCTTTTAAGCATCCGTATTTGATGAATGGGCTTATATCTTCCCAGTATTTCTCATAATTTTCTTTGTCTACTTTATACATTCCTGAAAGCTTGTCGGCAACTTTCTTTGTAATGTAATCAGAAATCTTCTTTACAAAACCGTCATTTTGCAATGCACTTCTTGAAACATTGAGCGGAAGGTCAGGACAGTCGATAACACCCTTAAGAAGCATCAGGAACTCTGGAATAACTTCCTTGATATTATCAGCGATAAATACCTGATTATTGTAGAGTTTAATAACACCCTCAAGATTGTCATACTCCGTATTTACCTTAGGGAAGTATAAGATACCTTTAAGGTTGAACGGATAATCCATGTTCAAATGAATCCAGAAAAGAGGCTCCTTGTAGTCATTAAAGACTGATCTATAAAATTCCTTATATTCATCATCTGTACAATCATTGGGATGCTTCATCCAAAGCGGAGTTGTCGTGCTGATAGAAACAGGTCTTTTATTTATCTTTACTTTTTCTTTGCGTGGTGATACCTCGACAACTTCTTTTTCTCCGTTCTCATTTTCTCTTTCCTCTGTCTTTGCTTCCTCGACAATGTTTTCAACTACAACATCATCTTCACGGAGTTCTTCCTTATCTATAGTCTCATACTCCTGCTCGGCTCCCTCTTTTGAAAGGAATATCTCTACAGGCATAAATGAACAGTATTTTGTAAGAACTTCTCTTACACGGTACTCATTTGCAAATTCTAAGCTGTCCTCTGAGAGGTAAAGTGTGATAGTCGTACCTATCTCTTTTTTGTCTCCCTCTGACATTTCAAAGTTGATTCCACCCTCTGACTCCCAGCGTACAGGTGTTGCTCCCTCTTTCCATGACAATGTGTCGATAGTAACTCTGTCGGCTACCATAAATGCTGAATAAAAACCAAGTCCAAAGTGTCCTATTATCTGCTCCTCATTTGCCTTGTCCTTATATTTTTCAAGGAAGTCAGTAGCACCTGAAAATGCGACCTGATTTATGTACTCGTCAACCTCATCCTCAGTCATACCAAGACCGGTATCAGTGAATGAAAGACTCTTTCCTTCAGTATCAACAACAACCTGAATACTTGGCTTGTAATCATCAGGAAGTGTGTATTCTCCCATAATATCAAGCTTTTTAAGCTTTGTAATCGCATCACATCCGTTTGATACAAGCTCACGGATAAATATATCATGGTCTGAATAAAGCCATTTCTTTATAATAGGAAACATATTTTCTGATTCAATTGATAAACTGCCTTTTCTGCTCTGCATAATAAAATCTCTCCTTTACTTTTATATTCACTATAATCAGCCCTTTTCCGCAGGACTTTTATCTACGATTTATTTCGTCAGCAATCATTGTCATTGACTGCTAACAGCTTTCACAAAGAGTATAATAATACGATATTAAAAAAATGTCAAGAAAAAATTAGCACTCTTTTGAAAAGAGTGCTAATTTATGTTTTTCTGATTTAAGACGGCTTGTTCCCCGCCTGATTATTACCCTATGCAATATGAGCATAAAATTTTCCTAATTGTCTTAAAATAGCGTTGTAACTTCTCCTACAACTTTTTCTCCACAATTCCCCTTAGAATCATATGCAGTAACCGCATACTCGTAAGTAGTACCTGAATTTGCAAAAATATCGTTGTAAGACTGTGCCGTATTTGTGTTGAGCATTGCTATATAAGTCCATGTCTTAGCACCTTTAACTCGTCTATAAACATTACAGTAAGATGTATATGAATTTGCCATCCAGCTTATCTTTACACCATCCGTTGTTGCCTGAAGTCCAGTTATCGCTGCCATTGAATTTTTAGAATATACTGTAAGTTTCTTTTTCCGGCTTCCTACCGTAAATTGAAGCTTTGCGTTAAACACCTGATTTTCCTTAAATTTAACAAGCCATTTATCATATGATATGGCACCGCTCTTGGCATTCACCTTAAGTTTCTTTGTTTTCCATGTTGGAAATATCTTTGCAACAACATTCATATTTTTTACTGCAGTTCGGTTTATCTTGCTTATATCTGTATATCCGTCCTGGCTTACAAGTTTTATTTTAACTTTGGTTGACGGTTTCTTTACATATCCGAGTACATAACATATATTGTTTGCCGCATCTCTTCCAAGTTCATTATACGCAAGCTGTGTATAATGTATTGTACTGTGTATTTGATTTAATGATGTAGGCAGTTTCAATGATTTACTTCTTGTCTTATTATATGAAGTATATTTCGCATTGGTTTTATACTTATTTTTGAAATAACTTTTTACTGTATTATCCGTAAGCCACACTTCTGACAACTGGCTTGCGAGAAAAATGTCCTTATATGCCGCTTTACCTGAATTACACATATAATACTGTGCTTTTCTAGGACCTGTCAGCTCAAGGTCAGCAAGTGATGTCGGTTTTCTGTGCGATCTTACCATAAGTATTCCGCCAAACTCAAGTTTCTTATTTACATACTTATAATCTTTTGCACTGTTTCCCTTAAGCTGTTTCTTTAATGCTCTGTGCATTTTCATATAATATGTGAGATATTTTCCGGCTTTCATCTTAAAATCCTGTTCTCCCTGAAGCCAGAAATATCCTTTATGGCTGAGCTTATAATGTCCGGCTTTTATCTCATTATTAAGGGTACGCTCACAGGCTTTATAAAGTGCTACAGCCTGCCAGAAATTATTATCTTTTCCCGCTTTCGGCTGCCATGTAGTAATAGAACTTCCGCCATGTGCCGCATTTACAACCCATACTTTTTCCTTTAATTTATTTGTCCACTGGTTTGCCAACGCACTGTCAATACCTGATTTTGCCTTTGCCCCGCTTGCAGAAGTAAGATTATTTGTCCTGCACCACTCATAATCCGAACTGTTATCGGTAAGAGATTTTGGAACAAACTTCGATGCATTTGCGACTGAAAGTGCCGGTGATGTTTTACTCCAATTTGCAACTCTTTTATAATGAGAACGACATGACGGACCATATGTATTATAAACTTTTCCTGCACTGTTTAATATGGCATTATTTGTATATTCTGCATTCGTTTTATCATCACTATGGCTTCCCTCCATATTACTCTGACCTATAAGTAACAAAAGACTTATCTTTGCCGGCCTGACTAATACTCCATAAGTTGTTCCATCCTTAAGCTCAACTACAGCTTTTCCACAACCTACCGCAAATATCTTTTTATGGTTGCTGTTTGCCACACTAACAATCTTTCTGTCTTTTTTTCCTGTTGTAACATTAGTCGATACAACATTTTCTGTAGCTATTCTTCTTATCTCTTTATTAAAGGTATGCCTGTCATCATATTTTAATGTAATTTTCTTTTTTGTCTTGGCATAACTCACTAATGGAGGAAGTGTTGTGTTCTCCGGTTCTGCCGTCGGTTCCGGACTCGCTGTATTCTCCGGATTTTCAGTTTCCGAAGGTTTCTCCGTCTGTACCTCTATATCATTATCGGTATCTGCTGATGCCTTTTGGTTATTCAGGCTATATCCTGCCACTCCGAATAACATACATATTGCTGCTATTAAAATAATCTGTTTTTTTAATTTCATAATAATATTTAATCCCTATCCCTTTATTTCTTAATTATCATAAATACTGAGGCTGAAATAATATTATCAGCCTCAGCTTGAGTTTAATCTTAGTATATATTTATGTCATTTTTATGCAAATCATATAACTTTATTTTGCCACTATGTTTTAGTGTTTGCCCCTTGCGGTACAAACACTAAAGATTACAGCCTGTTTTAAATGCATCTTTGATGCATGAGGCTGTAATCTGACAAAAATTTAATTCTTTGGCGTATAGCCTGACAGCAAGTGTCAGGCTTACGGATTTATTTTGCCACTATGTTTACAATTCTTCCCGGTACATAAATTTCTTTTATGATGTTCTTTCCGTCAAGTCTGTCGCCAAGTGCTTCTTTTGCTCTCGCAAGTACATCGTCTTTGGCATCGTCTTTTCCGATTGAAAGTGTTACTTTTGTCTTTCCGTTTATCTGAACGGCTATCTCTACGGTTGACTCTACGGTCTTTGCTTCTTCATACTCAGGCCATGACTGCTCGTAAAGTCTGCCCTCACCGCCTATTATCTCCCATATTTCTTCTGTGATATGAGGTGCTACAGGATTGAGAAGTGTAATGAGCGTCTTGTACTCGCCAAGTGTGATACTGTTTTTCTTATAAAAATCATTTATAAGTGCCATCATTGCGGCTATAGCAGTATTGTACTTGAGGTTTTCAAAGTCACTGCTTACTTTCTTTATCGTCTGATGCATTTTTGTCTCAAGGTCTTTTGAATAACCGTCATTGTCTTTGTCAAGTATCGTCTGAAGTTTCCATACTCTGTCGAGGAAACGGCGGCATCCTTTTACACCGTCATCGGACCAAGATGCACTGAGGTCAAATGCTCCGATGAACATCTCATAAGTACGAAGTGTATCTGCTCCGTATTCTTTTACAATATCGTCAGGATTGATTACATTTCCGCGTGATTTACTCATCTTCTCGCCGTTTTCACCGAGGATCATGCCGTGTGATGTTCTCTTCTGGTATGGTTCAGGAGTAGGCACAACACCCTCATCATAGAGGAATTTATGCCAGAAACGTGAGTAGAGAAGATGGAGTGTAGTATGCTCCATACCACCGTTGTACCAGTCAACAGGAAGCCAGTATTTAAGTGCCTCAGGACTTGCAAGTGCCTCTGTATTTGTCGGGTCAGTATATCTCAAGAAATACCATGATGAACCCGCCCACTGTGGCATCGTATCTGTCTCTCTCTTTGCAGGGCCTCCACAGCAAGGGCAGGTTGTATTCACCCAGTCTGTCATTGCTGCAAGCGGTGACTCTCCATTGTCAGTAGGCATATAGCTGTCTACCTCAGGAAGTAAAAGAGGAAGTTCACTCTCGTCAAGAGGTACATAACCGCATTTATCACAATGTACGATTGGAATAGGCTCGCCCCAGTATCTCTGTCTTGAGAATACCCAGTCACGGAGTTTATAATTTACTTTGCGGTTACCAATCTTTTTCTCTGTAAGGAAATCTTTTACTTTCTCCTTAGCTTCTTCTACTGTAAGCCCTGTAAGGAAACCTGAATTTATCATCTTTCCTGTTGCCACATCAGTAAATGCAGCCGCATCTATATCCACTGGTCCCTCACTTCCCTCAACAACCTGAATCATAGGAAGTGAGAATTTTTTTGCAAATTCCCAGTCACGGTCATCGTGTGCAGGAACTGCCATGATAGCACCTGTTCCGTATGTCATAAGTACATAATCAGAAATCCAGATAGGAATTTCCGTATCATTTATAGGATTTATAGCTGTAAGTCCATCAAGAACAACACCTGTCTTGTCTTTTGCAAGTTCTGTACGCTCAAAATCAGACTTTCTTGATGCCATCTCTCTGTATTCCACAATGGCATCCCAGTTTTTAATCTTATCCTTATACTTGTCAATAATAGGATGCTCAGGTGAAACTACCATGTAAGTTGCACCAAAAAGTGTGTCAGGTCTTGTAGTATAAACACGAAGTTTATCCTCTTTATCTTTAATTCTGAAATCAACCTCCGCACCCTCTGAACGACCTATCCAGTTTCTCTGTGAAGTCTTTACTCTCTCGATGTAATCTACATCGTTAAGTCCCTCTAAGAGTTTGTCAGCATAATTTGTAATCTTAAGCATCCACTCACTCTTAACCTTGCGGACTACCGGAGAACCACATCTCTCGCACACACCGTTTACAACTTCCTCATTTGCAAGTCCTACCTTACATGATGTGCACCAGTTGATAGGCATTTCTTTCTTATATGCAAGTCCTGCATTAAAGAGTTTGAGGAAAATCCACTGTGTCCATTTGTAATAATCAGGGTCAGTCGTATTTATCTCTCTGTCCCAGTCAAAAGAATAACCGAGTGAATGAAGCTGCTCTTTAAATCTTGCAACATTCTTCTTAGTAACCTCTTTTGGATGAACTTTATTCTTGATAGCATAGTTTTCAGTAGGAAGACCAAATGCATCCCATCCCATAGGATATAATACATTGTATCCCTGCATCCTGCGTTTTCTTGCTACTATATCAAGAGCAGTATATGGACGAGGATGTCCTACATGAAGTCCCTGTCCTGACGGATAAGGAAATTCTACAAGTGCATAAAACTTTGGCTTTGTATAATCATTTTCTGTCTTAAAAGCCTTTTCGTCGTCCCATATCTTCTGCCATTTTTTCTCCACCGTATGGTGGTTATACATCTCTGCCATTTTATCCTCCATTTCTATTTCATGTACTTTCGGAATCATACTACAAAAGTAAAAATATAAACATAGCCATACTGCACACACAACCAATAACTGCACCTGCGATAACATCTTTAGGAAAATGTACTCCCGTGATAACCCTGATAATTGCAAGTAACAGTCCCATTATAAGAATTATTGTTCCTAATATCTTATTTATAACCCATATCGAACCGCCTATGACAAATATCGAAAACACATGACGGCTTGGAAAAGAAAGACCTTTTGTATCTTTCTTTATAAGAGGTTTAAAACCGTACAGTTCATATGGTCTTTTTGCATTTATCTTTTCCCTGAACTTGCTCAGCAAAACAAAGAACAGTGCCGGAACCAGGATAAGTCCTGCGACAAGTTTATATTCCCTGCTTACGACAAGCCAGCCTATCTCGACAAAATATAAAAGTGCAGTAAGAACCGTAAGTAACTTTCCAAATATGTCTATAACTACCGGGACTGCTCTTTTTCTGCCAAGCAGTCCTATTATCTTTTCATATGTCTCTTTTTTCAAAACACCCTCCGGACTCATACTCATATAATAGTCTTACTGCTCCTGCTCCGATTTTGCAATTTCAAGACTGAGTTCCTCAAGCTGCTTGTCATCGACAACATTAGGGGCATCTGTCATAAGACATGACGCATCCTTAATCTTAGGGAATGCAATAACATCTCTGATGCTGTCCTCGTGTGCCATTATCATGACAAGTCTGTCAAGACCATAGGCAAGTCCTGCGTGTGGCGGTACTCCGTACTTAAACGCATCGAGAAGGAAACCAAACTGCTCATGTGCTTTCTCATCAGTAAATCCAAGTGCACGAAGCATCTTCTCCTGAACATCATCCTGATGGATACGGATGGAACCTCCACCAATCTCTGTTCCGTTAAGAACTATGTCATATGCTCTCGCACGAACTTTTTCAGGATTTGACTCAAGGTACTGAATATCATCCTCGAACGGCATAGTGAACGGATGGTGCATTGCAAGGTATCTTCCCTGTTCTTCTGAATACTCAAACTCAGGGAACTCTGTAACCCAGAGGAATTTGTAAACATTCTTGTCAAGAAGGTCAAGATTTTTTGCAATCTCAAGTCTTAAGTTTCCAAGTACATCCCATACTATCTTATTCTTGTCGGCTGCAAACAAGAGAAGGTCACCTGGTTCACCCTCCATCGCATCAACAAGAGCCTTAAGCTCATCATCAGTCATAAACTTTGCAAATGATGACTTGTATGTTCCATCCTCATTTATTGCAAGGTATGCAAGACCTTTTGCACCGAAGTCCTTTGCAAACTTAACAAGTGCATCAATCTTCTTACGAGGCATACCGCCCTGTCCCTTTGCATTGATACCACGGACTGAACCTCCGTTTTCAAGTGCTCCGGTAAATACGCCAAAACCACATCCCTTAACTACTTCTGAGACATCCTTTAACTCCATTCCGAAGCGGAGGTCAGGCTTGTCTGAACCAAATCTGTCCATAGCCTCCTGCCATGTCATTCTCTGAATAGGAAGCTCTATATCAACATCAAGAATTTCCTTGAAAAGTTTCTGTAAAAGTCTTTCATTTACATCCATAACATCATCTTCATCGACAAATGAAAGCTCCATGTCAACCTGTGTAAACTCAGGCTGTCTGTCTGCTCTAAGGTCCTCATCCCTGAAACATCTTGCAAGCTGGAAATATCTGTCATAGCCTGAGCACATAAGAAGCTGCTTAAAAAGCTGTGGTGACTGTGGCAGTGCATAAAATGTCCCCTGATGCACACGGCTTGGCACAAGATAATCTCTTGCACCTTCAGGTGTAGACTTTGTGAGCATAGGTGTCTCTATCTCTAAAAATCCCTCATCGGCAAGAAACTGACGAATCAATGTTGCAACCTTACTTCTCATAATGAGATTTCTCTGAAGATCAGGTCTTCTAAGGTCGAGATAACGGTATTTTAATCTGAGTTCCTCTTTTGTCTTGCTGTCCGCTTCGATAGGGAACGGTGGTGTATCTGACTCAGAAAGAACACGCAGTTCTTCTGCACGAAGCTCGATGGCACCTGTGGCAAGATTTTCATTAACCGCACCTGAACGTGCCGTAACCTTACCTTTAACAGCTATGACAAACTCACTTCTAAGCTTCTCTGCCTGATCCATGTGTTATCTGCCTCCCAGCAGCTGTTTGGGATACGATGTGGATGGTGACATCATCAAGTCCGCAAGAGCAAATGCGGAATCCGCGGGTGTGGCGCATCTGATTCATTTCCAACAGCGCCCGGTGTCCGAGCTTTCCCATCCGAAAAAGTACGGCTTTGTCATCACAAATCCGCCCTACGGCGAGCGTCTGCGTCTGCGCGATGGCGAGGAGCTCTACCGCATGATCGGCGAGCGCCTCAAGCACAACTATGCTGGCTCGACGGCTTGGATTTTGGCCTACAAGCTCGAGCACTTCGATAAGATCGGTCTGCGCCACAGCGACCGCATCAAGATGCTCAACGGCTCGCTGGAGTGTGAGCTGCGTG
>OOCP01003314.1_pt1 | contig 11987 bp, 10 predicted proteins | sample 1671511 | NCBI WGS metagenome assembly OOCP01 (sample SAMN06348164, study PRJEB24527) | human gut metagenome | biome: human gut; feature: ankylosing spondylitis patient; material: feces | host: Homo sapiens | place: China | collected 2015-10 | reverse complement strand
AAATTTTCGTCTATGCTCTTCGGAATAAATTTTTCCATTGCATCTGATAGCTTCCTTTTTTGTCAAAAGACTGTTTATCATATCTTTGGTAAATCCGATGGCATAGAATATTTTTTTTATTTCCAACATTTATTTGAACAATTGGGATATTTTGAATTCTTTTTCTATAATATCTCTATGTGTCGATTTCTCTAATTTTTGTAAGACCATTTTTTCTCCTTTTTGAATAGCCATTCAACAATTCCCTTTTAATAATAAGGTTTGATTTTACCTTTTTCTTCAAAAACCATGCCTTCTTGTTCCATCTTGGCCCGTTTTTCACTAGCGTCGATATTCAAAACGAAAGCAATCGCTACGGATAAGACCCATAAGCTATTTCCCCCTTGGGATAAGAAGGGGAAGGTCACTCCTGTAGACGGAATCAAACCAGAAATTCCTCCGATGTTAATGAAGGTTTGCACTAAGATCATCCCACCGATCCCAATGGCCATCATCGAATTAAAAGGATTCTTTGCTCGAATACCGACTAAAATGATCCGAAGAATTAAGAAGAATAAGAGAGCAAGGATCAAACTAGCTCCAACAAAACCTAATTCTTCAATCACAATCGCAAACACAAAGTCTGTGTGCGCTTCTGGTAAGTAACCTTGTTTTTCAATGGAATTTCCTAGCCCCAAGCCAAACCAACCACCGTTACTCATGGCATAGTAGGAATTAGCTAATTGGTGACCTGCGCCAGACAAATCATTAAAGGGGTTAAAGAAGGCACTAAAGCGTTTGGCTACATAACCAAAGACTGGAATTTTAGCGACACGGTCCACACCGATAATCCAAATTGAACCAAGGACAATGGACGATACTCCAACAACTAAACCAAGTAAAGAGGTAAACCAACGGTAGCCCACTCCACTAGCCGTAATCATGATCAAGACCGTTAAGGCCAAGATCGTCGCATTTCCCAAGTCCGGCATAATCACAACGATTCCAATCAGAATCAAGGTCAGCCAACGCCAATCGTTTAAATTCCTTGGAATCCATTCATTGTGGGTCAAGGCTTGATAATCATAATCGCGTATCTCGTCTTGTCGTTTAGAAAAGATCAAGGCTAGATACCAGACTAAGATCACCTTGAGGTATTCTGCCGGCTGGATACTGAAGCCTCCGGGAATTGTCAACCAACCGTGAGCTCCATTGACGGTATCTGTGATAAACCTAGACAGAATCAACAAAATCACTTCAATAAAAATGACAAAAGCCAGCACTTTTTTATTTCGAAGGAAGTTTAGGCTAAATTTATAAATCAAGGCGATGGTTAGGAGACTTAGGATAAAAAAGAGCCCCTGTGTCCGGACCATCCGAATCGAACTCACTCCACTTTGAATTGCCAAGGCACTTGTTGTCGAATAGACTACAATCAAACCAATGATGGATAAAATCAAATAGGGAATGAGGATGGAATAATTTAAAAGATGTCTTTTTTCAATTTTCATAATTCACCATATTCCTAATATTCAACCTTCATTATATCATTTTTAAGAAGCAAAACCAAGGAAAGGCCAGAAAAGATTCGGCTTCTTCCCCATTTTCAAGAAATATTCTAATCATTCTTCTTATTTTCATATATTTTTATCCTTTTTCGATGAAAAGATTCCTTTTTTTTTGAAAATAATGGCTGAAATCAGCATCTTTTAAGCATTAAGTTTTGCCTTTTCGTTTTTTTTACGGTAAAATGATTTTGTATGAGAAAAAGGATAAAACCCGTTGTTCTCTTGGTCTTTTTTATCGGTTTCATTTCTTTTCTCGTTCTTTCACGAACGATTGCCGATCTGCAAGCCAGAGAGCGACAAGAAACAACCAAAACCATTCCGAACTCCAATACACCTCGAAAAACAACTACTGCAAGCTCTTCTTCTAAAAAAGAAGAAGACATCAATCCAGAACTGGTTGGCCGCCCGATCATTGATATTTCAGGCTGGCAATTGCCTAGTGAAATTGATTACGATGTCCTCTCCCAAAATGTGGGAGGTGTAATCGTTCGTGTCCATAGTGGGGCTCAAGCTAAAAAGGAAAATGCAGCAACCTACTTAAATGGTCTGGATAAATCTTTTAAAACCCATATCCAAGAATTCCAAAAACGAAATATCCCTGTCGCAGTCTATGCTTATGTCGCGGCTAAGGATAAAAAAGAAATGGAAAAAGAAGCAGAGGAATTTTACAAGGCTGCTTCTCCTTACAAACCGACCTACTATTGGTTAGACGTTGAGGAAAAAACCATGAAGGATATGAACGCAGGTGTTGAAGCTTTCCGAGCAAAACTACAAGCTTTGGGTGCAAAAAATATTGGACTCTATATCGGAACTTACTTCATGGAAGAACATAGTATCTCCACTGATAAATTTACGGCTCTTTGGATTCCTACTTATGGATTTGATGATGGCTACTATAATGCTGCACCAGATACCAACACGGAATACGACTTGCATCAATATACCTCTCAAGGGCAATTAAATGGATTCTCACACTACTTGGATCTCAACCAAATTGCTCCGACGCAAGACCAAGAAGCGATTTATCGGAAACTTTTCAAGGTACAAAAAGATGGCTCTTCCTCATAGCCTTAAAACAGCAGATCAAGTGGTTTTCACTTTTTCTGCTGTTTTCTATTTTTAAGGAGAAGACAATATCGTCGCTATTATATGTTATAATGGTCTAATGAAATCTGATTTTGTAGAGAAAAAGAGAAAAGGAGAAAGCCATGGCAAAAAAAAATAAAGTAAAAAAAACCTTGGTCGAGCAGATCTTAACAAAAGCAAAAATTGAGCACATAGGCTTACAAATCAACGCCCTTGAAGGAATCATTCCAGATGGGATTACGACCGATCAAATCTTTAAGACACTGGCTCTAACAGGCGATAAAACTGGTCCTGTCATCGGGATTGTTCCCATCTCTGCCCACTTGTCAGAAAAAAAATTGGCCAAACTCTCTGGCAATAAAAAAGTTAGTATGATTCCGCAAAAAGACTTAGAAAAGACGACGGGCTATGTCCACGGAGCCAATAATCCTGTTGGCATTCGTCAAAAGCATCCTTACCCTATTTTTATCGATGAATCGGCCCTTCAGTTAGAGAGCATGATCGTATCTGCTGGGGAAATCGGCCATAGTATTCAAATCAAACCACAACTTCTAGCAGACTTCGTACAAGCGACTTTTGCAGATATTTTAGAATAATGACAGAGAAGGAGACAAGATTGTGAAACTATATTTTATTCGACACGGACGGACAGAATGGAATGAAGAAGGACGTTTTCAGGGATCAAATGGCGATTCTCCGCTGTTACCGGCCTCTATTCATCAGCTTGAAAAATTAGGAAAGCACCTAGCTAGTGTTCCTTTTGATGCAGCCTTTGCAAGTGATCTGCCACGAACAGTCCATACCGCACAGATCATCCTCGATCAATTGGAGGCACCTCTAGAATTGCAAGCAACGCCTGCTCTTCGTGAGTGGAATTTAGGAAAACTGGAAGGTGCTAAAATTTCTACCATTTCCGCTATCTATCCCCAACAAATGGATGCCTTTCGCCATAACCTAGCCCGCTTTCAAAATGAAATCTTTGATGCAGAATCTGTCTATGAAACGACCAAACGTACCTGTGATTTTGTAAAAAGCCTGAAAGGAAAAGAGCTCGATACTGTTCTCATCGTTGGACATGGGGCTAATTTGACAGCTTCTATTCGAACCTTGCTTGGTTATGACACAGGAGAACTCCGCAAAAATGGCGGACTAGACAATGCCAGCGTGACGATTCTGACAACAGATGATTTTGAGCACTATCACTTAGACACTTGGAACGACACCTCTTATATGGAAGACTAAAAAACACTGATCTTGCGATCAGTGTTTTCTTTTAGCTTATTTCATAGTTGGGAAGAGTAGGACGTCGCGAATTGTTGTTACATTGGTCAACAACATAACGAGACGGTCAATACCAATTCCAAGTCCACCTGTTGGTGGCATACCATATTCAAGGGCTTCAACATAGTCATAGTCGATGCCTGTAGCCTCGTCATCTCCCAATTCTTTGGCACGCGCTTGCGCTTCAAACCGTTGCAATTGATCGATTGGATCATTCAATTCCGTGAAGGCATTGGCATACTCTTTGGTCATGATAAAGAGTTCGAAACGGTCGGTGAAGCGTGGATCTTCTGGATTTTTCTTAGCCAATGGAGATACTGCTACTGGGTGACCGTAAACAAAAGTTGGTTGTGTCAAGGTTTCTTCAACGAATTCTTCGAAGAAGGCATTGATAATTTGTCCCACTTCTGTGTAGTGTTTTTCAACTGGTACATGTTTTTCGTTTGCCAGTGCTACAGCTTCTTCAAAGGTCATGTCTTTCCAGAAGTCAACACCTGTGATTTCTTTAATCGCATCAACCATGTGAACCCGTTTGAATGGTTCGTTGATTTTGATTTCTGTTCCTTGGTAGTCAATTGGACCATCACCATGGACCGCTTTCGCAGCATGTTGGATAATGCCTTCAGTTAAGTCCATGATATCGTGGAAGTCAGCGTAAGCTTGATAGACTTCGATCGAAGTGAATTCAGGGTTGTGAGTGGCATCCATACCTTCGTTACGGAAGATCCGTCCGATTTCGTAAACGCGTTCCATCCCACCAACAATCAAACGTTTCAAGTGAAGCTCAGTCGCGATACGAAGCACCATGTCAATGTTTTGTGCATTGTGGTGAGTGATAAATGGTTTAGCAGCCGCACCACCAGCTTCATTGTGAAGCACTGGTGTTTCCACTTCAAGGAATCCTTGACCATCTAAATAACGACGGATTTCAGAGATGATTTTTGAACGGGTTACAAAGCGTTCGAAGCTTTCACGGTTTGAAATCAAATCCAAATAACGTTTGCGATAGATGGTTTCAACATCTGAAAGTCCGTGGAATTTTTCAGGCAAGGGACGAAGGGCTTTTGACAAGTGAGTGATATGAGTTGCTTTAATCGAAAGTTCACCCATGTCTGTGCGCATGATTTCCCCTTCAACACCAAGGAAATCACCAAGGTCTGCTTTTTTGAAGATCTCGTAGTTTTCTTCTCCAACTGCATCCTTACGAACGTAGATCTGAATTTGACCTTCACGGTCTTGAAGATGGGCAAAGCCAACCTTTCCTTTTCCACGTTTTGTTACAAGACGACCGGCAATAATAGCTGTTTCGTTCAAGTCGTGGAGTTGTTCTTTATCTAATTCTGAATATTTTTCTTTTAATTGACCTGAATTTGCAGTACGTTCGAATCGTTTTCCAAATGGATCGATTCCTTGTTCACGAAGGGCCGCCATTTTCTCACGACGGACAATCTGCTGGTCATTCAATTCTTCCATATGTTCAGTAGTCATTTGGAACCTCCTAAGTTATTCTCCCCTATTCTATCATATTTAGGCCAGAAATTCACTAATATTTACCAATTAAACAAAAATAAGATGGAAGAAAAAATGCAGCTTCTTGAATGAATACTCAAAAACATCTGAAGACCGTCGTTGACTGTCCAAATTGTTTGACCTGTATAAGACAAGGTTTCGACAAGCTATTCCACAACAGCATCAAAAAGGAGCGTGGAGAATCTTAAGCAATTCATCCTGACCCGCTCCTATTTTTTTATTCATAACGCAGTGCTTCGATCGGGTTTAACTTAGAAGCCTTATTTGCTGGTAAAATTCCAAAGATGATGCCTACAAAAGCAGAGAAAATAATACTGCCGATGGCGACATTTAAGGAAATAATCGGTGGTCCTTCTAGGGAAGCTGCTGCGAGGGAAGTAATCAAGCTATTCACACCATAAGCAAGGCCAAGTCCAATCAGCCCACCAATGATGGTCAAGACCATCGACTCAATCAAAAATTGAACCAAAATCTTACCTCTGGTTGCTCCCAATGCTTTGCGAAGACCGATTTCTCTCGTCCGTTCGGTAACAGAAACCAACATGATATTCATGACTCCAATGCCACCAACTAAGAGGGAAATCCCAGCAATAGCTCCGATGACTGATGTCATAATTCCTACTACTTTATTGGTTTCCTCAAGGATGCTATCCAAATTAAAGATTTGGAATTCTCCTTGGCGAACACCTGAAAGTTCTGTTAGCTTTTGAGCAGCTTCGATCCCGACGGATTTGATTTGTTTCACATTCGGTACATGGACGACAATATTTTGAATTTCATCCGTTCCGAATTCAGAAGCCAGCTGAGTATTGGCCATCAAGGCACTTCCACCTGAAGAAGCTCCATAGAGGGCAGTCCCTGCATTTGGATCCTTGAAAATTCCAACGACGCGATAATTGTTGTCCCCAACAGAGACCACCTGATTCAGTGGATTCTCCGTTCCAAATAATTGTTGGGCCAATCCTTCATCAAGGAGCACCACCCGGGAGAAATTACTATAGTCTGAAGGGGTTAATTTTCGTCCAGATAAGAGCTCAACCTTTTTAACAGAAAAATAGGTCTCATTTACCCCTTGGATGTTCACTCCGTCTGCTTTTTTCTTTTGAAAAGCAATGGTTGCATTGGAGGTATTGCCAACATAGTAACCATCGATGCCTTGAATCTTGGTTAATTCCTTGACCCAAGATTCTTGCACAACTGGTGGTGCTTCTTGGACTTGACCATCAACATCTTCAGCGTTTTCCCCATCGATATCCGATGGAGCAGCCATCCCTCGATCTTCAGCTGCAGGGCCACTTTCACCTCCGCCTTCTCCTGTATCTTCAGAAGGGCCAATATTGATTCCTGTCACATAGCCACTCTTATTGGGAGAATAAGAGATTTGTACATACTCTTGGTCCTTGGTAAAAGTCTTGGTGACACCAGCTTTCATACCATCTCCCAGAGCCATGATGACAACGACAGAAGCAACCCCAATAATGATCCCTACCATGGTCAAGAAAGACCGTAATTTATGGCTCATAATCGAGCTGATCGCAAATTTCCAATTTTGCATTAGGTCCCCCTTTCCAGCTTGCTATCTGAGGAGATCACTCCATCACGAATGACAATGCGACGATGAGCAAAAGCTGCAATTTCTGGTTCGTGTGTAACCATGATAATGGTCTTTCCTTCTTGGTTCAGCTTGGTTAACAAGTCCATTATTTGCTCTCCCGTCTTGGTATCTAGGGCACCAGTCGGCTCATCTGCTAAGACGATGGCTGGCTGATTGACGAGAGCTCGAGCTATCGCAACCCGCTGTTTTTGACCTCCAGAGAGTTCCGAAGGCAAATGGTGCATGCGAGAATGAAGCTCTACCTTTTCAAGATATTGCTCAGCTAATTCCTTTCTTTTAGCAGGATGAACCCCTGCATAAATGAGAGGGAGTTCTACATTTTGAAAGGCATTGAGTTTGGAGAGAAGAAAGAATTGTTGAAAGACAAAACCAATCTGTTCATTACGAACACGTGCTAATTTTTTCTCACTGAGATTTCCAACCTCCTGACCTTCTAGAAAATACTCTCCACTGGTCGGGCGGTCTAACAAGCCAATGACGTTCATCAAGGTCGATTTCCCTGAGCCAGATGGACCCATAATGGCCACAAATTCTCCCTCTTCGACTTCTAAATCGATGTCTTTTAAGACACGAAGTTCCTGATCCCCATTTTTATAGGTTTTATTGATTCCTTTTAGTTCAATCAATTTTGTCATATTTTCCGATCTCTTTTCCATCTTCCAGTTTCTCATTAGGATTCACAATAACTTGAGCATCTTTCTTCAAGCCTGACAAGATTTCCTGGTTTTCAGCATCGGCGTTACCAAGAGTTACTTTTACTTTCTTCGCCTTACCATTTTCGACCGTCCATACATAACTCGTATCCCCATCAGCCATGACACTTGTTACGGGAACAAGGGGATGTTGAGTAGAACTTTTGACTTCAATATTGACAGAAAAGCCTTGTTTGAGTTCCCCAATCTCACTGGTAATTTCTACTGTGAATGGGTACTTGGCTCCTCCGCTTCCTTGTGTTCCACCTGCTGCATTGGCGCCTGCTTGGCCCGCGTCAGTCGGATAGTTCGCTACGTAAGAAATCTTTCCTGTCCAGGTTTTATCCGGATAAACCTTGGAAGTGATGACCACTTCCTGACCTTCAGAGATATTGGCCAAATTGTATTCAGACAACTCCCCTTTGACTTGTAAATTCCCGTTGCTCACAATGTGAACCAGAGTTTGGTTGGTCCCTGTAGTCGATTTTGAAACATCTTTATTGACTTCGACCACGGTACCATCTGTATTACTCCTAACTGTTGTCGCATCCAGAAGAGCCTTAGCCTTGTTCATATTATCGACCGCATCCGACTTGGCATCTCGTAAATCGCTAGCTTGAGAATCGACTGTTCGCTGAGTCTGAGAAGCTGATTTGTCATCTGCCTCTTCATCTCCTGTCGTATCAATGGTCACACCATTTGTCAGTAAATCATTTAACTGACGATCTGCCTTATTGACAGCACGAACGGCTGCATCATAAGCGGTTTGAGCCTCTGTACTGCTATACTGAACAATTGGCTGACCGGCCGTCACTTGATCTCCTACATTGACCAAAATCGACTGCAAATCCCCTTTGGTTCCATCAAAATAGACATACTGTTCCTGGTTGGCAGTGACTTTCCCAGTTAACAAGACCGAAGAAGCGATCGATCCATCCTTGACAGTTTGCACCATTGGAGTTTCTTTCGTGATTGCTTGATCAGGAGTACTTGGATGCGAAAACATCATCACACTTCCTGTTCCAATCACCACAATTGCTGCACCTGCAGCCGTAAATAGTTGCCATTTTTTCAATTTCTTCATCGTTTTTCTCCATCAAAGAAAGCGTTTTATTCTATACCATAGTATACCATATTTCCTTACTTTTCTATCTAAAATTGATACGGCAAAATGAAATTTAAATGCTTGGTAACATGCTAAACCCTTGACTTTTGTAACAGTTGATATTACAATCAAACTGAAATCCCATTTAGGAGGAAAACATGAAAGAATTTGATATTATTTCAATTGGTGGAGGTAGTGGAGGAATCGCTACGATGAACCGGGCTGGGGAGCACGGAGCCCGTGCAGCTGTCATTGAAGAAAAACAATTGGGTGGCACCTGTGTCAACAGAGGATGTGTGCCTAAAAAGATTATGTGGTATGGTGCACAAATTGCAGAAGCAATTCGCGATTATGGACCAGACTATGGATTTACTTCTGAACAGACAAAATTTGATTTTGCAACCTTAAGAAAAAATCGCGAAGCCTATATTGACCGTTCCCGTAATTCTTATGATGGCAGTTTCAAACGCAATGGGGTTGAACGAATTGAAGGACGTGCCCGTTTTGTGGATGCTCATACGGTTGAGGTAAATGGAGAAACCATTAAGGCCAAGCATATCGTAATTGCGACCGGTGCCCATCCCTTTATTCCTTCTGTTCCTGGAGCTGAATTTGGCGAAACTTCTGATGATGTCTTTGCTTGGGAAAAACTGCCAAGTTCCGTTGCCATTATTGGAGCTGGCTACATCGCGGTGGAGCTAGCTGGTGTGCTCCATGCCCTTGGTGTTCAGACCGATCTCTTCGTTCGCGGTGATCGTCCCTTAAGAAAGTTTGATTCCTACATTATCGATGGCTTAATGGAAGAAATGGAAAAACAAAACCTTCCGCTTCACAAACATAAGGTTCCTATGAAGCTTGAAAAATTAGCAGACGGTCGTGTGAAGATTTATTTTGAGGATATGACCAGCCACGTGGCAGATCATGTTATCTGGGCAACAGGACGAAAACCAAATGTCCAGGATCTCAATCTAGAAGCTGCAGGAGTCACCTTAAATGAAAAAGGATTCATTGCAGTGGATGAATACCAGAATACAGTTATTCCAGGAATCTATGCTCTTGGGGATGTCACAGGAGAAAAAGAATTAACTCCTGTCGCTATTAAAGCTGGACGCACTCTTTCTGAACGACTATTCAATGGAAAAGTCAATGCCAAAATGGATTATACAAACATCCCAACCGTTGTCTTTTCTCACCCTGCTATTGGAACCGTTGGCCTAACGGAGGAAGAAGCCCAGCAAACTTATGGTAAAGAGAATATCAAAGTCTATACTTCTCAATTTGCTTCCATGTACACCGCTGTTACCCAACACCGCCAGCAAGCAAAATTCAAACTCATCACTGCTGGTCCCGAAGAAAGGGTCGTTGGCCTTCATGGTCTTGGCTACGGAGTCGATGAAATGATCCAAGGATTTGCAGTTGCTATCAAGATGGGAGCGACAAAAGCCGATTTCGATGCAACTGTCGCCATTCACCCAACCGGATCCGAAGAATTTGTGACCATGAGATAAAAAATAAGCTTGAAGTTGTTACACTTTAAGCTAAAAGGACTATTTTAACAAACAATAGTCCTTTTTCATTTATCTGATTTTTATAAAATCCTTAAAATTTCATAGATAAAATATTTTTATTGTTAAAATCTTACTAATTTGTGATATAATTCACTTTGTAGATGTCTTTTTTGAAAATAGACTAGTGGGGGGTGCACTTTTATTAATGTCGTCTTAAAAGACACCTATAAAAATTTCTCAATTTTGTAAGTTTTTGGCAACAACATACAAATTGATGTAGGTAATTGGAGAAAAATGGGAGAAGAAAATGAAAAAAATGAATCTAAGTAGACTTGTCAAAGTCTTCTTTATTGTATTTTTACCATTATTATTCATCGTATTATCGCAATCTGATATGGTAAAAGCTGGCGATGTCAGCAACAATATTAGCTCACTTACTGTTTCATCAGAAGAAATCACAGATGGTGGACAAACAACTGTTAAGTTTACATTTGATGAGCATGCACAAAAGATTCAACCGGGAGATACATTAAAAGTTAATTGGACTAGTTCTGGAACAGTCTTTGGGGTAGGATTTAAAAAGACTATTCCATTAAGTATTGACGGAACTTACGTTGGAGACATGGTCATTACAGATGGATCTGCGACAGTTACTTTCAATGAAGCTATCAAAAACCTTCAAAACATTCGCGGTTGGGGTGAGTTTGAGATTGAGGGTCATAACGATACAGCAACCGATAAGGAGCATGTTGGAAAATTCACTATTATTAGTGGAGCTAGAAAAGTAGAATTAAACGTTAAGAAAATGGCTACTGGTGTTAACAGCGCTCCATTCTATCTCAAAGCGGGTGATATGCACGCGAATGATCCTGAACATATTCTTTGGACACTAACCATTAATGCAATGAACTTAGATGTAGATGGTGATGTTCGTGTTGAAGATGACATCCAAGGTGGTCATTCACTTGTAAAAGATAGTTTTAGTATTACTACTACAGGTAACAAACCAGGATATTACGGTGGCTCAACTGCTATCGATGATTTCTTAGCAGACTTTCCTGGAGCAACTTTCACAATTGATGCAGCAGGAAAAATTACGGTTACTATTCCTCAAAGTGAAATTAATAAGACTGGTGTCCTGATCTTTTACCAGACTAAAGTAGAGAATGAAAATCAAAAGAATTTCTTAAACAATACTAAGGTCTGGTATCACGTTAAAGGTGAGCAAGCCGTTGTTGCCAAGGAAGTAAATGCATCTGTTGCAAATATTAATGCAAACGGTGGAGTGGATGGCGATATGACATCAACCACTACTACAACTACTACAACAACCACTACTACAACTACTACTCAAGAGCCGACTACTACAACCACTACGACTCAAGAGCCGACTACTACAACTACTACGACTCAAGAACCGACTACCACAACTACTACGACTCAAGAGCCGACTACTACAACTACTACGACTCAAGAGCCGACTACCACAACTACTACGACTCAAGAACCGACTACCACAACTACTACGACTCAAGAGCCTACAACCACAACTACTACGACTCAAGAGCCTACAACTACAACTACTACGACTCAAGAGCCTACAACTACAACTACTACGACTCA
>OOCP01003310.1_pt1 | contig 11997 bp, 9 predicted proteins | sample 1671511 | NCBI WGS metagenome assembly OOCP01 (sample SAMN06348164, study PRJEB24527) | human gut metagenome | biome: human gut; feature: ankylosing spondylitis patient; material: feces | host: Homo sapiens | place: China | collected 2015-10 | reverse complement strand
GTGCTTTATTATGTGGATTCGCGAGTGGGCATTCCTGCTGGCGATTCTTGCAGGCATTGTGGCAACTGTTGCGCTCCTGATGCACAGCCGATGCGCAAAGCGGCAGTATGTGGTGCTTGCAGATGGGCGGTTGACCGTCGGGGAAGCGTTTGGGCAGGTAGAAAAGACGTTCCCGCTGGATGCGTTCCCGTATGCGTATCTGTATACAGACGCGAAGTATTGGGAAACCGTTGTGCTGAGCAGAAAACCGCTGACGGCGGGGCGAATCCGCGGGCTGTTCCAGCTGAATCTGGCGAACAGGCGGAATGATATTGTGCGGGTTCCCTGTTCCTTCACCAAGCAGGGCAGGGAGATTCGGGCGTACTTCGCGGGGGTGTATGCAATGGAAGAGGTGCGGTAATCCGCCGCAAGCAGGAAAAGCGGGCGTGGGCGGCGAATACAGAAGATGGAGGATCCAAGGCGCAGAAATGAGGAATGCACGAATGTTTCGAGAGGCAATTATCGCGGTTACAAAGGCTGCGGACTGGTACGCGCTTCATCCGCTGACGGTGGAGGAGCTGCGGGACAAGAACATCGGTAGCAGCGTCAGCATCCGCTATTCGACGGTGGGGAAAAACATGACCCCGATGGGCAACTATGAGCCGTCGCCCATCAACGAGGGCGTGGGCAATGTGCGGAAAGGGCAGTTCCGCCGGGAAATTCCCGAAAAAGCCGCGGAATACTTTGCGTATTATCTGGATGAAGAGGGAGAACTGCTTTGCGCGGAAATGAGGGAAAAATCCTGCCTTCGGGAAAAGGAACTGGTGACCGTAGAAGCGTACCGCGTGCTGGACTGGACGGATAACATCAGCATTTATAGCTATTCCGCCAACGGCGGACCTATCAGCGAGCTGATGGTTTATGTTCGCGACGACCGCAAGCGTGTGACGGCGCGGGGGGGTTGGTGTTTCAGTCGCGGCGAGAAAATGTGGTTTTATGGCTTGCTGCTGACCTGCTTTGAATATCACGAGAACGGCAAACCCGCCGCCAGCATCTCGTATAGATTCATTCTGACTGATAAGCAGTGGGACAAGATGCGGGACGGTACGATAGAAGAACCATTTGGGTACAAGGTGCGGATTGAGTAGAAGGGGAGCATCGCAGATGCCAAAAAGCAAAAAATCGGACTTGACGGGTGTAGTCATGTGGGCAGTCATCATCGCGCTTGTGGCGGGGATGTTCTGGGTGGCTGGGTTTGAGACGCTGGAAAAGTGGCGGCATCCGGCGCAGAACGGCGTTCCGAACGTCTTTCAGGAGGACAGAGAGTATTGGAGCCGCGTCAATTCGCCCATCGTCGCGGGAAATCGCCTGTATCTGCTGTTTGATGCGTTGCAGCTTGTGAAGGTTTACGACTTGCAGGGTAATTATCTGTATACCGTCAACATGACCAACAAGAATCATCACGGCATTTCTGCGCTCTATTCGAATGACGACTAAATTTACTTTCGGGAGCAGCCGGAACTCTACTGCTTCAAGGAGGATCAATTCGTTCAGCGGCTGACGGGCGACGCGGCAGAGACAATGCTGGAAACGCTCCGGGCGGAGGAATGCCGCCGGACAGAGGACGATGCCGGAAATACCTACCTGCTTTCGGGCGTGGACATCGTGAGGGAAGCGCCGGATGGCGAGCAGACAACCATCCTGCATCGGTCACCCCTGCTGAACATCTATCAGGATTATCAAATCATCTTCTGGGCAATTGCTTTCGCAGCGCTGGCGACGGCGTGCATTGTGCGCTTCATTGCCAACAGTCGGGAAGTGCGCCAAAGGGAAGAAAATGCGCGCGGCGCAAAGTGAACATCATCCCCCGCGGTTCTCGGCGTTCCTGCCGGGAATCGCTTTTTCTTGCGAAAAAATCTGCGCGAATTGTAAAAACAGCCCCCGACGCTGGAAAAAAGCAGGAGAACAAACACGCCGCCGCGAATAAATCAGAAGAAAGGAAAATCAGATGAAAGGAAGGGAGACACGTTGGCGAAGACACGCGCGAAGCGGTATGTGCCAGATGTGGTGGGCAAGGTGGCGTTGGTGACGCTGATTATGAGTTTCATTCTGGGCGCAATTTCGATTACGTCGTTTGAAGATTGGCTGCATCCGATGCGGGACGGCGTTCCGACCATCTTCCGGCGGGACAGCGAATATTGGAGCGAAGCAGAAGCGCCGATTGTTGCGGAGAACCGTCTGTACCTGCTGTTTAACACCCTGAACATCGTGAAGGTTTACGATTTGCAGGGAAATTATCAGTATACCATCAATTTTTCCAACAGGCGGCGCAACGGACTCTCTTCTCTTTGTGCGCAGGGCGATGAGATGTACTATCGGGATACGTGGGACAAGTCCGAAATCTACTATTTTAAGGATGACCAGTTCGTGAAGATGCTGACGGACGACGAACAGAGTGTCCTGTACGATACCGCATGGCAAAACGGCTTTCGGCATGACGATGACGACGGGAACACCTACTATCTTTCGGACGTGAACATCATGAAGCAGACGCCCGACGGTACACAGACGGTGCTTGTCGCGCGCCCGTTCCTGCTGAACCTCTTCCAGACGCGCGGACTTCTCTGGGCGTTTGGGTTTCTGGCGATGGTGACGCTGCTGGTTTTGCAGGAGTATTTTTATTGAGGGAAGGGGCATCGGGATGCTGGATATTCTCGCAATTAAAGCGGACGTGTATCAGCTGGAGCGGCAGGGGAAACGCCTCCCGGTTTACCGCTATCTGCGGGAGGTGTGGCAGAAAGAGCCACCGTCCGAAGGGCTGACTGTGCTGGCGTTGCAGCAGATGGTAGACTATGTGGAATATGTGGATGACTTGACGGTGCTGGGTGAACCGTGGGAAGCAGAAAACGAGTATGATCTATATCAGGATTTTCTGCTGGATGTGATTTCGTGGGGGCTGCAAAAGTATCGCGCGAAAAAGCGGTTTTTGTGGCAGATTTGCTATTATGTCAATGCGTGGGCGACATTCTACTATATCTTTGGCAGAGAAATCACGCAGGATAATGTGGAACAGTGGAAGAAAACGCTTTTTGAGGAAGCAAAGGAGCGCTATCCGGACAGCCTGCTGTTTGAATTTATCCCCCACGCGGCGCAGCTTGATTATGTCTGGTTTTACCGCCTGACCGATGAACAGCGGCTGCAAATTCGCTTGGAGGTGGGGGAATGGAACTTGCAGAAGAATAATATGGATCAGGCTGTGCAGTCGTATTTTGATGATGCGATGACATGGCATCGGGATAACGGAAGAAAACTACTGGAAGCAAAAAACAAGACGAATAATTGAAGGAGGACACCCCATGAGCAAGCAGAACCCCAAAGAACAAAGCCTCTGCAACAACAAGTTCGACGGCCTGATGAACGCCGCCCCGCACAAGCGCTACAAGAGTTTCGCTGTGACCGTGGCGGATTGGGAATCGGTCTGGCTGGACTGCGACCCGAATCAGCCGCTGCCAGACGAGGGCGTAATTTCCGTATGGCCGGAGGAAATGTTCGCCGCCGTCTGCACGGACAAGCCGTTCTTCAAGATGGACGTGCATGACTTCTGCGACCTGCTGGAAGCGTACCCGGACGCCACGATTCGCGTCTTCCCGAACGGCAAAAACTGGACGGATATGGCAGCGGAAGATTTGCTGGAGGACGTGCTGGAAGAGCTCGACCGGGTGGAGTGAGGGCGTGGCGAATGGATGACTGGTTTGCTGGGCTGATGTAAGAGGGAGAAACAATATGAAAGCGAAGCGTATTTTCTTAGCGGTATTGTTGACGGCAGCTCTGTCCGTCTCATGCGCAGCCCCGGCGGTGCTGGCGGAATCCCCTGCCGCGCCCGAAGTGACGACCATCACCGTCTTCCGCCCCAACCTTGGGGAAGAGGACTACATGGGCTTGCAGTCCGTAGACGGCGAAACGCTTCTGCCGCCCGCGTTTGCATCCATTGAGGTGGTGGGCAAATTCGCGATTGTGTACAGCGACGAGACGGATTCGTTCTACCTCTACGATTGGCAGAAGCGCGCGTTCGTGGCGGAATATCCGATGATGTACACAAGCGGCGATTACATCGTCATTGCGGAATCGTGGGAAGACGGGAACTACGGGCTGTTAGATCAGTCCGGCGCGCTGGTGACGGAAATGCAGTGGCTTTGGATGGGCGGTGTGGCGGACGATGTCGTCTGGGTGGCGGCGGATGAGGATACCATGCGCGTGAATCTGCTGCATATTCCGAGCGGAGAGATGCTGCTGGATGAATGGGCGGACTACTGCACCGAGTTTTCCGGCGGATATTCGGGATTCGTCCGCGACGGGCATGTTTTCTTCGTTGATGCGGAAGGCAATGTGCAGGAAACGAGCTTCGTGAGTGTGAAAGAATCCAGAATCGACGGCTGCTTTGAAGTTCAGACAGAAGACGGGGTAACAGGTTACTATCAGCCCCAAAGGGGCGGTTTTATGGATCTGACCATCGAGGATGCGCCGGGCGCATGGAACACGCTGCTCGAAAAGCGCGGCAGAAATCTCTTCGTGCGCAAGATTCATCCGACATCGGAAGAGGTGCTTGCGGTTGCAGACATTGCAGTCCGGGCGTATCAGCGAGAGAACAGGCAGTATCTTCCATTTCTTGTGCAGTACGATTCAGAAGCGGATGTGTGGCTTGTGTATTATGCAGGCTTCGACGAGGACGGTGACATGACACTCGGCGGCTGGAACATTGCCGTTGATGCGAAAAACCTGCAAGTGCTGCGCGTCTGGAGCGACGAATAAGCGCGGCACGGCACAAATCCCCCGCACACAACGATTTGGAGGTGATTCCCCCATATGAAAAAGTTGATTTCCCTGTTCACCGCGCTTTTCCTGCTGATGTCCGCCTTGCCCGCACAGGCGGAATCGCCGGAAATATCGGACTTGCTCACGGAAGATTACAAAGAGTGGCAGGAACTTCCGTTCGGGCTGACGGAGGACGAGCTGACCTGCGTGGACGGCGTGCTGTATGGGCGGGACATTCTGCTGCTGTATCCAAAGACGCGCACCGATGCCTGCTTCGTGATTCCAGACGGCATCGGCTATGTCTGGGACTTTGCCTTTGTGGGCAATGATTTGCTGGAAAAGGTCGTTGTGCCGGATTCCTGCAAGATACTGGGCGCGTTTGCGTTCTGGGAGTGCTCGAATCTTGCGGAAGTAGAATTTGGCGCGAACAGCGAGCTGCTCATTGTGGATGACTTCTGTTTCAGCGAATGCTATGCCTTGCAGCAGATCCGGCTGGCGGGTTCGTCGTATCTCATCGGCGAAGCAGCGTTTTCCTATATGCCGCTGCATCAATTCGTTTTCCCGGAGAAGATTGTGTTCATTGGTGACCAACTCTTCTGGGGAACGCCAGTGACGGAGCTGACGTTCCATGCGTGGAGTTTGCCCCAATACATTGGAAGCGAATATTTCAGCATAGATGATGATGATGCAGAATACCGCATTACACTGCCATTTGATGCGGACGCTGACCGCTATTTGGGCAACGCAGAATATGTGATGCAGAAGGAGAATGTGACGGTTCTTTTCTGCGAAGATACGGATATGCCGGAGGATGAATAAGCAACATCACACCCCGACGGCGCACATCCCCCAAAATGGACGCGCGCCGCTTTTTTATGCCTTCCTCCGCGAATCGGGTGACATGAAATCCCTGCATTCGTCCATCGCCTTGTTGAAACCTGCCTTGATTTTGGCAAAAAATCTGGTATAATAGTACCAAATCACGAGGAATTATCCTCCGGCGAAAAGGGGCGAGCAGATGCTGAGAATTGCCATTGTGGAAGATCACGAAAGCGACGCGAAGCGGCTGACTGCCCTGCTGGAAGCGTATGCGCAGAAGAATGGCAAACGCTTTGCCATTACATGGATTGCGAATGCCAATACGTTTCTGGATTCGTACCAGCACCAGTATGAGCTGGTGTTTATGGATATTCGGATGCCGGGGCTGAACGGGATGATGGCGGCGCACGAGCTGCGGGAGATGGATCACACGGTGGTGCTGGTGTTCCTGACGAGCTTGGCGCAGTATGCGGTGGAAAGCTACGAGGTTGAGGCGACGGATTATATCCTGAAGCCCATTACCGCCGCTGCGCTGGACTTGAAGCTTCCGCGCATCCTGAACCGCTGCATGGTAGAATCGGAAGAGGAAGTTGTCATCCAAAGCGGCGGCACGACGACGCGCCTGCGTCCGAATGAGCTGCACTATGTTGAAATCTATGACCATCATATTCAATTTGTCACCGCATCGGGGATTATGCGGTCGTATGGCACGCTGAAAGCGGTGGAGGATGCCCTTCCGGATGTATTTTTCCGTGTCAACAATCAGACGATTGTCAATCTGCGCTTCGTGACGCATGTGGGCAGCAATGACACGACGGTGGCAGGGCATACCTTCCCCATCAGCCGCGGCAGGCGCAAGGAGTTCCTGTCCGCGCTGCACCTTGCGGGCATGGCGGAGTAAGGAGGGAGAATCATATGCTGACATGGGAATGCCTCGTAGACACCGTGCGTGACGATTTGCCGTTTATCCTCTCCGTCGGTACGGGCTGCGCAATTTCGGCATCCTGCTTGGAGAAGCGCAAGCACTTCTACCTGCGCGTCGCGCTGACGCTTCTGTTGGCATTCTGCTGGATGTATGGCACCCGCTCGTATGTGGGGCTGAACATGCAGGGCACAAGAATGGGCATGATTCGCTATACAACAGCGTTTGTGCTGTTCATGCTGTCCGTTCCCTTTTGCAGCCGGGCAAATTTCTGTCAAGCGCTGTATGCGGTCACAGTGGCGTATTCGATTCAGAATATGTGTGAAAGAATCATCCATATTCCACGCTATTCGCTGCCGAATTTCCCGGTGCTGCTGGATAGAAGCTGTCTGCTGGCGCTGATGGCGATAGCACTGTATAGCTACTACCGGATTCTGGTGGGCAAGCGGCGTCAGCGGACGGTTATGGACTTCTCGAATATGAGCAGCTGCATGATGCTGTTTATGGGCGTGGGCGTGGTGGCGATTTCGGTCGTGCTGGACTTGACGCTGTACCGCGTGACCCCGTCGGGCAACCGCGAACTGAGCAACTGCCACAACATCATGAGCGCCGTGTTCTCCCTGCTGACGATTGTCGTCTGCATGAGCCATCTGCGGGAAACGGAGAACGAGCGCAAGGCGGATGTCGCGGCGCAGATGCTGTACAGCGAGCAGCGGCGCTATGAGCAGGAGCGGCAGATTCACGACGCCATCAACCTCAAATGCCACGATATCCGCCACCAAATTGCCGCGCTGGGCGATGCAGGCTATCAGGAAGAACTGAAAAAAATCGGTCAGCTGGTCAACATCTACGATGCGGCGCCGCACACGCAGAATGCCGCGCTGGATGTGGCGCTGAGCGGCAAGATGCTGGCGTGCACGAATTTGGGCATCACGATGACATGTCTGGCGGACGGGCGGCGCATCGGCTTCATGGAGGACAGCGACATTTACGCCCTGTTTGGCAACATCCTTGACAACGCGATTGAGGCGACAAAGACCGTGACGGAGGAGGAGAAACGCATCATCTCCCTGACCATCGGCACGACGGGTGATTTGCTGCTGATTGACAGCCAGAACTACTATGCGGGCGAAATCCGCTTTGTGGACGGGCTGCCGCAGACGAGCAAGGAGAACAAAGAATACCACGGCTTCGGCACACGCTCCATCAAGACGCTGACGGAGAAGTACGGCGGCGACCTGAAAATCAGCGCCGAAAACGGCATATTTCGATTGTCGATTATGCTGCCTATCCCGACATGATTGATTCGCAATTCCTTTGCGCTCGGCGAAAGCCGGGCGCTTTTTGTATGCTCCGGTAACGCCGGTGCAAATAAAGTTGCAAAAAACGCAGAAAAAGTGGCTCAATCACAATTTGTTCACAAAGCATGTATACTATCCTTGCGGATGTCGGAAACGGCATCAAAACAAACGAATCCAACAAAAACGCAATGAGTCGTCCGACGGAATCCCCTGCCGAAGGACGCTCACATAGAGGATCATGGGAATTTCCCGAAGAAGGAGGGCAGCATTCACTTCTCTTTTCTCTTCTCTTCCGTCTCAAAGCGGAAGAGATGCCATGTTTTTCAACACGAATCAATGAGGAGGACAACATCGTGTTCCAGAGCAAAAAGAGCCATCGGCTGATGGCGCTGGCGCTGAGCGCAGTCGTTGGGCTGACGGCTACGTTCGCGGCGGCAGAAACCGTAACGCCGACCGGCAATACCTACGGGTTCGCCGGAACGAATGCCCGGTATTACACCGACTATATGACGCTGGAAGAAGAACAGCAGATTGCCAAGGATCTCGCGATTGAAGTGGCAAGCGAAGGTTTCGTGCTGCTGAAGAACGAGAACAATGTCCTGCCGCTGGCAAAGGGCGGCAAGGTGTCCCTGTTCGGTATGCACTCCGTGTCGCTGATTGCGTCCACCAGCGGCTCCGCAGGCGGCTCCACCGGCGCGAACGGCATTGCCGAAAGCACCCTGCAAATGGCGATGGAGAATGCCGGCTACCGCGTGAATGCGAAGCTGGTTGATCTCTACACCAAGCATAAGACGCTCGGTACGACCAGCAATGAACTGCCGATGAGCTACTATTCAGCGGCAACCATCAGCTCCTACAATGGCTATGATGACGCGGCAATTATCGTTTTCTCCCGCACGGGCTCTGAGGGCGGCGACAAGCTGGTCAGCAACGTGACTGACCACAGCAACCCCCGCGACCATGAGCTGATGCTGGACGACAACGAGAAGGCGCTGGTCAAGCACGTCAAGGAGCATTATCCGAACAAGCCGATTATCGTTCTGATTAACTCCTCCAACATCCTGCAGATTCCCGAACTGGCTGAACCCAAGGCGACCAGCGAATACGGCGTGGACGCGATTTTCTGGGTCGGCAACACGGGCAACAATGCCATCGAGGCGATTGGCAAGCTGATTTCCGGCGAAGTCAACCCCAGCGGCCACACCGTGGAAGTTTGGGAACGCGACTTCACCAAGGGCCCGTCCTTCACCAACTTCGGCAACCAGACGCAGAACGTTGATGAAAACGGCGACACGATGGATGCTTTCTTCTATCACAATGGCGAAGCGACCAAGTACGCCACCATTGAGTACCGCGAAGGCATCTATGTTGGCTATAAGTACTACGAGACGGCGGCGGACGACATGAACGCCGAAAACCCCGGCTCCGGCGACGAATGGTACGATTCTCAGGTGCTGTATCCGTACGGCTACGGCCTGAGCTACACGACCTTTGACTGGGAACTGATGCCCGCGGCGGATACCGCGATTACCGACCCCTTCCAGAAGCTGTCCATGCAGGTGAAGGTCACTAACACCGGCGACGTGGCAGGCAAGGAAGTTGTGCAGGTGTACGCCAATCCGCCGTACACCAAGGGCGGCATTGAAAAGGCGAGCGCGAACCTTGTCGGCTTTGCCAAGACCGACCTGCTTCAGCCCGGTCAGTCGCAGACGGTGACCGTTGACTGGGTTGCGCAGGACATGGCGAGCTACGACTGGAATGACGCCAACGCCAACGGCTACACCGGCTATGAGCTGGAAGCGGGCGACTACGTCATCACCGCGCGCAGCAACTCGCACGATGTGAAGCTGTCCGAAACCTACACCGTGGCGGCGGGCATGAACTGCACCACCGACTACATCACCGGCAACGAGATTGAATCCCTGTTTGTCGATGATTTCACCTCCGTCAACGACTCGCTGCTTTCCGGCATGATCAGCCGCGCGACGGGTCTGACTCAGCCCGCACCGGCGTCCAAGACGGATCGTGAAATCTCTGATGACACGCTGGCGACGCTGGACGGTCAGTATTCTTACCGCTCCTACATGGATCAGGGCTATGAAGAATGGTTTGTGAATGAGGACGGCATCCCGTCCACTTGGACGCAGGCGGCGACCCGCACTGAAGGCGAAAAGGCGCCCATCTCCATTATGGACATGGCGGGCATCGACTTCAGCCTGAAGATTGAAGACGGCGAAGTTGTGCAGGGCGACGACGAAGGCTCCCAGAAGTGGGAAGCGTTCATGAACCAGCTGACGTGGGAAGAAATGGCGAGCCTCGTCAACAACGGCGGCGGCGTAAAAGCCATTGACGCGGTGGATGTTGTAGGCGCGGGCGCGAACGAAACGCCTCTGCAGCTCTCTGGCGGCACGCTCTGGGCTTGCCCCCCGATTCTGGCGGCTACCTTCAACCTCGACCTCGCGGAAGAAGTCGGCGTCATGATGGGCAACGAAGCGCTCTTCAAGGGCTGCTCCTACTGGCAGGGCAACGCGATGAACATTCACCGCAGCCCGCTGTCCGGCCGCAATGTTGAGTATTACAGCCAGGATGGCGTGCACGGCGGCAAGTTCGCGGCGGCAGTCGTTGCGGGTGTGACCTCTAAGGGCGTCACCTGCCATATCAAGCACATGATGCTCAACGATCAGGAATCCTACCGCGACCTGAACGGTGGCGTGTCCACTTGGGCGACCGAACAGGTTATCCGTGAAATCTACGCCAAGCCCTTCGAGTACGCGCTTAAAGTCGGTCGCTCCACGGGCGTGATGAGCTCCTTCAACCGCATCGGTCTGGTCAACAGCCAGCTGAACCTTGCGATGCACAAGCTGGTTCGCAACGAATGGTCGAACCGCGCCATCTTTGAAACCGACGCATGGCAGGGCACATACTGCCCGCTTGACCTGATGGTGCGTCAGGGCGACAATCAGGTGCTGGGCGCTGGCACGACGCTGCCGGACATCGGTCTGGAAATCGGCGCTTGGGATGCGGATGGCAACTGTGTCCGCGTCAGCGACGGCGCGGAAGGCACGTTCCTTTCCCAGACCCACTACGCCGCGGTTCGCCGCAGTGCGCAGGAAATCCTGTGGAACTACGCCAACAGCAGCGCGGTGCACAATGGCTACATCGGTTTTGAACCCTGTGTCCTTGAATTCGACAGCTATGCCGCGCAGTCTCTGCCGATTTCCTTCGGCGACGTGGACATCGCGACCATCACCCTGGCGGACGGTGCGCAGCTGCCCGAAGGCTTCACGATGAGCGACGCGGGCGTTGTCACGTCCGACGGTTCTCTGGCGGAAGGCGAATGGACGATTGACATCAAGCTGAACGGCATCGACGGTTACATCACCCTCGGCGCACAGGCGGTTATCCGCGTGGTGGACGCGCTGCACGTCAGCACCACTTCCCTCAAGGTGGGCGAAGCGGCGAATGTGACGGTGGATGCTCCCTACTATGCGTATGAGAGCCTCGTCAAGGTCAACCCGCGCTTCGTCAGCACGGTCAAGCACACCGACGGCACACCGGTTGCGCAGGGCGAAATGCAGGGCTTCGGCGGCAAGACCATTCTGCCGGGCACGGGCGACAGCGTCGGCGGCACCCTCCGTATCCAGAACTGGTACTGGAAGGACGCTTCTCAGGTGCAGGGCAACAATTACGACGGTCTGGGCGCGCTGGCGTTCGCGGACATCGAAGCGACTGACGCCCGTTACCTTGAAACGGCGGACGTCGAAGCGGGCAACTACTATCAGGCGTATCTCTACGAGTTCCGCATTTCCGATGAGGATGCTGCGAAACTGGCGGAATACGGTCTGACGGCGGAAAAGGTCATGGCGCCTGTCACCGCCTATCAGGGCATCACCTACGATTACAACTCCGCGCTGGCCATCACCGGCACGCCGACCAAGGCAGGCGAAGTGGAAATCACGGTGACGCTGCAGATCCCGCTGGTTCGCGGCTTCGGCTCTCGCTTCCCGAACAACGTGCATGTGGGCTCTCCCACGGCGACGGAAGTCACCCGTACCTTCACGCTGACCATCGGCGAGTAATTCTTCTGATACTAATTCTCATCTAAAGCATGTCATTCGCACAGCATCTTTTCCGCCCCGGCTTTGCTTCGTTCCGCTCGCGCGT
>OOCP01003296.1_pt1 | contig 12030 bp, 11 predicted proteins | sample 1671511 | NCBI WGS metagenome assembly OOCP01 (sample SAMN06348164, study PRJEB24527) | human gut metagenome | biome: human gut; feature: ankylosing spondylitis patient; material: feces | host: Homo sapiens | place: China | collected 2015-10 | reverse complement strand
ATGATCTATATGATCTGAGGAAGGATCGAGGCACATATACGAAGAGAAAATTAATACCCTGTTTGTTTTTCATGTTCTCTCTCCATCAATTTGCAATTTATTTTCAACAGTATTCTATATTAATACTATTAGATTAATATAGAATACTGTACTATTATATCAATTTTTAAATGCTATCCGGACTCCATTTAAAATGAACATGATACGAATAATCAATGTCCGCTTCTCCCTTTATCTGTGCATAGTTATATCCATTTTCTTTTACATAATTTGTCATATAGTAATATTCACCTGGCTCAACATTATACCAAATCAGTTCAAAATCTGTATAATGTTCATTTCCATAAACATCTGAAGCAATCAAAGCAGCAGAAAATGTATTATTCCCATCTGCATATTCACCTTTTATATAACCTGATGAATAATCTGACTTATATCTCGCATCTGAATAAGACACAGCGTCCCCTGATTGTCCATCAAAAGAAAAATATGCATCTGTATCTTCACAATTATTAGCATACACTGTTATTCCCGTTGAAAAAAATAACATAGATAACATTACTCCGCTTAACAATTTAGATATTATATTATTCTTTATCTTTTTCATCAATACCTCCAATAAATCTACTCTTATAGTTTTTTAGTTATATTTGAAAGTACTTTCTAGTGTTATATTACTATATTATTAACGAATTACAATATCTATTACCCCAATGGTTAATATTCGCTACTGAATGGTTATTTAATATATTTGAACTTAATATATTCAGATGTTATAATTTACTTGTTTTTAAAACTATGGAGAATGATTATGAATATAATATTATGTGATGACGACAACCTTATAATTAATGAACTAAAATCTTTTATAAAACAATATTTTACAGAGCATAATTATCCTGAACCCTATATATATTCATATTCAAATGGGGCAGAATTATTAGCATCAGATAAATCAGCGGATATTATATTCCTTGATATTGAAATGCCTGGAATTAATGGAATTATTACTGGAAAAGAATTAAAAAGACGTAACAATAATGTTATAATTCTAATACTATCTTCATATATGAAATATCTTGATGATGCAATGGATTTCGGAATTATACGATATCTTTCCAAACCTATTGATAAAATCAGACTTTTTGATGGTTTATCAAGAGCTATAACTCTTGCAAATTCCTATTCTTCAAAAATATTACTAGAAACACATAACGAAACATTATCTATACAAGCTAATGATATTATATATGTTGAAGTTCTTAATAAAATAACCATTGTACATACTATTTATGGAGCATATGAATCGTTGCATAATTTTGATTATTGGCTAAAAACACTAAAGTCAACTCATTTTTTCCAATGCCACAGATGTTTTCTTGTTAATATGTATTTTATAAGTTCATATGATGATACCAGTATTTACCTTTATAACAATACTTATACTGCTCTAATAGCAAGGCGTAAAAAAAATGATTTTCAAAAAGCTTACTCTATGTTTATTGAAAATAATATATAAAAACGAGGACAATTTATGTTATTTAAAATAATCTATTATCTTATAGCATATTTTATAGTTGCATATGCTGTATGGACCTATTGTAATTTCACATTAACAAGTAAATATTCTTTGAATCGAAACTTTTTTCACTATTGTATATTTTTTTTATTTATTTTTTTATCCTCTTTTTTTGACAATACATATTTATTCATTTGTATATTTTTTATACTTACAAGTATTATTATAAATATTTCTTACAACAACAACATGTATATACGTTTTTTTCACTCATTTATACTTACAATTACATATATACTCATTATTCCGTTCAGCATTACATTAACAGACGGAAAAATGCTGAGTAACCAGATTATGACTGCATTATTATTTTTTATTATTTCTTACTTTATAAGTCATACTTTTTTTGTAAATGACATAATAAATGAAAATACAATATCTGGATATATTTTTGTAAGTATTCCTTTATTATCTTTACTTATTGCTGATATACTTAGTGTAATTTACTTTCAAAATAATACTAGTGATACAGATAATATTGAAAAGAAAATTTTTCTTATCGCATGTGTATTATTACTCATAACTATCAATGTAATAATAGGTGAATTATGCATACATTTAAGAACAATATCAAAACAATATACACAGACACAGCTCGAGCTTGAAAATGCATATCACATATCTGAATATTATAAAATGCTTACACAACAAAATTCTGAACGTGATATATTTATTCATGATATAAAACGACATTTATATAATATTGCAAATTATAATAATTCTGGCAATAACAAAAAAACTTCTGAATATATAGAAACTCTCATTGGTTCAGATGCCTTAAAATCCACTCTTAAAGTATCGGGAAATGAATTATTAAATGCCATATTAGCACATTACTATTCCCTCTGTAAAAAAGCTCATATTTCATTTAATATCAATGTGCGTAATTCTTCACTTTCATTCCTCACTGATTTTGATTGTACATCTCTTATTGACAATTTACTAGATAACGCTTATGAAGCTGCTGTTAAAGTTCATAACAAAAAAGCTTATATTGATTTTACAATAGCAATGGTTGAAAATTCTTCTTATATAGCCATCAAAGTTATAAACAGCTGTCTATTTAACCCATTTGACAGTAATGGTAATCTTTCCACTACAAAAACTGATGGTTCCGTCCATGGAATTGGCTTAAAAAGCATTCACCGCATTGTAAAAAAATATAATGGACACATACAACAATACTATAAGCAAGAGGATGATACTTTCCATACAATAATTACAATAGCTCAATTAGATAAACCTGCTGTACGCTGAACAAAATTATTATGAGAACTTATATCCCACACCCCACACAGTTTTAACATACTGAGGATTCTTTATGTCTGGTTCTATCTTTGACCTTAGATTCCTTATATGTACCATAACTACATTGTTAATATCGTATGCTTCTTCCTCGCTCCATAGTGTATTATATATATGCTCTGTAGAAAAAACATTACCTTTATTCTTCCATAGCAGCTCTAATATAGCGAATTCTTTTGGAGTAAGCCAAATCTCTTTTGAGTTAGCAAATACCCTGTGTGTTTCAAGATTCATGGATAAATCCATATATTCAAGAATACTGCTTGGCTTTCTTTCATTGAAATCATTGAATCTTCTAAGCTGTGCCTTAACTCTTGCAACAAGTTCAACCGGGTTAAAAGGCTTTGCAAGATAATCATCTGCCCCGGCACTCAAACCTATAACCTTATCCATATCCTGATCCTTTGCCGACAGCATTATAATAGGGATGTTGCTCTTTTTTCTTATCTCAAGGCATAACGCTATGCCATCCATATCCGACATCATAACATCCAGTATTGCAAGGTCTATCTGCATATCATCAAGACACTTTAATGCCTCCTGTCCGTCTGCTGCCTTATACACCTTAAAACCTTCATTCTTTAGATATATTCCAACCAGTTCTCTTATATCTTCCTCATCATCAACCACAAGAATAGCTGCCATATTAGTTTGCCACCTCCATGTACTTATTGCTCTAACTTCATCTTATTTCTTGGTCCTGGTTCTGATTGCACTTCTTCAGCTTTATGCTTATCGTAAACAATCCATTATCATAATCTGCCAGTACACTGCCACCTAATCCCTCTACTGTTTCTTTTACAATAGAAAGTCCTAAGCCATTGCCTGATATGCTTGAATTTCTTGCATGGTCAGCTCTGTAAAACTTATCAAATATTCTTTCACAATCCAACTTTTTTATACAGTCTGTCATATTCGATACTTTTATAAGTATATTATCATTCTCCTCAAGAAGTGTTACTATAATATCCGTATTCTTCCTTGAATACTTTATGGAATTCATAAGAATGTTATCAAACACCTCTCTCATCTGTTCTATCTCAACTTCAGCATATACTGACTTTTCTGTTATATCTGCCACAAAATTCCGCTCCTGTTTAAGTGCTATTCCTTCAAACTCTGACACATCCTGCTTAAGCATCATAGCTATATTACATTTTTCTTTATTAGCTTTACTGCTTTCTATACCATTGCTGCCATCATTACCATATGGCTTTTCATTTCTTGCAAGTATGAATATCTTATGTATCATTCCATTAATCTTTTCAACCTGCTGGAACGCCTTTTTTATGTATGTATCACGTTCTTCAGCACTATCGTATTTATGGCTTATAACAACATCAAGATATCCTGTTATTATTGTCATTGGCGTTTTTATATCATGTGAAAGATTCGTGATAAGCTCCATATTCTTTCTGTCATTTTCACGTTCCTCTTTCATCATTCTTCCTATACTATGCTGCATATTATCTATACTATATGCTATATTGGTAATTTCATCACGTCCCCTTTTATCAATCTGCATGTCAAGATTCCCCTTTGATATCATATTGACAACATCTGAAAGATATCTTATATAATCTATCCTTTTCTTTGTCATAAGGAGCGCACATATTATAAATATAACTGTTCCAAGACACATACACGCAGCCTTAAGCTTGATATCTGCATACAAATATTCTGGTGTAACCTTAGTTTCAAATATTATATAATATAAAGTCTTTTTTATGCTTTTCGTATATACAAATGAATACTCCGGACTACAATCATCATAGGAATTAACTACAAGTTCATCTATATCAACGTATACTTTTTTTCTTCTGTAATCATCACTATTGTCATCTGGATTTTTTCTCCATAACACAAGACCATTTCTGTTCGTTATGGTTATATTCATATTGTTGACCTCTTCTGTTGCAAACGGAAGCCTGTCATTTAACAACAGGTACTTCATGGCATCTCCCAGATTCTTGTCATCATCAAGTTCATTGGCACTTATCTCATCCATAGCATTGCTAAGGGCGCTGTCAAGTTCTCTTACCATTCCCATAACCTGAATATCATATTTTCTTTTATAATCAGAACAGTCTTCTGTTACATCTACTAGCACTCCATAATGTCTGCATACTATAAATGCTCCAAGTGAAGTTAAAACAGCGATAGTAAAAGCTGTCACAATTACTACCGCAAGTTCTTTATATATTCCTATTTTTTTACCGGCGCAAGTATTATATTCATTCATACTATTCCTCATTTCCTACATAACCCGTATGCACCTGACATAAGCACTTTTTTACCAGTAACCTAGCTCTAAGCCTTTCTCATACACCCCATAACCTATGGCATAGTATCCATATGAATTAAGATGTGTATAATCATACTTTATCGTTTCAGGAACTCTTCCCTGTGAAAGATCTTCCTCATCCATCTGTGTTGGTTCTAAGCCTGCTATATTAAGTGCGTTTTCAAGCAGATAAGTTCTCATATTGATAAAATGTTCTCCAAAGGCTTCCCTAAGTGCTGCCTCCCACATAGAATCATCAGTTCCTATCTCCTGGCTGCTCGTATAATTCGCGCTATCAACTGACTCCTCAGGATTATCCGTATCACCGATTATAATATAGCATTCTGTACCAGAATTCGCAATCATTGCCTTATATTGTTCTATAAGTTCATCATAATCATTCCAGCCCCCATTGCTGCCCATCTGTATAACAAGCACATCTCCTGATATATCATGTGCTGCCTTTGTTATAATCTGTGAACCCTTCTTTAATTTAACGCTCTTATCCACGGCATTATCATATATACTTATATATATCCTGCTATTATCATATTCGAGCTTAAAAGGTATATCATTAATATAAACAACATTCTCTGGCTGCTGATTATCCGTCTCATATCCGTTAAAATTCTCTAATATAACTGGGTTTCCTGATTCATCCACAATACTTATCTGTGTGCGTTTTCCCGGTTTAACAGTAACCTGCTTTCCTACATACATCTTTATTCCTCCCTGTCGGAGTGCTATCTCGTAGGATGTTTCTCCACATACACCAAGATTGTATACATCCATTCCTGTGTAGTATCTAAGTGTATCCGGATAATTCCAGTTTGAAGCATCTATAATCCCAGCCTCACTCTTTATATATGTATTCTCCTGTCCACCAAGTCCATATGTTATTGAATCTCCCCAACAGGCTATCTTTTTATCATTAATGTTATTATTATCCTGCTCTTTTCCATCACATGCCAGATTAACATTTTCATCGTTTTCTGAGCCACTCACATTATCCACACTCATGCATAACGAATCATCATAATCAAGGTTACTATTCACATTTTTACTTACTATAACTGCATTATGTTTTGCTACTATATTATCTGCTGCAACATTTACAACTAATATCAATGCTGCACATATACCAAATATAATCAATCCATACATAACATCCTTTATCCAGCCTCTTGCTTGCATAGACAGCCGCCTCCTTATCTATGTGTCCATCTGCCACTTAATACGGGCTTTAGACATGTCTTATATTTATGATATCTTTTGTTTTTTATGTAATAAATATAAAACCAAATGATGTATATGTATTTATAATATTTCTTTAGTTTTCTTAAGACTTTTACCAGTAATTAACTGAATTCTCAACAAGCTTACTTCCCTGATATCTTAACTTAACCGTAAAAAATCTTTTTTCGTCTTCTAATATCAGCTTAAGGAATACCGCATCCCCTTCCCATGTCGGAAGCTCTGGCACCTTCTTTTTATCTATCCACATAAGCTCTCCCTCATCACATTCACATACATTTCCTGTAAATCCATCTGCCGTAAACAGGCACATAAGTTCAGGCTCACACTCATCACTTATAAATGTAATAAGTCCTCTGAACTTGTATGATGTTAATGTAAGTCCGGTTTCCTCTTTAACTTCCCGCAGCAGGCATTCCTCAGGTGTTTCACCATCATACGCATGTCCGCCTACGCCTATCCACTTTCCCTTATTAATATCCTTTTCCTTCTTTGTGCGATGTAACATAAGATAACATCGGTCTTTCTCTATATAACATAATGTTGTCATCTGCATGATATGGTCTGCTCCTTTGTAATACGTTTTGGTATAACACTGCTACTGCTTGCGTTTTTAAGATAGTGGTGTCCAAACTGTAAACAATTTAGTTTTGGTATAATACTGCTACTGCTTACGTACGTTTACGATAAGGATTCCTATACTTACAAGAATAAGTGCTATAAGTGCATTTATTCCAAGCTCGCTGCTGCCCTCTCCTAACCACCATGCTGAAAGAAGCACACCAAATACAGGATTGGTAAATCCGAATATAGCTACCTTGGATACAGGGTTGTGCTTAAGCAGTATTCCCCAGAGTGAATATGCCACTGCTGATATACAAGCAAGATAAAGCAGCATAAGTACAGCACTTAATGATATATGATTAATTCTGCCACCCATGATAAGTCCAACAATCACCATAACTATGCCACCAAATATAAACTGATATCCACTAAGCATCACTGGGTTATCATTCTTTGAATAATTCTTCATAAGACATGATGATACCGCATATGATATTGCACACAAAAACAGGCTTCCATCTCCCATAAGGCTGAGATTCATATCTATGGACTTACCATTCATGCTTACTATAATTACACCTGCAAAGCCTATTACGCAGCCTGCAAGCTTCTTGAAATCAAGCTTTTCCTGATGAAATACAAGACCTGCAAGCAGAATTACAAAAAATGTGTTTGAGCCATTTATAATAGATGCCTTTACACCGCTATTATGTGCAAGTCCGATATAAAAGAATATATACTGGAGTATTGTCTGGAATAATGCAAGCTTTGCTATGCTGGGAACTGATGATTTAGTTGGCACTAACATTTTTCTATTAAGTGCACTTCCTATAAGAATAGTAAGTATTCCTGCCAATATAAAACGTGTACCTGCAAATAATATCTGTGTCCATGTTTCACTTGATGGTATCTCAAATAACGCATATCCTAACTTAATACAAGGTGATGCACTTCCCCAAAGAAATGTACATACAAGTGCGAGTGCACATACCACCCATGTTTTCTGAAGAAAATCTTTTCTGTTCTCTTCTTTAGCTATTGTTTTTGTTTTGTTCGTTAATTGTTCTTTTGTGTTCATTATTACTCTCTTTCTCCCTGATGTTATTTATTATTGAGTGAATTTAAATGATGCTAAATCTTTATAATACTGTTTAATATTTATAATACTGTTAAATCTCTATAACACTGTTAAATATTTATAACGCTATTAAATATTTAATAACTGTTACAATTCACTCTAGACACTCTTAGCATATAAAGGTGCAAATGCTTTAATATATGTTAAAACAGATATCTGGCCCACAAAGCAAAATTCTTTATGAGCTTCATCTGACGTTCTCTATATGATGACAACTCTACCGGCTTTACGTTATATGGATTATCATAGCTTCCATCTTTATCAGCCTTTCTTGCTACTCTTTCATAGCCCTCCATTGACTGATTCAACTCTCTGTTAATATCCTTGCTATCTATCACAAGCATAAGCTCTGTATCCAGATAAGCACTTCTCATATCTATGTTAAATGAGCCTATAACTGATATGTTATCATCAATCAGTACTGACTTACCATGGTATGAATAACCGCCTTCATATTCCCATACATCAATCCCTGTACCAAGTATCCTGTTCTTATTAACATAATAATCTGCAGAACCAAATGGATTGCCATTGTTAGCAACTGAATTCGTCATAAGTGATACATCATCAACCGAGTCGCAAACCGACTTTAGTCCTTCATACATATAATCGTTGCATATAATATATGGTGTATGCAGCTTAACTCTGCTGTCTGCTTTCTTCATAAGTTCAACAAGCTGGTACCACACATATGGTTTCTTTGATGAATATTCTATGGGATTACTCAAAAGTGCTACATTATTCACTTCATAAGCATCCTTAAACATATCCTTATAAACACTTTCCCCAAGGCCTTTATAAATACCATTATCTGCATTGTCTGCACAATATTCTGCATATAATGAATGAAGTTCTTCCCTGGCTGCTGCCACTTTCTTCTTAGCTGCCAGCTTATTCTTCTTAGCTGACAGCTTATCCTTCTTAGCTTCAATTCTTGAGCTGTCCACCGAATTATTATCTGAATATGTACTTTCTTCACAGTAATTATATTCATTATTCTCTGATATTGTAAAATATGTGTCTGTATCTGTAATCGCATTTACCCCATTGATAAAAGCCTTACTTTCTTTATAATTCCACACTTTTCCAAAATACGATAGAATATCGTTAACAGAACTATTCTCATCTGGATTCTCACAATACACCAACGCATCTCTGTCATAATTCTTATATGGCGAGCTGCTTCCTAAAAAATATGAAAATGTGTTTCTTCCACCTATTATATAACTGCTTCTATCAGCTATAAGATACTTATCATGAAGTCTTCCCATAGATTTCCATGGTGCAAACGGATTGACCTTATTATATATCTTAATACTTGTTCCTTCTCCTGCTGCCAACGCTTCAAAATAAGGATTACCATTCATACGAAGAAATCCAGATACTCCATCAACTATTACATTTACCGATACTCCACGTTCTGAAGCATCTAGAAGCGCACCAAGAATAAGCTTTCCACTATCATCTGCCCTGAAATCAAAGGTTGATAATATAATCTCATCCCTAGCGTTGCTTATCAGCTTAATACGCTCAAGAAGTGCATCTCCATTATCTTCTATAACTTCCGCCATTTCCGGCTCTGTTCTTGTCTTCCATATATTATCAACAGACAGCTCTTCTTTGTCCTCTTTTGTCAATACTGGCTGTTTATGATATGTAATAAGCGCACAGCCAACTATGGCAATCACAATAATAAGTAGTATAGCAAGTATTATTAAGAATACTTTTATCACTTTCTTTAATCTATTTATACGCATATACTTTTTCCCTTTTTTAATATATAATCATCTGGAACTATATCTTATTGTATAAGTTGCAAAATGTGCAATATCTTGTATTCTATCAGTATATACTGTTTATTGCAAGGTTAGTTGTGATTTCTTTATATATTCTTTATGCGTTTTATTTTTTTATTCTGATGTACAAATTATTTTAAATTCAAAAATTAAAAGAGCCCCCAACTATTATATTGAAAGCTCTAAAATGCATCTAATAACTAATCTCTCAGATATTTTTTAGATTCTAAGTTTATTAATGGCTCAATATTTCAGGTACTAAAACTACACTTCTTCCGGATCAGAAACTTCCTTGGTTTTATGATGACTCAATTCTTCCAGGTACTAAAACTACAGCCACAAAGAAGGATCAGGCGATGATGTTTTATGATGACTCAATTCTTCCAGGTACTAAAACTCTGTGTCGGTATATCCCTCATAAAGGATAGTTTTATGATGACTCAATTCTTCCAGGTACTAAAACGCAGGACGTATAATTCATTTTGAACCGGATGTTTTATGATGACTCAATTCTTCCAGGTACTAAAACTCCATCCACTTTCAAGCGCTGCCTGTGATAGTTTTATGATGACTCAATTCTTCCAGGTACTAAAACAGGATATGTTAGACTTAGGACCTTCATGGTGTTTTATGATGACTCAATTCTTCCAGGTACTAAAACATTGTCTTTCTGCCTGTGCTATAAATCCACGTTTTATGATGACTCAATTCTTCCAGGTACTAAAACTCAGGCAATCTCTGTTAAAAATACATCTACGTTTTATGATGACTCAATTCTTCCAGGTACTAAAACGCTTGTTCGACAAACTTTCTTCACGAAAAGTTTTATGATGACTCAATTCTTCCAGGTACTAAAACTAAAAATTAGAGAGCGTTCTACAGGTAGAAGTTTTATGATGACTCAATTCTTCCAGGTACTAAAACAGGTACAAAATTATTGGAATGTGAGAAATTGTTTTATGATGACTCAATTCTTCCAGGTACTAAAACTCTGCGAATATCTAACCTCTGGGTCTCTTGGTTTTATGATGACTCAATTCTTCCAGGTACTAAAACTTACTCACTTGTAACACAGCAGCCACTTGGGTTTTATGATGACTCAATTCTTCCAGGTACTAAAACATATAGCGTCAGCGTCGAAATGTCCGTGTTGTTTTATGATGACTCAATTCTTCCAGGTACTAAAACTAGAACCAATATTCATTATTTCCATCTTTTGTTTTATGATGACTCAATTCTTCCAGGTACTAAAACCTCAAATCATATCTTTTCAAAAGCAAAAATTTTTTTAACATATTATCACCACCTGGTATATTATAGCATTTATACTGTCTGCATAAAAGCATTTTCCAAATTATTTTTCATATTATATCTTTCAAAATGCATACCTATAGACTCATTTAACAACTTAAGAAAAACATATTCTCTATCTATTGGAGTATATAATTCACAACCTATATAATTAACTATTTTTTCTAACCATAATATCATATTTTCCCTATTAAGATTATATGTACACGGATAATTATTATAAAAAAACTTTTCCATATCTGCCAATTCTGGTAATACATAATTCTCGTCATTTATTATATTTATTCCTGTTGAACAATAATCATTTATAACTACATATCCATCTATGCTCATAGTTGATATTATATTTATATCTAATTCATTAGTTAAACAATCCAATTCCTGAATTAGTTCTTTATACTCATTTCTATCCAGCATGTGATCAACATTTTCTAATATAAGTAATATCTTTTCAGGATTATCTATATAAAAAGCTTTCAATACGTGCATGTACTCTTTATATAATTCTATATTACTCATATTTTCAATATAATCATAATCATTACTTTTTGTTACAGCAATCTGGCATATATCATTTATTTTTTCTTCTAAAAAATCCATATGAAGATTAATATCAGCTTTTTCCATTTCATCATTAATATGTTTAAATATTTTCATATATTCATTTACAATATTCTCATACACTATCTGGTTATCATATTGCGTATTAATATAATCCAGATACTTTAGTTCATGTGAGATAAAGAAGTAAAAGAAGTGTAAAAAATTTTGCCGTTCCTATCCGGTAAGAGAACCGGAC
>OOCP01003293.1_pt1 | contig 12036 bp, 8 predicted proteins | sample 1671511 | NCBI WGS metagenome assembly OOCP01 (sample SAMN06348164, study PRJEB24527) | human gut metagenome | biome: human gut; feature: ankylosing spondylitis patient; material: feces | host: Homo sapiens | place: China | collected 2015-10 | reverse complement strand
CAATCCACAAAGGCCTGCCCGGCGTGGGCCGCCGGGTCATCCGCGCCGAAGTACAGAGCGAAGAACACCGCCTTGACTCGGACATCATCCAGGCCGTCCCCGTCCTCCATCTGCCCCTCTACGGTCTGCATGGCGGCATCCAGCAGGACAAAGCTGTCCCGCATCTCCTGGATGTATGCCTGATACTCCTCCGGGGTGCCCTCCGGGACGGCCCCGCCGTGAAAGCACAGATCCGCCACAGTGCGGTTGTGTTCCGCCCCACCTGAGAAGGTGGTGCAGAAGAAGGCCAGAAGGAGAATGATGGGAGAGAGTACGGCTATCAGCACCCACCCCACGGCCTTCCGGCTCTTTTCATTGGCGAGAATAGATGCAGCAGCCTTGAGCACCAGGGCTGGAGCGGCCATTATCCTCCGCCTCCTGTGATCAGTGCATGCTTGTGGGGCGGGGCGTGGACGTCCAGCAGGTTGCGGTCCGCACCGGATTTGAACAGGCAGACACCGTTATTGGGGGAACTGATCAGGTCGTACTCGGCACTTTCCAGTTGCAGGTTGTCCATGTAGAACTTCTTGTCCACCTTGCCGCCATGGAAGAGAAACTGGTGGGTGGGGATGGCAAACAGGGGGCGGGTCAGCTCCCGCACGCCCTGGATATCGAAATCCTCCAGGTTTTGCGACGCCAGGATCAGGGCGGAATTGCGCTTGCGCACCCGCTTGAGGCAGTTACGGATGTACTCAATGGTGGTCAGGTTGGACAGCCAGAGGTAGAGCTCGTCCAGGGCGGCCACGGTGTTGCCTTTGGTAAGGAGCTGGTCGCTGAGGTAGGACAGCAGGTTGAACAGCAGGGCGTCCTTGACCGAGGAGTTGGCATGAATCAGATCCTTGACGCCAAACACCAGGAACCTTGCGCTGGTGATGTTCGTGCGGCCGTTGAAGTAGACGCTCTCCGCCCCCCGGCACATGGAGTGGAGCCCCAGCAGGAGCTCCCGCAGCAGCTCCCTGGGATACAGAGGGCTGTCCTCCTGGTCATAGTGCTCGTAGGCGTCCTCCAGGACGGCGTACAGATCCTCCGCAATGGGCCAGTCCTCCGGCCCCATGGCAGAGAAGTCCGCCTTGTCCGAAATGCCCCATTTCCGGTACAGCCGCTCCAGCATCAGCTCCAAGGTATCCACCTGTTGGTGGGTGAAGGGCTTGTAGGCCCGGAAAAAGTCCTTGAGGAAGGAGATGTGCTGGGACAGGGGAGATTTCTGCTGGAATGCCTCTGGCGCGTCTGGATTGTCCTCTCCATCCACATCCCACCGCTTGGCCTCCAGGAAGTTGATGCGGTACTGCCCGCCCATGAGGTCTGCGTAACAGCCGCCCAGTTTGCCGCAGAGCCAGGTCAGCTCCTGCTCCGGGTCCAGGCAAATCACCGTCTTGCCGCTCTCCAGCAGGTTGCAGATGAGCAGCTTGAGCAGGTAGCTCTTGCCCTCGCCGGAGTTGCCCAGGATGAGCACGCTGGAATTGGTCTTGTCCGGTGTGCGGCGGTCCAGATCCAGCAGGATGTCCGCACCATAGTGGTCATTGCCGATGTAAAACCCGTGAGGATCGCTGCGGCCGGAGTAGTTGATGGGGTACAGGTTGGCGGTGGAGCTGGCGGGCAGCACCCGCTCAAACTGGGCGCCCAGGGCGTTCCGCCCCGCCGGGTTGGCGGAGAGGAAGCCCTCCCGCTGGCGGAGCAGCAGGGGGTCTGCACTGAGCTTGGCCCGGGTGAGCTCGGCGCCCACCTCGTCCCGCAGCAGCCGCAGCTCCTCGGGGGTTTGGGCGGCCAGCTCCAGGAACACGGCGCAGTGTATGAGGGGCTCCCGGTTCTTCCGGGCGCCGGCAATGATGACGGCCACGTCCTGTAGGTTGGCCTCCGCCGTGACGCTCCGCTTCAGGTTATCCTGATTGCTCCGATCCAGCCGGTTCTTATTGACGGCCTTATGGTAGATGGCCTCCTCCTCCGCCGCTGTCACCTGGCGGGCGTAGAGGTGGAGGGTGACGCCGGCCCGGTTACAGATGTGGGAGAGCAGGGCCAGCTCCTCGGTGGCGGCGGGGTAGCCCCGGAGGGCCAGGACGCAGCGGTACAGCCCGCCCAGCACATAGGAGTCCGTGTTAAACTTCACGGCTGCTGGGGCAATCAGGTCCAGAAAGTCCTTGGGCTGGAAGAGCTGCGCTGGTTTTTCCACCGGTTTTTTCCGCTTCTTCTGTGCTTTAGCCATGCTCTGTCACCCACCTCTCCCCGTCCACCTGGTCAAAGTGCTCGGTGACCACGTTCTGCTGGTAATACACCGCCAGGATGCGCTTCACGTCCTGTTCCCCGGCCAGGCAAACGTGAAAGCCGTGATCCTGGATCTGCTTCTCCAATCGCCGGGGCAGCTCCCGATCCTCTGCGGCCTTGCTGTCCAACCGGCAGACCAGGACGAACTCCCGGGAGGCGGCGGTGGAGGACTGGCGTGCGTCCAAGTGCTCCATATCCTGCCGGAGCAGCTCCCGCAGGGCGGGAGACGGTTCCTCCTCCAGCCTCCTCTGGTAATACTGCTTGTTTTTCAGAAATGACTCCCTGGAGTCCAGGGCCAGCAGCTCCAGGGATGCCATCCCCTGGAGAAGCCCGGTGAGGGCCCGCACCCGGCCCCGGATACCCTTCGGGGACAGGATGGACAGGTTGTCCGGCCGGAGCAGGTAGAAGAGCAGTTCGTCCCTGCCGCACACCGCGCCGTGCTCCGTCAGGCGGGTGACACCCATGAGCTGCCGGGTAGTCTGCCGCTGGCGCAGGAGCTGCTGTTCCTTTCTATTCATTGTTCTGCCCCCATTCATAGTATTGCTGCTGCAGGAACAGGAAGCAGGCCGCCCGCCGCAGGAAGTCCAGGACGCTGGAGCCCTCCACCTGGATGGCGAGGAAGGCGTACAGCACGGTACCCACCAGGGGCAGCATGGTCCCCGTCTGGGCCAGCGCCAATACAGAGAGCAGAAAGGCCACCCCGATAATGGCCACGTCCCGCAGCTGCCACAGCCACAGGGTGGCCTTGGCCTTCAGGTTGTCTGGGTAGATGAACACGAAAACACCTCCAAAACAGGAAGGGACCCAGCCTGTCCGGCCGGATCCCTTCCTGCAGTTTATCCTTCTGTACTGCTTTCTTCCGTATCCTCGTCACATCCATCTGTTTCCCCCTCGGTCTCTGCAACGGCTTCCTCCGGGAGGCGGCCCTCCTGCTCCACGTGCCCCTCGTTGGCGGTATCCCCTGCAGCCTTACATTCCTCCTGGGCCTCCGCCAGGGCCCTGTGGATGCAGTCCAGGAAGAAGGCGTTCTGCTTGATGCCCTTCTCCTGCAGGTAGTCCTTAAATCGCTCGAACAGCTCGCCGGGCACCTGGAATGCCACCGTTCTCTTGTCTCCGCTCATCGTAGTTTCCTCCTTCTGATTGTCGTAAAATGTTTGGATCAACCAGGCCATATACTGGCCCAGTGTTTTTCCGGATACCTCCTGCTCCTCCCGCACCCGGGCGTGAAGCCCGGCGGGGATGGGTGCACAGAGGTTCTTCACATTTTCTTCCATGGATTGGCCCCCCTTCTGTTTGGTAACGCAAGTATATCGATCCCGGCGGTAAATAGCCATCACCAACAGCAACAAAGATTTTGCCGGAAAGCAAGCATAAGCAACAATGTCAGCCCCCCTCCGCCGCCCGGGCGATGCCCGCCATGATATACTCCACGCATGGCACTGGGACACTATTACCCAAGGCCTTGTACCGGGCGGAGTCCGAGGCGCCGGGCAGGTCTGTCCACCCATCCGGGAACCCCTGAAGCCGCTCACACTCCAGTGGAGTGAGACGCCGGATCAGGAAAACCGCCAGTGTATCACGGCTTGGCTGGCAGATCAGATCGGTGGCATCCTTCCCCTGACGGGCACTCTGGGTGGAGGCGGTATCGTCCTCTCTGAATTTGTCCACCCGCTGGCGGCGAAAAATGGCGTGCCGGTCCGCACTGGTCAGGGTATAGGCCACATCATTTTGGATGCCAATGCCGTTGCCGCCATTGCGGGGCTGCCGGTCAATGGCATTGCCGCAGATACACATAGTCGGCTCCGGCTGGAGGGCCAGAGGCAGGTTGTTGCCTCCGGTACCAGCCCTGGCGGATAGTGTGGGCACGATCGGATGCGGCCCAGTGTATCGGCTGTCAATGCCGTGGTTCTCAAAAACCAGGGGCTGATGCCCGTGCTGTTGTGCCCGCAGGGTTCCGGTCTTATCTTCAGTGCAGTCCATGACGCTGCCGCCCTGGTCGTTGAGGCAGAGCACGGAGGGCATGCGGTTGCCGCTCTGGCCGGCCTTCAGGGTGGGCGCCGCACGCTCCGAGTATCCAATACTGCCCGCGCTGGCCCCCGCCCCGGCGGAAAACCCGGCTGTAATATCCCGGGTATCCGCCAGGCCGCACTCATCCCAGGCGGCCAGCCCCGCCTGCACCAGGAGGGCCGCATGGAGCTGGGGCGGGAGAGGCTTGCCCCGCTCCTTCGCCCTGCGCAGAATGCCCAGGCAGGCTCTCCTGGTCAAATAGTATTTTCGGGGCGGATTGTCCTGCAAAATCAGCGACAAGGAACACCCTGCGTCTCCGCTGGGGGGTGCCGGGCCAGTATTGAGCGTCGAAGACCTTCCACGCCAGGGAGAATGCAGCTCCCACTCGTAATTTCCCAGCAGGTTGCCAGCCCCAGGGGTGAGGTCGAGTGAAAGGTATGGAATTGTCTGCAATTCCGGCGATCTGTTCCAGGACGAACCGGAAGTCCTCCCCTTTAGGGAAGCCGCTGCTGAACACGCCGGGGACATTCTCCCAGCAGAACCATCTGGGGCGAACAGACTTGCCTGTCCGCCCTCGTCGTATATCCGCATCCCGCATCTCCTTTGTCACCCGGATCTGCTCCAGGAACAGCCCGGACCGTGCGCCGGCCAGTCCGGCGCGGGTACAGGATGCCACGGATAAGTCCTGACAGGGTGAGCCGCCGCAGATAATGTCCACCGGCGGCAGCTTCGCCCCGTCCAGCCTGGTGATATCCCCCATATGGAGCGTCTCCGGGAAATGATGTTTCGTGACTTGAATGGGGAAGGGCTCAATCTCGCTGGCCCACAGTGGGGTGATCCCCTGCCGTATGGCGGCCAGCGGAAAGCCGCCGATGCCGTCAAACAAGCTTCCGAGGGTAAGGGTCATTTTACCGCCTGGACAATGGTGCGGGTGGTATTGACGGCAGCCTGGGCGGTGTAGACGGCGCTCATGATATTGGCTCTGGTGGTGGTGTCCAGGCCGAAGGCCCCGGCGATGCGGGGCACCTCTCCGGCGGCCAGCATGAGGCCAAGCCCCAGGAGGGCTTTGTCGCTGAACACCATAAGCCCCGCCACCAGAATGGTGGCCTGGAGGAAGGCGCTGAGACACAGGCCAATGACCTGCTTGCACCACTGGGTGAAGCCGTCCGTATAGCCCCGGGGGATGGAGAACATGTACAGGGAGCCCACCGCGATCTGGATGAGCAGGATGCCGCCCCGTTTCAAGTTTGAGAAGAACACCTTGATTACCGCATAGGCCATGAAGATCATGGCGAAGAGGAGCATGATGGGGTTGGTACCCAGGCCCCATTTGGCCTGGGCCGCGATATCCGTCAGGCCAGCCCCCTCAAGGCCTGTGAGGATTTCATTGCCCAGCTCCCCGATGCTCTTTCCCGCCCCTGTGATTTCCATGGCGAAGGTACCCTGGAGGGAGACGGAGAGGGCGTACAGCCGAACGGGCACAGTGGTGAACAGGCTGACGGCAAAGAAGCCCTTGAGGGCGTTGAGGGCGGGCTGCTGGAGATTGCCCCGGCCAGATGCGTACTCAATGCCGCACTCAAAGGCAGATACCACCACGCTGACGGCAAAGAGGGCCCAGCCCAGTTGGGAGAAGAAGCGCACCACTGACCGCACCCAGGAGAGGTCAAACAGCTCCACCCCCATGTTTCCCATCTGGGCGAAGAAGGCGCCCAGGAAGCCCACCATCTGGCTGTAAAACCAGTCCAGGATGGACTCCATCACCGGATTGGCCACAAAGTCCCAAATAAACACTCGCCTTCACCGCCTCAGATGCCTACGATATTCCAGATGTAATTGGGGGCCAGCAGCACGAAGATCAGGCAGACGAACAGGATGGCCGCCCCCGTCCACTCAAACTGGCCGTGCTTGCGATAGTCGAAGAAGCACAGTGCCACCTTGACAAAGAATGCAATCCCCAGCACCATGGTGAGGGCGGGGAACACCACAGTATCCACCACGGTCTTAATCTGGCCGGCGGCATCCGTCCAGGTCTGCTCCACGGCGTCCGCCACATTGCCGGCGGAGGAGGCGAAGGCCGGGACCATGCACAGGGCGGCCACCGTCAGGGCCAGGAGCAGCACCCGGATGCCCTTTTTTCTGATACTCATTCTGACACCTCCATAAAATTGGAGGGTCGCCCGACTGGGGCGGCCCTTCTAACGATAGTTTGCTGGAATCAATAGCCGGTGCGGGGCAGGGGCTCGGCGGGCTTGTAGACCTTGGTCACCCACCGGGAGGTGGCCATAATCCACTGGCCGTTGTACACGCCGCCCACATCCGCCTGGTTGACGAATTGGCTGCCACCGGTAAGCCAGGCGTAGACGGTGGCATAGACCTGGGGCGCCTCCACCTGCCGGAAGTTGGCGGGCACCACGCCGAAGGACACCATGAATTCGGTGACGTACTCGTTGGAGGCCAGGCCCAGGGCGGCCCTGGAGGCGTCCAATACATAGTTCTGCTGGGTGCTCAGGTTGTCCGCCAAGGTGCGCCAAGTGCCGCCACTCAGGTTGGTCTTGTAGACCACCTTATAATTGCCCGGCACGTTGTAGGTGCCAGTGACAATCTTGTCCAGCCGCACCGCCTGGCCGGGCAGAGTGTCTCGCCAATAGAACGATGTAAGGCTGGTGGTGGAGTTGTTGCCGATGCCTCCGAAATCGTAGCGGATCTGTTGGCCGGGCATGACCTCCACATAGCCGGTTTTTTGGATGCTTACATTGGTGTAGAGGCCCTTGTTGGTCATGGCTGCCTTTACGATCTGCCCTTCAAACTCAATCTCCACCTCGATGGGGGTCTTGTCCAGGCCGTAAAAGTCTGCGGCCTTGGATTCCACGATTTTGTAGCGGCCCAGGGGGAGAGGCCGGGAGGATGCAACGCCGTTCTTGTCCGTCTCAACCGTATCGACCAAGTTGCCGGTCCGGGCGTTGTAGATCTCAAACTCTGTGCCGGGGATGGGGGTGCCGGCGGGCCAGCCGTTGACACTGTTGTAGTCCGCGGAGGTCTTGGTTATCTGGATCTGCCCGGTGATGGGAGCGTTCTCCCACTCCACCTCGGTGGTCTCCCCAGACTCCACATAGACGGTCTTTTTCTCCGTGTCAGGGACATAGCCCTCATTCTCTAACTCTCTGAGATAATACCGCCCGGCCTCCAGACCCTCGATCAGTACATACCCCTCGTTATCCGAAGTGTACTGGCCAACGGGGGTGTTGGTGCTGTCATAGAGGATAAACGGCACCCCATAGATGCCCTCGCCGGTGGCGCTGTCCGTCTTGTGGATGAGGATGGCGCTGACCGGCGTATTCTCCACCTGGAGGGTGGTTGTCTCCCCGTTCTCCACCTCGAAATAGTGGGGCGTATCGTCCATGTGGAAGCCTTCCGCGCTCTCGGTTTCCACGGCATAGTACGATCCATTCTCCAGGGACAGGAACACCCGGCCGTTTCGGTCTGTTGTCACGGTACCCACCAGGGCGTCGTCCATACGGCGGATTTCAAATGTAGTGTTGGGAATCCGCTCCCTGGTGTCATCCGCGTTGACCTTGATGATTTCCACGCCGCCGATGGGGTCGTTATACACCGTGATGGTCTGGGTGTCGTTAGGGTTGATGACCACCGTTTGGGTACGGGTTTCCTCATGGATGGTGTAGCCCTCGATGGTCTTGGTCTCTGTGACGAGGAATGTCCCCACCAAACCGTCAATCATGATCTGGCCGTTTTCGTCAGTGCGGTAGAGGCCCATGCTGGAGGTCATGCCGCCGTTGTCGTCCACCACCGTGCCGTCCGCCTCGGTGATGGTAAATTCCACCCCCTCCAGGGGCTCATGGGTGACGGAATCCAGCTTGTTGATGACAAGGCCGCCCTTGGGGGTGTTGGTGATGACCACCGTTTGGGTATCTACACCCTCCCCGATGACTACATTGGTGGAGGGGGCGTCCATGACGTACCCATGGGGCGCCTTGATCTCCGTGAGCACGTATGCGCCGGGGGCCAGGTTGGTGATGCGGATCTCACCGCTGCTGTCGGTGGTGAAAATACCGTTCTGGGTGAGGGTGGAATCGCCAATTACCCCGTCCAGTCCCACCTCGCAGCCGGCGGCCGTCGTCACTCGGAACTGGGCCCCGGCGAGAGGCTGGCCCGTGGCGCTGTCCCGTTTCTGGATGATCAGCTCACCCTTCGGCTGATTCTTAAAATTGAGGCTGACCGTCCGGCCCTCTTTGATCTGCACGGTCTGGGCCTGGGTATCGATGAGGTAGCCCGGAGGGGCCTGGGTTTCCGTCACCACCACGCTCTTTCCGGGCTGGAGGCCGGAGATCAGGATCTCACCATTTTCGTCCGTCCGGTAGATGCCGTTGGAGTCCCCAATGAGGGTGCCGTCCGCATAGGTGACCTTGAACTCTGCGTCAGGCAGGGTCACGCTGGGGTTGGCCGAGCACACCTTGCGGATCAGGAGGTTCCCGTCCGGCATGTTTTCAAAGCGGACAGTGATGACACTCTGCTCCCCGTTGTCTGCCAGGTAGACGGTCTCGGAGGACTGGATGATGCTGTACCCGTCCGCCGGATCCACCTCCTCCACGATGTACGATCCTGGCTTCAGGCCCGTCCAGATGGCCATGCCGTTGGAGCCGGTCACCTTCTGTCCAATCACGGTGCCGCCGGTACCGGAGGCGCCTCCCAGGTAGCGGAGCTGGAAGGTGGCCCCGCCCAGGGCCTCGCCAGTGACGCTGTCCGTCTTGTGTACCACGATGGCGTTGAGGGGGACGTTCTCAAATGTCAGAGACTTGTTTCCGCCGCCCTCAATATAGACCTCCTGGGTGGCAGGCTCCTTGATGGTGAAGCCGGGGGCGGGTTCCAGCTCCGTCACCCGGTACCAGCCGTCCCGCAGGCCCTCCAACACGATCTGGCCGCTGGCGTCAGTGAAGTAGATCCCCAGGTTGTTGAGCTCGCCGGTGTCGGTGCCATTGCTGCCGTACCAGAGCTGGAATTTGGCCCCCTGGATGGGGCTGCCGGTGATGCTGTCTACCTTCTGAATGGTAAGGGTGGGCATTTTGTGGTTCTCGAAGTAGACAGTGTGGTTCCGGTTGGGATAGAGGGTGACCAACTGGGGCTCCGCATCCATGAGATAAGGGGAGGGAACCGATTTTTCTGAAATTTGATACACCCCGGGCAGCAGATTTTCCAGGGTGGCCGTTCCGTCTGCCCCGGTCTTGATTTCATCCACGCTGTGGCCGTCCGCCGCTTCCACCAGGAATACGGTATCCGGCACGGGCTCCCCGGTGTCGGCATCCCGCTTCACCACCGTCAGGTTGGGGCGGATGTCGTTCTCTAGGATGATCGTGGAGGTCTTGCCGGGGAACAGCTCCACATGGCGTTCCACCGGGTCGCTGATGTGGTCTGAGGTGGTGTCCAGCTCCTTGACCGAATACACCCCCGGCTCCAGGCCGGAGATCAGGATCTCTCCATTTTCATCAGTGGTACGGTCCAGATACCGGCTGCCGTCCTCGATTTTGGCGATGCGGAAGGTCACCCCGGCCAGCCGGGAGCCGTCCGAACTCAGCTTGATGAGATGCAGGGAGGGCTGGACGGAGTTGGTGAACACAAAACGGGCTGTCTGGTTGGCCTCCATCTGGATGATGCGCTGGGCCTCGTCGATGAGGTAGCCGGGGCAGTCCAGTTCCGTCACCACATAAGCTCCGGTGGGCAGTTCAGACAGGTCGATTTCGCCGTTCTGGTCGGTGGTGAACTCCGCCGGGCCCCACGAACCGTCTACCGCCTCGATGCGGAACCTGGCGTTGGGGATCACCTTGGACGGGTCGGCGCTGTCCACCTTGACCAGCCAGATCCCGGGCTTCTGGTCGTTAAAAAAGTAGAGCTCCTTAATACTGTCTCCGGCCTTCAGTTCAATTTCCTGCGGGGTGGAATCCGCCAGATGTCCACTGTCCCCAGTGTCCACCTCTTGGACGCGGTAGGTGCCCGGCCGGCAGTCCGTGAGCAGGATTTCTCCCAAAGCGTCTGTCTCATAGTCCCCCAGCAACTCCCCATCCCGCCAAATACGGAAGGTGACGCCGGGCATGGTCTCATGGCTCTCTCGGTCGTACTTGATAATCTTCAGGCCGGGCAGGGCCTCGTTCTTCAGGGTGTAGGTGACGCAGTCCCCTGCCACCACAGTGGTGGTATAGGTCTGGGGATCCCGCTGCCACCCCTCCGGGGCGGACAGTTCTCGGATTTCGTATGCCCCCGGCTTCAGCTCCGTGAAGGTATAGGAACCGCCGGTGCCGGTGGTACCGGTATAGGTGGCGCCGCTCTCAATATGCTTGATCTGAATCCGTGCCCCGGCCAGGCTGGCCCCGGTGGCCCCGTCAATCTTCTCAATCCGCAGATCGCCGTAAGGTTCGTTTTCAAAGGCGACTTCGGCCACCTCGCCATACTTCACAGTGACCTGTTTGACCGGCTCCTCGTCCATCAGATGATACTCCGGGGGCACCCGTTCGTAGATGGTATAGTTGCCCACTTCCACCAGGGGGATGGTGATGGAACCGGACTCCGGCGTGGTGTAGACGCCGATGGTGTCTCCGTCCGGGCCCACCACCTCGAAGGTAGCGCCGGAGAGGGTGACAGTAGTGCCCGCCTCATACTTGGTGATCTTGAGGGCGGTTTCGCTGGGAGGGGGCGTAGGCTCGTCCGGGTCATCCGGCTCGTCGGTATCCGAATAGTTAGAGATGGCGTTGCGCAGCAGACTGGTCTTGGGGTCCGTGTCGCAGAGGTAGCTCTGGAGGTTGCCGTACTGGTCCGTCTCCTGGCAAAGCGCGTAAAACACGACGTACTGGTACACATCGGCGGAGAGGGAGAGCTGGACGCTGCCGCTCTGGCCCGCCACGCTGTCTTCGGGGTAGAGCACCTTGAAGGTACCCTTGTAGCCATTGCCGGTATTGGAGACCTTGACCTGGGTGATGTCCTGGTTGTTCTCATCCACGATGCGGGTACCGGAGGGGACGGCGGATGGGTCCTGGAACGATACATTGACAGCCTGCCCGTCCACCCAGGTAGGGGAGGTGACGGTAAACACCTGCTGGCGGTAGGCGGCCCCGTCAATGGTGACGGGGTAGGCCGTCTCCTGGTCCGGGGAGGTGGTGAGCTGGGGCTCCGCCACGCTGGTCCACCGGGTGCCCTCCGTGTAGATCTGGACGGCGGCGTTGAGGATATTTTCCCCAATCTCCCGCTCCGTGCCAGTAAGGCCGGGGGCCACGGTGACGGCGCTGATGTCCCACTCGGGGATCAGGTAGCACCACAGGGCAATCTTGCCGGCGTAAAAGGCCTGATATTTGTTATCCAGCCCCAGTTCCTCCAAGGAGCGGTGGGGGTACATATTGGCAATCAGCCCCACTACCTTGGGATCGCTGGCCTTCTCCTCAGCCAGATAACGGATGCTCTCCCCCTCTGGAACTGTTTGGGGCACGCCGTACTGGTTGGGGTTGACACAGTACGCTGGGATTTCCTGGGTTTCCCCGGCGCTGTTTTCATAGAGGAAATAGGTATAGGATTGGGTCTGTACCTTTCCATTGACGGCCAGGTACTTCATGGAATAGCCGCCGCTGTAAATGTTGACCTCACCCAGGGCCTCCTCCGGGGTGGAGGCGGCGCCCGCCAGCAGGACCAGCAGGGACAGGGTCACCGCCAGGGTGAGCATCAGGCTGATGATTC
>OOCP01003287.1_pt1 | contig 12065 bp, 9 predicted proteins | sample 1671511 | NCBI WGS metagenome assembly OOCP01 (sample SAMN06348164, study PRJEB24527) | human gut metagenome | biome: human gut; feature: ankylosing spondylitis patient; material: feces | host: Homo sapiens | place: China | collected 2015-10 | reverse complement strand
ATACCCTTTTGACAGGTTATTTGAGTGATGTTATAGCTGCATGGATCAATTTTTAGATTCATGGTACAGTTACCAGTTCAGATACTGCTCCGTGAATAATTCAGGTTTAAGTTCTTTTTTTGACATTTTCACGGATTTAATTCTGCTCCACTGGAAAATCCTTCCCTCGCCTTCCTCTGTCAGAGATTCTGTCATATCCCTTTTCATATACTTTCCACAACAAATACAGAAAACAGGAACCCCCTCCTGCACAAACCGTTTTCCCGCCAAGAATCATACCTTCCGTCTGGGATACCGTCTTCGGAAGCATCAGATACAGCTTAAATTCTGCCACAGCCTGATCCACCTTTTCTTTCCAGAACCCAAAGTCAGACCACCTTGACGGAATCCATCCCTCCGGCCAGGTCAGATGTGTAAAAAGAAGCCAGACCACCGTCCCTGCCATTACACTGTACAGCAGGTTGCAGAACCAGTACTCTGCATCTTTCACTGTATAGTTCTTTTTTTCTCTGCTTATTTCCGTCCACAGACTGCCAGAAAGAACCGCCGGAAGCAGCAGTAATGCCGCCAGTCCTGCATTTTTCGGTAAAGTCGAGGATACCACAGTTCCCTGAAGTCCGTATTTCATCAGAAATCCGTTCACTGTACTTTCTTCGGTTTCTCCATTTCTCCTTCTGATAAACAAACGATTATAAAAAAGTTCCGTCTCGGTATCATCCGCAGAAGCCGCCCCGAAAACCAGAATTTTCTGCCCCCAGTCCGCAACTTTCCTGACAGTATAAGTACGTCCCTGAAACAGAATCTGACCACCCGGAACCTTATTGCCAAAGAGCTCCCAGGCAGTTGTACCATCAATCACGCAACCATCCGGATCACCTTCTGTCAGAGCTGCTGCCTGCCAGTCATACCCTGCGGGATTTCCCTTAAGATACACAGTCATCGCCTGTGCCTGCCGGTTTCCTTCTTTCGCAGAAATCTCCCTCAACCCTGCATCTGCATAAAAACATACATCATAAGGCTTCTCACTTTTTCTTTCCTGCTTCAGGATATTTTCTGCTCCTTTCCTGTCAGGATAAGCTGCGGACAGAAACACCGATACTGCTGTATCATTTCTGATCTGCACATAATTATAGACTCCCAGAAAATAAATACAGAAAATAATTAGCCACACAGTCAGAGTACCGGCTTTCCTTAAAAAGGCACTCTGACTTCTGACACTCATTCCTCCAGCAGCCTGATCCGGCTGCCGCTGCTGATCTCTCTGTCACTGGAAGTCACGATTTTCTGGTCACTTGATAAATCCCCGTTCTCCAGCGCAGCAGTGGAAGAATTTTTATCTTTCACATTCACATACGTTTTTCGCGCTACCAGTACCTCACCCAGGACGGTGTTCTGTGTATCTGTCACATAAACATAGTATCTGCCATTTTCCTCATACAATGCGCTCAGCGGAACACAGACATTAAAAGGACCTGCATCCTGAGAAATTGTAAATTCCGCAGTATCTCCTATGGAAAGAGTTCCCTCCGGTACCTGTACAGAAAGAATGTACTGATTTTCATTACTGCTGTCCTCTTTCACAGACTCCACTTTCGCTCCTGTAATCTCTTTTTCATCCGCACCTTTTAAAATTACCTCTCCGCCACTCTTTATGTATTTCAGATCATCTTTGCTGACCTCTGCCTGAAACCGAAAGGTTCCTTTGGTTTCATAAAGGACAACCGCAGCTTCCGCTCCTGTCTGGCTTCCTGTCACTGCACTCAGACTCTTTATCACACCATCACAGGGTGCTTTCACTTTTCCCTTTCGTGCCAGCACTTTCTGCAACGTTTCCAGATCTTTCTGCGCAGTCTCAAGTTCCGCCTGCGTATTCTCCAGTGTGGAATCCGAAGCATCACCGATCTGCGTATCCCGGATTGCCTGCTCTGCTGACTGAAGTTCTCTTCTGCGGCTGAGCATGGCTTCATTGACCGCCTCCTCTTTCGCCCGGATATCATCAATCAATGCCTGCTCCTGAGAATTGTCCTGCGCATTCGAACTGTCGCCGTTTCCTGATGTATTTTTATTCCCTTCGCCATCTGTGCGATCCGTATTTCCGGAATCATCGGAGTTCTCCGGATCATCTGTATTCCCGAAATCGTCTGTATTTCCCGGATCATCAAACTCGCTGGAATCACTGAACTTCTCCTCATCCGGTATCTTATCCTGTACGTCATTCTGCGCCGCATCCCGCTGTGCGTAATAATCCTGAAGCTTCTGTCTGGCTATGGCTGCCTCATTCTGTGCCGCCTGCACACTGTAATTTCCGCTGGAAACCGCACTGTTATAATTTTCCTGTGCATCTGAAAACTCATTATTTCTCTTCTGCTGATTCACAGACTCTGCACTGATCAGATCATTGATCTTCCCCTGCAGAACATCTATGGCATCCTGTTTTTCCTTTATGGTTTTTTTTAGATATTTTACAGAAAACTTCAGCAGCGCATCCCCTTTTTTCACATTCTGTCCTTCCTGCACATAAACCTGCTCCACCTTCTGTCCCTCCTGGGTAAAAACTGCCCGTTCTCTGGTTCCCATCACTTTACCTGTGCCGGTCACCTCATGCGTGATCACCTGATTCTGAGCTGTTTTTGTCTCTACCTGTGCTACATTCACCGAATCTGCCGCCCTGGACAGAAAAGTAAACAAAAGCATCAGGGCAAAAAATCCTGCCAGAATTTTTATCAGTTTTATTTTCTTCATAGATAAATCCTCTCGTTTCTGTCGCTCTATTCCTTGATTGCCGTGGATATGATCCCTTGTTCCAGATAATCCTGCCCTGCCAGAAAAACGATCACTGCCGGGATCAGAACCAGAACAGATACCGCAAATGCCTTTCCTGTCTGGGAGATATCGATCTGTGGAAGGTACAGAGACAGCGGCCACAGACTTTTGGTCTTCAGAAATGCCATTGGCTGTTCGATCAGATTCCAGTATTCCAGAAATCCCAGAACCAGTGCCGAAATGATACCCGCAGAACCCAGAGGGATTCCGATTCTGATAAAAATAAGCAGCTCACCCGCCCCGTCCAGCCGCGCAGATTCCATCAGTGCCTCCGGAATACTCTCAAAGAAACGATACATGATAAAAACCGGAAACGTGGAAAAGGCCGCCGGAAGAATAATCCCCCACAGATGATCCAGAAGTTTCATCTGATCCAGAACCAGATAATTACTGAGCATCATTACCTGAAAGGGCATCATCATCAATGCCACATAGATCATAAACAGCAGATTTTTTCCCGGAAAACGATATCTGGCAAATCCCCACGCTGCCGGTACTCCCACCAGGATCTGCCCTGCCAGAACTCCGACAGTAATCTTTACGGAATTCCAGAACATCACAAAAAACTCCGGAGAATCCAGCAGGACTTTCACATAGGATCTCAGCGTCGGATAAAGCGGAAGTACTCTCCAGAATACATAACTGACTGCCTGACCGGAAGCAGATCCACTGTCTGCTGTCAGTACCGCCCCCAGAAGATCATTTAATTCCTTCTGCCCCATCAGTGATCCTGTAACTGAAAAAAATACCGGAAATATTGCCACCAGTGCAAGGAGTACAAGGAGCAGGCTTCCGATCTTCCTGATACGGAATATCTGCATAACTTTTCTCATTCTGCCCCGCCTTTCCCCCAGGCTTTCCACAATCCCAGGATCAGCAGAAAAATCACCAGTCCGGTCACCACTGCCGCAGCCGACATCTTATCCAGCGACAGGTCCCTGTACCAGTTGTTAAACAGATGCTGAAGCAGATACATTTTTTCCTGCGGATAATCACCGGCCACCAGATATGCCTCACGGAAAACCTTAAATGCATTGAGTACAGAAAGTACCACGATCGTAAAAAGGGACGGGAGCAGATTCGGGAGTGTGATCTTCGTAAAACATTTCCACTCCCCTGCCCCGTCCACTTTTGCTGCCTCGTAAAGTGCCGCCGGAATGGCAGACAATCCTGCCATCCAGAGCACTACATCATATCCAAGATTTCTCCATATATAACTGATCACCAGTACATAAAAGGAAGCACCTGTATTCATCCAGTCAGTCGTCTGAACAGATAACATATGAAGCAGGTGATTCCATAAGCCCTGATCGTCAAAAAGCAGTCTCCACAGAAGTACTACTGATGCTACAGGGATTGCCATTGGCAGAAGAAAGAAACTTTTCAGAATCTGCGTAAATCTTTTCTGCCCTGCAAGCAGGACTGCTATGATCAGAGACAATACCACCAGCAGCGGCACACACACTCCGAAGAACCGAAGCGTGTTGCCTGCTGCCAGACGAAACGCTTTGTTTGCAAATATCGTCCTGTAGTTCTCTATCCCCACAAATTCTCCATTCACTGCCCCGCAAAAAGATCTGCGGATCACATCCACATACGGGATCAGCCAGAAAATGCAGACACCTGCAAAACTCGGAAGAATAAAAGCCAGACCTTTTTCTGTATTTCTGAAAGCTGCACATCTTCTGCGATTTCGTTTCCGACTAAACAGCAAATCTGATTTTGCGTTCCGTTTCTCTGTTAAAGATAAGTGTTCTTTTAAATTAATCTTCATTCTCTTAAACTCCCTTACCTTGCAGTATTGGGTAATCAGCAGCAGACAGCCGCTTATTCAGATAAATACAGATTTACTTCCTGCATGATCTCTTTCACAGCATCATCCAGCCCCGTTTCTCCATTGAGGTATTTCTCACCGGATTCCGTTACTGCATTTCGGATGATCTGATTACTCTTTGCAGGTACAGTAAGTGTTTTTCCCAGATCCATGATGTTCTGTATTGCTTCATCTTCCGGAATGATCTCGTCCATCTCAAGCTGTTTGATATTACCATCTCCCGTATCATAAGAGGTTTCGATCGAGCCAATGGTATCTCCACTGGATTTTCCCATTTTCCAGTAAGCCATATCTTCATAAACCTTGCTGTTTACAGCCAGTCCTTCATCATTGCTTGCTCTCTGGGATTCCTCTTCAAACAGGAACTTTACGAACTTCTCTGCCGCTTCTTTTTCAGATGCCTTTGCACTGATTCCCACAATGCTCCTTGGATAGAAACAATTCTCGCTTTGTCCGTTCAGAAGTCTGTAATCCAGATCCGGATCTACTTTTTTTGCAGAATCCAGATACACCAGACCCTCCGGTGAAAGCAGACCGCCTGCCGCCACTGTATTGACTTTTACAAGCAGATCCGTTATCGATCCTGCAATATTTGTATATCCGGAACGATCTGAATTCGCCCAGTCATCACCCATCTGGTAAGCTTTCTTTGTCTCTTCTATCGCATCCTTCTGAGTCTGCCAGATCCTGTTTACCTGCTCCAGATATTCTCTCAGTGCATCTTCTTTGAGGGTTCCATCGTCGTTCATCCATGCCGATGTACTATTGTCTATGGTTCCCTGTATCAGCCAGGACGGTGATATGGAAAAAGAGCTGAAAAATTTCAGTTTTCCATAGCTGTCTTTCTGGCTTTCCGCTGCATCAGCCTCTGTTGTCAGATCCGTAATTCCGGCGATGATATCCTTATTTCCCTCTATCATCGGAATGCCGAACTTGACAGGCATGGTATAAATGCTTCCATCCTCTTTTGTATATGCATCTTTGATATTTGGCAGGATATCTTCGTCTTTTAATACCCCGCTTAAATTCTCCAGCATTCCTCTCTCTATATAGGTATCCTCTGAAATTCCATCCAGCAGCAGAACATCCGGTCCTGTTCCGGCCATGATCTCTGTATTGAGCACTTTCAGCGCATCCGTATCTGTGACGGAATCATCTCCTGACATTCCCGCCTCAATATTCACATAAATATCCGGATATTTTTTCTGGAAAAGCACTGCTGCCTGTTTTATGAAGTTACTGTCTTTCAGGGAATAAACTGTCAGCTCTGTATCCGGTGTCGTTGGGGTATCTTTGGAATATACATAGGAATAAATTCTGATATCCTCGCCTGCATTACAGCCCACATAGAAATTTCCATCGCTGTCCTGCCCCCATGCTACAGTTCCTGTATCCGGTGAACTGAGCGAATTCAAGGAACCATCGATTATCTGTTCCACTATGCTGCCTCCCAGAACATATCTGTAAACACCGGTATGATCAATATAAAAAAGGCTGTTATCCTCATCTCCCTTTAAGAACATAAGCGGAAAACTGCTGGTTGTTGTCCAGTTGACATCCTGCTCATCAGACTGGATCTGCTCTGTAAGCGCGCTGATATTGTCCAGTGGTTTTCCAGTATCCAGATCATATCCGTGAAGAGTCTGATCCTGAATGGTAAACAACATTTTTCCTGCTGTTCCGATAAAATCAACACGGATTCCTTCCTCATATCTTCTCACCAGACTTCCATCTGAAGGATTGATCTCTGCTACGCCATTGCCTGGATCTACGATAAGAACTGTCCCATTCTCTGTGAAACATGCCTGAAATGTATAGGAAGACTGAATCGTATCTCCGGTATCAACTTTCTGTACATTTCCATCAGGGGAAAGATAGAAAAATTCCATTTTCAGGTTGTCATACGCAGAATCCTCTTCCCCACTGTCGGCTGTTGTCTGTGCATTTTCATTGTCCCTGTCAGGAGACAGATCTGCCCCGACAAATATACTTCCATCCGCTGCTGCAGAAACAACGCTGATATATTCTCCCAGATTCTCCTTAAGCCCCAACAGTTCTTCCAGACTTTTTCCATTCGTCCAGGTTTCTCCATTATCTGCAGAATCTGCTGCATAATAACAGTTATCTGCTGTACTGTAATAAACCATGCGCAATGCACCTGAGTCGAGTACTTTGACATCTCTCAGAAACTGGCTGTTTTCAGGTACTGTAAGATCATTTTCCAGAAAACGTCCCATTGCTTTTGCGCTCTCATCTTTTGTTTTTTTACCATCTGAATTGTCGGTATTTACATTCACAAGATCTGCTGTATCTGCATTCCCTGCCTGATTGCTGCTTCCTGTTTCTCCTTTGCTTCCGGAATTTTTTCCATCTGCACCGCCACATCCGGCAAGCAGGCTGCCGGTAAGTGCGATCACTCCGGCAACGGCGATTCCCTGTTTCCACCTTTTTATTTTTCTCATATCAGGATATACCTCCATGTTTTTATTTTCTTTCTGTCCCTCTCAGGATAAATGGATTGTAACAGGCAAATCTCTAAACTTTCTCTAATTTTCCAGCCGATATCCAATTCCCCGGACGGTTTTCAGGTTCAGTGTACTTCTGACACTTTTTAATCTTCGCCTCAGAAAATGAATATAATTATCCAGATTTCCATCCTCCACCTCGCTGTCTGCTCCCCAGACACGGTTGAGGATCACCTCTCTCGGAAGTGTCTGACCGGCGTTTCGAAGCATCAGCTCCAGAAGTGCTCCTTCCCGTTTGGAAAGGGTACATTCCTTTCCGTTTCCTTCCAGTCTGCCGCTTTCGGGATCAAAAATAAGATCTCCGAGCGATAATACTGCCGTGTCCTCCCATCTTCCGGGTCTTCGAACCATACACTGTATTCTTGCCAGAAGTTCTTCGAAGGCAAACGGCTTCACCATATAGTCATCTGCGCCGCCTTTCAGTCCGGTCAGTTTATCCTGTAATTCTCCCAGTGCAGTCAGCATGATCACCGGTGTGGAAACATGATTCTTTCTGGCTTCCTGCAAAACAGTGATGCCATCCATGGACGGGAGCATCCGGTCCAGGATCACCAGATCATGGCTTCGTTCTTTCATATAATAAAGCCCTTCTTCTCCGTCATCGCAGATATCTGTCTCATAGCCTTCTTTTTCGAGCTGAAATCTCATGCTATCTGCCAGTTCCCTGTCATCCTCTATCAGTAAAATTTTCATCTGTTTTCATCCTCCTGATCTTTCATTATACATGAGTTTTCTCTAAATTGTCTCTATACTCGGTTACAGGAATTTTTTTAGAGATTATTTACAGGTTTTCATGATACAATTACCATACAATCTCATAAAGGAGTAAATATTTCATGTTTCGCAGACTTCATATTCAAATGACTTTTTTCTCTGCTCTGATCATCGGCATCGTCATTTTTATTATGACAACTGCCTGTAATTTCATCGCAGAAAACAGCACAGGCCAGAATGCGTGGAATACCTTTCAGAACAACGCCATCTCCTGTATCTCTCATCTGGAAACGCAGAGTATCATCAGCAGTGACTGGATTTTGCAGGCAGAAAAAAATTATGATATTTCCATGGATATCAGAGACAACGGAAATTCTCTTTATCTGAAAAAACTACAGACGGATTCTCTGGATGAAACGATTTTCCGGAAGGCAGAAGAAATCTCTGCTGCTTCCTATGCACTTGATCTTTCCAATCCCGGTGCGGTCAGTAAACTGACAAAACGGATCTTTTTTCAGATGAAAGATTTCTATGTTTCCACTGCTCTGATCCCCAAGAGCCACGGAACCGTCAGTATGATCATCCTGTATTCCCTGGATTCTGTAAAACACAGGATTCTGTTACAGAGACTTGCATTCTCCGGCGCAGCTTTTCTGGCAATTCTGGCTCTGAGTATCTGTTCCTGGTTCTTTACCGGAAGAATGATCACTCCCCTGGAAAAAAGCAGGCAGGAACAGACCGAATTTATCGCTGCTGCCTCCCATGAGCTTCGCTCCCCTCTGGCAGTAATCCTGTCCGGAATCTCTGCCATGAAAAAGGCAGATCCGAAAGAACAGGGACATTTTCTTTCAGTCATAGAAAAAGAAGGGACACGAATGTCCCTCCTGATAAATGATATGCTCTCTCTGTCAAATGCAGATAACCATTCCTGGAAAATGCATCCGATTTTCTGTGAACTGGATACTTTACTTCTGGATACCTACGAAAAGTATGAACCCCTGATGCAGGACCACCATATGAAATTTTTCATTGAACTTCCGGAAGAGGAAATCCCTCCCTGTCCCTGTGACCCGGAAAGGATCAGTCAGGTGCTTGGAATCCTTCTTGACAATGCCATCAGTTATGTCCCCGAAAACGGGAAAATTATTCTTTCCCTTTCACAGACCAAAACGCACTTTCTTATCCGCGTCAAAGACAACGGACCCGGTATTCCGGATTCTGCCAAGACTTCTGTTTTCCGGCGTTTTTACCGGGCAGATTCTGCCAGAAATAACAGGCAGCATTTTGGTCTGGGACTGTGTATTGCGTATGAGATCATTTCACTTCATAAAGGAACAATCTCTGTACTGGATACCCCGGGCGGTGGTTCTACTTTTCAGATTTCTCTGCCGTTGGCATAACACAGTAATTTTCTGTAACATAAAAACCGGAACGAACATACGGCCTCCCCGCATATTCGTTCCGGTTTTCTAATATTCATTCCTCTCATGGATTCATATGTCGAGTAGGTGCACCCCTTACGGTCGTACACCCCTCACAGAACTCCGGACGTGCGGCTTTCCCGCATCCGGCTCTTTGCGAAACGAATTGTTCACGTTATCATTCATATACACTGACATAGATCCGAGGTCTTACCAGCGGATAGCTGTTATTCATCATATTGAGAAATCTTATCCAGTTATAGCTTTTCTTCTGGCTTCTCCGGTTCAGACAATAGAACAGGCTTCTCATGATGTTATATCGGAATGCCGTTATACTTTCTGTATTGTCCGTAATTCCATAGTAATGGTAATAACCAGTCAGTATCTGATTGAGTTTAGCAGTAATCTCTTTCAGTTTCCATGTTTTCATGTGTCCCATCAGTTGATTTATTTCTCTGCATTTCTTCGCAAACTTCTTCTTACTGGTTTTCCTCTTCACTCTGAATCTACCATTCTTGCTTTTGGAACAGTAGTGTGTAAAACCTAGGAAAGTAAAGGTACCTGGCTTCGTTCCACTTTTACTGCATCTTTCCTTTGCGTATCGTCCGAACTCTATCAGCCTGCTCTTTTCTTCTTCAAGGCTTAATCCAAAGTGTCCCATTCTATGTTTTAAGTGTTCATAGAACCATACTGCATCTGATTTGTATTGGAATGTCACCACAAAGTAGGTAGACCCAAGGAACCTCCCCTTGAGTCCCCATCAGAACCGTACGTGAGCCTCTCGACTCATACGGCTCCCTCTCCAACAGATGGTAATATTCCAAATTTCCAGTGTGCAAACAAGTTTCTGTCTCTTCTGGCTACTGCACCAAGCCAGTGCTCGGCTCTGCTTCTCGTGTTTTTCTTTTTATAACTTCGTCGTACCCATTTAATCAGACATTGATTGATATAACGCAACACCTCATAAAATTCTGACTTATAATAGTGTGTGTAGTAGTTAATCCATCCTTGCACTACTTTGTTTATCATGTTCCCAATATCTTTTAATGAGAGATCCGCCTTTAACTGTATCTTCCATTCTCTGATCTTCTGTTTCATAGCAGTTTTGGCTTTTTCACTGACCGCAGGCGTAAAGCCTACAAAGAACTTTCCTTCTTTATTCTTATTTAGCCTTGGTCTGAACGTATATCCCAGAAAAGTGAATTGGGTACAACTATAGTTTTGTGGCCTTCGGTTATCCTTGCAGTAGACAATACGTGTCTTTTCTTTATTCAGTTCCAATCCAAACTGCTGAAAACGTTCTTCCAGTTTCTGCTTTATAAATACAGCCTGCTTGTACGATTGGCAGTGCAGTACTCCATCATCAGCATATCTTTCCCACCAGATGTTCGGATATGCTTTTGTCATAAAGTCATCAAATACATAGTGAAGAAATAGATTTGCAAGCACAGGACTGATAACTCCACCCTGAGGTGTTCCTGACCTGCGTTCAGCAACCGAGCCATCACTCATGATGAACGGCACTGTAAGCCAACGTTTTATATAAAGTATCAGCCATTTTATTTGCGTATGTTTCTCAACCATGTACATCAGATATCCATGTTTGATGTTATCAAAGAGCCCTTTGATATCTAATTCCAATACCCAGTCTCTTTTAAAACATCTTTCCCTTGCTTGTCCTACTGCCTGAATTGCAGATTTGTTCGGACGGTATCCATATGAGTCATTGTAAAACATTGGTTCAACCAGCGGTTCAAAGTACATCTTCGCAACCATTTGTGCGATTCTGTCTTCTACTGTTGGAATTCCCAAAATTCTGATTCCACCATTTTTCTTGGGTATTGCTACTGCCCTTACAGGCTTCGGGAAATAACTTCCTGATGCCATCCGGTTCCATAGTTTATACAGGTTGTTATTAAGATGCTCCTCAAACTCTTTTATGGTTTGTTCATCTGCCCCGTAACTTCCTGCGTTTTCCTTTACCGCCTGAAAAGCTGCAATTACAGCCTTCTTTGAAATATCAAACTGTTTTGCTTCGCTCATAAGCTCCTCCTTATTCCTAAGTTGACTTATTTACTCTGCTTGGATACTGTGGCTTCTTCGCTCTGTTTTCTTTTCAGAAACCCTCTTCACTACTACAAGCCACTCTGCCCCTATGACTGTATCAGTACTCTGTACCTTGCGGTTCGTCCACTTGGCACTCTCCCTTAACACCAGCCCGTAGGTTCCCACGTTCCATATGAATGCCTGAACAGTGTTCATGCCACCTTTACGCCGTCCACCGCATAACCAGTAAATAGGCTCCCGTTATGCTTATCCCAGGTTAACGACTGACCCCCTGGTTTTGATGGAGTCTCTACGCTTTCGACGTTTTCGTAAGTGGTTCACAGCTTCGTTCATCTCCACTGTCCACACCTGACTGTTTTGTACAGCCTTTTCTCTGACGCTCAGTACCATAGCTTTTGACTACAGCACCTCAGAGTGATTTGAAACCTCCACCTATATAGCGGTTCCGATGGGCCTGCCATCATCATTCACACAGCATGGCTATACTTGTTTGACATCATGTCACAAGTTTCCGCCTTCGTGGCGCACAATCATCCGCAAAGTTGACGAGAAAACACTCTCCCTGCATTTCCCTTTGCACCACCAGCTTAAACCACAGCGTCAACACATGATGCATGTATATATTTGCAAGCATCGGACTCATTACTGAGCCTTGTGCCGAACCTTCCTCTGTTGGCTCGA
>OOCP01003276.1_pt1 | contig 12113 bp, 7 predicted proteins | sample 1671511 | NCBI WGS metagenome assembly OOCP01 (sample SAMN06348164, study PRJEB24527) | human gut metagenome | biome: human gut; feature: ankylosing spondylitis patient; material: feces | host: Homo sapiens | place: China | collected 2015-10 | reverse complement strand
GATGGCAAGGCATCAGAAAATAGCTAAACTCTTTGACGAAGAATTTTGGGGTACGCAATGACGAAGTCAGGAAAAAGTTGTAAATCTGGATCTATATTTCCGAAATCGTTCATCGGGGACAAATATAAAAAGTATCTCTTTACGATCAAAGAGATACTTTTATGACAAAAGGCTTCCCGCAATCTGTCAATCGGCGATCAATTTACGGTAACGCACCCGCTTGGGCTGGATATCGCCAAGCTGTGCACGTTTGTGTTCCTCATATTCAGAATACGATCCTTCGTAAAAGACCACATTAGAATCTCCCTCGAAAGAAAGGATATGGGTACAGATACGATCCAGAAACCAACGGTCGTGTGAGACGACAACAGCACAACCGGCAAAGTTTTCCAAGCCTTCCTCGAGAGCCCGGAGGGTATTCACATCTATATCGTTAGTCGGCTCGTCGAGCAACAACACATTGGCATCGGCTTTCAGGGTAAGGGCCAGATGAAGGCGGTTTCTCTCCCCTCCGGACAACACTCCGCATTGCTTTTCCTGATCGGCTCCGGAAAAATTAAACCGGGAAAGATAAGCACGTGCATTAATCTCTCTTCCTCCGACCCGTATCGATTCCTGACCGCCTGAGATCACCTGATAAACCGTCTTTTTCGGGTCTATATCCTTGTGCGTCTGATCAGCGTATCCTATCCGCACGGTTTGCCCCACTTCAAATGTTCCTTTATCGATACTTTCCATCCCCAGTATCATTTTAAAGAGAGTTGTTTTTCCAGCCCCATTGGGACCGATAACTCCAACGATACCATTGGGAGGAAGGGTGAAATTCAGATCATCGAACAGCAACTTGGAGCCGAAAGCTTTCGCCACATGTTGTGCTTCTATCACTTTATTTCCTAAGCGGGGACCGTTCGGAATAAAAATTTCCAACTTGGTTTCCCGTTCTTTCTGATCTTCATTCAATAATGTCTCATAGGATTTCAACCGGGCTTTCCCCTTAGCCTGTCGGGCCTTTGGGGCCATATTGATCCATTCCAATTCATGTTCCAGTGTCTTGCGGCGTTTACTGGCCTGTTTTTCTTCCAGCGCCATTCGTTGGGTCTTTTGTTCCAACCAGGACGAATAGTTACCCTTCCATGGAATTCCTTCTCCCCGGTCAAGTTCCAGTATCCAGCCGGCCACATGATCCAGGAAATAACGGTCGTGAGTAATACAGATTACCGTTCCGGCATACTGTTGCAAATGCTGTTCCAACCAATCGATCGATTCGGCATCCAAATGGTTGGTAGGCTCATCCAATAGCAATACGTCCGGTTGTTGAAGCAGCAAGCGGCACAAGGCAACCCGGCGCCGCTCTCCACCGGAAAGCGTATCCACTACCTGATCCTCGGGGGGACACCTCAGCGCATCCATGGCCCGCTCCAAACGACTGTCCAGATTCCAGGCATCCGTAGCGTCTATCTTATCCTGCAATTCTGCCTGACGATTGATAAGAGCATTCAATTTATCCGGATTTTCCAACACTTCCGGATCTCCGAACTTTTGATTGACCTCCTCAAATTCCTTCAAAGCGTCCACAATATCCTGTACCCCCTCCTGCACAATCTCCTTAACAGTTTTGCCGGATTCCAGCTTCGGATCTTGCTCCAGATACCCTACGGAATATCCCGGAGAAAAAAACACTTCACCCTGATAATCTTTCTCGATACCGGCAATAATTTTCAACAAAGTAGATTTTCCCGAACCGTTCAAACCGATAATACCGATTTTCGCTCCATAGAAAAAAGATAAATATATATTCTTCAACACTTGTTTTTGAGGAGGAAATGTCTTGCTGACCCCCACCATTGAAAAAATAATTTTTTTATCATCCGCCATAATTCATGTAATCTTAATTGTTTTCTGCCCAATCTCCGGCATCAGGTACAAAGATACAATTAAAACGGCGAATTAAATAGGTTTATAAAGTCTGTAAAGAAATTATAAACCTATATAGTCCGACACCCCTGTTCCTCTGGTTTATCTTGCCAGTAAAGGTTCTATTTTTTCCCTATCCGAGGGACGGGGAGCAAAAGCATTGATGATCCTGAAATTTTCATCGATCAACAAAAAACGGGGAATGGAAGTAATGTCCCAGGCATCGCCTACCACATAAGGATCGGCCAAAACTTCCTGAATATGAGCCGGCATACCGTCTTTCTTCAATTTCTTGACCCAAAGTTTTTCATTTTGGTCGATCGAAATACCGATAAACCGGATATCCGGATACTTTTCACTCAGTTTCTCGAACTCGGGTAATTGGAACAAACAAGGCAGACACCAGGTAGCCCAAAAGTCGACATACAACACCTTTCCCTTAAAATCGCTCAGCCGCATTTCTTTCCCGTCGATATCCTTAAAAGGAATATCCGGAGCCGGCCGGCCTTCCATCAATTTTGCCCGTTCTTGCAATTTTGCCTGAAAAGAATTGCGTAACTCTTTATTCCGGATCTGACGGGAAAAATCGGTATACATCCGATAATCCTTAAGCATCAAGCCCTGATCCAACAATTCTGCATTTTTTAAAACCGTTATCCATTCCATAAAAGCCTGAGAATGAGAAAACTGAAACACCTGGATATCGTAACACTCCCGCAATATATTCCGCACCTCGGAAATTTCGAGATACCGATCGGAAGCACAGATCTTCTTTAATAAAGGTTCGGCAAGTCCTGCAACTTTCCGGTAAAAAGCCTGTTTCTTTTCCAGTTTCACCTCAGGAGCATCATCGTAGTTACTCAATTGCCCCACAGAAAAATAATCCAGATAAGTCGCCAGCCGATAAGCGTCCAGCCGGATTTGTTCCAATTCCCGAAATTCCGGAGCCACTGCGGTCAAATGGGCTAAGGCGTCCAGGCTGGCATCTACAATACTATCCACCTTATAGCGGTAAACCTCGAAACTCACTTTTTCTTTCGGAAGTCCGAACATATCCAATTCTTGTCCTATTTTGGCAATATCCCAACCATCCAGTTTCGCACTGTTGCGCAAATAGTTATTGGCTTCTATTCCTTTACCGTTAAAAGTGGTTTTCGTAGTATTCCGGTTGAAAATAATCTCCAGATCATCTCCCGGAGTCAAATACAAGATATTATGTCCCACTTTATAATAGGCCGGTTGTTTTAATTTCAATTTTAAATCGAAACGGCCGTTGGAATCGAGTATAATTTCTATCGTCCTATCATGATAGATTTCTGCTGCGATCCCATCACTATTCATCGATACCCGGTCCAATCCGAATTGTTTCAGCGAACCGGATATTTTCACCACCCCGGCCGTTGCCGCTAAAGAACAAAAAACCAGTAACAGTATCAGTAATTTTATGATTTTCATAGAATAAATATTAAATTATTCAACAGCCCTCCAGCTCATTTTTTTGATTTTCATAAGCCCTTCCCAACATGATTTTTCGTCCGCCTCGAGTTCTACCTTATCCGGATTCACTCCCTGGATATATTTTTGCAGTTTTCCTCCGGTTGTCGCATTGTAAGTCGCCACATACAGCGGATTCGCATTCGGTTCGATCGCAGTATCACAATACAGCATCGTAATCGGATCACCCATATCGAAAGTGTAATGCCGTTCATTGCCTTTATTGTAATCGTAAGCATGCAAAGTTGCACCTACGGCATAATACACCACTGTTCTCCGGGAAGAAAAGGCATAAAAATCGGCCTTATCGAAATCTACAGCCCCCGCACCGATCGTATAACAATTCAATTTCGTCGGTCCGGAACCGACTGCCCGGAATTTATAGAGATAATAGGCCCCGGCCGGATCTTTCAGGATAGCGAACGAATTACCGTTAGAGCTCCCGACATCCAGGGTATTTTCCCCATAAACCAGAGTCCGTCCCGTCGTTCCCTGGTTCCAGGGGAACGGATCTCCTGCCTGATCTTCCAGCAAATCGGAAACAGCGATACTGTTCTTCACTGTCAGAAAACGTCGATTCTCCACATCAAACCATAAAAAACCACCCGAATAGCTATTCAATGTATAGAACAGATAAGGAAAAGCTTTATAGTAGGTATTCTGATCCGAAGTCAGACAATTCACCGGATTATTATAATAATCCCCTCCCATCAATAACGTACTGGCATTGAAAATATATCCGTTATTACATACGACTGTGCGATAGTAGCTAGACCCGCCGTTCTTACCAGCCTTATCTTTCACCCGCGGAATAATATCTACCGGTACGAATTCCGTGTCGAACGTCCGATCCATAAACAATAATTTACCGAACACATCACTTTCCGAACCGGCAAAAGTTTTACGATCCATGGAATAAGCCTGGGACCCGGTCAATACCCATAACTTGATATAGTTACTGTTTCCTGCCGCTCCTGTATGGATAATATCCACCGGATTTTTCAGGACCGGCAGCCCGCTGTTTTTCAATAATTCTTTGTATAAAACCGTATCTTTCACCATCGACAACATCTGCACATCTGCCTCTCCCTGAGCATTTTCACCGATCAGCAAGATACCTTTCGAATAAGCGGTTCCTACTTTCAATGTAGAAGTAGCCACCGTCACGACACCGGTTTGCCGGTCAGTCACCCTGAAATACAATACATAATCATTACGCGGTGCTAATTCAACCCGATAGTTCAATATCCGTTCCGTACCGATCAACTCTGTCGAATTATAAGCCACGTTAGCCCTCCATTCATAAGCAAAACGGGTGGTATCCCCGATATTTCCTTCCGTTACCGTCACCGTAGGATCGATTTCCAGCACACTTTCCCGGTAAACCGTTTCATAAACCGACTCCAACCCCTCTATGTTCACCTCACAAATGTCGTGATAATCGTACGAGCCTTTGTCATCATAGCATGCCGTCAACCCTAATGCGAATACAATAATATATACTAATCTTTTCATAATTATTTCTGTTTAATCGTAATAACCTTCTTCCGGTACCCAAGGTACACCTACTTTCGATAACCAGGGACAACCGCTGAACCACATCAAACGCCCATCCTCTTCCAAAACCGGTTTTTTGTCATTGTAGCATTGGATCAGATAGGTGGACATAGATTTATATATCAGCATTTGCAATGCACTCGGCATAGTTTCATTACTCATAAAATCATTATACGTCAAATTAAAACGCTCACAAATCAATTCCAGTTTTTTCCGGCTGAAAGCGCCCCAATTTCCGGATTCATACCCTCCATTATAGGGAGAAACGGCAGTACCGACCCAAACTTTAGGCTCTACCATAAAATCAGCAATACGCAAGGTATGTAATGAAGCATCGAAATGCTCATACACCGGCCCGGTCCGGTGTGAACCGATCAAGGCATCCCATTCCGGGAAAGCCAGAGAAAAATATTCGTTAGCCACCAATCTCAAGCCCAATCTCTGTTCTTTTTCCTGCAAGATATCGGTACGTATCAGGCGGACTTCCACCTCAGCGGCAGACTCTCCGGCCTTGATCACACCTTCACGGTTCAAGGGCAGATAACCCACATTTTCCGTCAGATCGGTACTATCGGGATTGACTTCCACCAGAAAAATCCGGTCATACGTTTTCACCGGCCCGGTAGCCATCACCTTCACCGACAGCGTTGCGGTATCTCCCGGCAAACTGATAAAATTGACATTCGTATAAGGTTGGTAAGGCCAAGTTTTTTCACTGCCCCAGGAATCTCCCCATTGTACGGCAAAATAAACTCCTTCCAATCCTTCATAATCCATCAGGTCCTTTTCACAACCCGACAACATCAAAGGTAAAATCCATATATAATATAAAATTCTTTTCATAATCATTCATTTGAAATATCTGTACTACTGATTCGTTGATCGGTTTCGCTTTCCGGAAGCGGAACGACATACTTGGTCAGTTCTACGTTCTTCGTTCCTGTAGCCTGATTTCCATCGGGGATATTTACCATTTCCTGGCGTTTATAGAAAAAGAACAGTTGCCCCTCACCCAACATTTCTTTTTTATATTCATTCGCCAGAATATTGATCCGGTTGTCTTCCGTCAGGGCAAGGCTGTTACAGTTTCTGGCATTACGGAAAGTGTTCAGGTAAACGGAAGCTTCGCCCAGCTTACAACATTCAACCGCAATCAGATACATTTCGCTCATCCGGATCAGAGGAATCATATATTGCCGACTGGCCGTCACATTATCCTGCTTTTCGAATTTACGATGATAGAGTACCGAAGTTCCGTTTTTATTATAAGTAGACCAAACCGAATAACGGTAATCATTCTCATTATCGTATAAATCATCTCTCCGGGCAGTACCGGCTAAGGTGAGAATACTGGTCGACTCGAGTGTCGGAGCAAACAAATCCTCATGTAATTTTTCCCGGGAAGAATGATAGGTGCCGAACAATACTTCGGAATAAAATACCCGGTCGGGATTCGATGAAGTAGCTTCACTATTCGTTACAAAAGGGAAAAATTCCGCCCCTTCAGCCTGTCCTTCGGCAATTACTTCTTTGGCCGTAATAGCAGCCTTTTCTTTATCCCCTCCCCAAAGCTGAACCCGGGCCATCAGGCCCTTTGCTGCAAAATAATTCATCCGGAAACGCCGGTAATTCAAATCTGTATCGGAAAATTCCTCTTCCACAAAATAAGGATCCGTATCTTTCAGCAAACCGACAGCATTTTTCAGATCGTCGAGAATCAATCCGATGACTTCCGATCCGGACAGTAAAGGAGTAACCGTCTGATCCGAATTCGTCTGATAAGGAATACTTTCTTTATCCAATTCGGAGGTCAGGGGACCGAACAGACGCAACATATCAAAATGAAGCATAGCCCTTAAAGCCAAAGCCTCCCCTTTGATCGACCCCTTCCAGACAGGCGAAAGTCCGGCTTTATTTTCATCACATTTTTCGATAATCGTATTGCAACAGGCAATCACCGCATAGCATTTCTGCCACATGTTATCGAACAGGGCCTTCTCATCGTTTCCGGTATAAACCAAACCTCCATAGTTATAGAAAGCATGCGACGAAGAAGCAACACTGTAATACTGTCCCATCACATCCAAAGCACCGGCAGTCAGGTTTCGGCCATACAATTCATTCGTATTCAATTCAATATACACCCCGTTCAATGCCTTCACAAATCCCTCCCGGTCATTGAAAAGCATCTCCTCCGACAAACGATCCGAAGGCGTCACATTCAGCCATGACTCACAGGAATAGAAGGATAGCAGAAGTAAAGCCAGACCGTATTTGATGATGAAATTCAACTTTTTCATTTTCATTCGTTTTAATTTAAAATCTTAATCCCAAAGACATGGATACCGAACGGGCGAAGGGATAATCGATACCCCGTTCATTTTTCACGGTTGAAATCCGGAAAATATCGTTCATATAAGCTCTTACCGTCAATGATGAAGCGCCGACCGATTTCAGCCATTTTCCCTGGCTCTCGTACCCCACCGATATAGACTCTCCTGAAAAGACGTTGTTGTCGGCGACAAACCGGGAAGACATCGGCGTATCGGCTGTCGTTGAAATCGCCCGGAATTTAGCATTATCGCCCGGTTCTTTCCAACGATCGTACAAAGCCCGCTTATCCTGATTATAGTGGACATCACTGAACGAAATATTTTCTACCTTATTGTACAAGGTCTCCATAAAGATCTGCCCACCCAACCGGTAACGGAAATTGGCAGAAGCCGAAAAACCTTTATAGTAAAAAGACATGCCGACAACCCCTTCCAGTTTCGGATCACTATTTCCTACGACCACCTCATCCTCGACATTATAAGCAAAACTCTGGGTACCGTCTTTATGCAAAAAGATCTCACGTCCCGTAGCCGCATCTATTCCGGCAGAGCGGACAGCCCATAAATCCGAAGGACTTCCGCCATCGTAATACCGCAACATATTCTTGGTCTTATTTTCATCATTGAACCGGGACAGATAGGAACTGACATTCCGGTATTCCGAAGTCAGATGCCGCAAGGTCGCATTTACCTGCCAAAGCAGGTGTTCTTTTTTCAATAAAGCATAATTCAACACAACCGTATATCCTTTCGTCACCTGTCCGCCGACATTAGCCGGAACGGAGGTACCTCCCGTAGACGAAGGAACTCCGGTATAAACCAACAACGGATCGGTTTTCTTTGAAAAATAATCGAAATTCACCCGCAAACGGTTATTAAACACCACTAAATCCAAACCGATATTCCGGTCCAGCGTTTTTTGCCACTCCAGGTCCGGATTTCCGAAATTATTGATGATAGCGCTGACTCCCCAAGGATTGGTGTGATGATTATTATAGGTATAAATTTTCATCGCAATATAAGCATCGAAGTTCTGGTTTCCGGGATTTCCGACCGAAGCCCTCAGTTTCAGCATATCCAGCCAACCGGCCCCTTCCAGAAAATGTTCGTTGTGGATATTCCATCCAAGTCCCACCGACCAGGTATTGGTAAAAAGTTTGTTCACCCCGAAAATGGAAGCCCCGTCTGCCCGCCAGTTGGCATCCAGCAAATAACGGTTGTCATAAGCATAACCGAGATTCACATAATAGCTGGCCGTCCTTTTCTTAACATCCTGATATACTTTTTTATCTGGATTATATTCCTGAGCAAAAGAAGGGTTGGAAAATTCATCGTCGATAAATCCCCGCATGGTATATCCGTTCAGATTCGAAGTCGACTGGGTAAAACGCATTCCGGCCACCGCATTTACCATATGCCGTTCTGCCAGTAATTTTCCGTAGGTAACACTCAAATCACCGTCATAACCGAAAACGTGTTTTTCCGATTCCGTATAGGCCCCTTTCTCATTATCTTCCTTACCCACAAATTCCGAATTGAAAGGCGAAGAAAATTTCTCTGCCTGCTCGTTGGATTTATTCACCCCTATCCTCGCCCGGATCCTCAATTCGTCTATTACCCGCCAATCGGCTTCAAAGTTGTTGGTTATCCCTAAAGTATGGGTACGATCGAAATTTGTATTAGACAAATCGTAAAACGGTCCGTATACATTTTCGTTTATTATTCTAAAGGTATTTATATCAAAATAAGAAAAAGACTCCAGCACTTTTACAGGTTCTCCGTTTTCGTCCGTTTTCCGGTAATACGGATTGGTTTGGGCGAATCTTTTAAAAGAAACGCTCTCCCGTTCTGCCCTGGTATAATCCACATTCAAAGAATTGGTAAAAGCTACACGGCCTTTCCGGTAAATGAGCCGGACATTTCCATTCAATACATCCCGGTCCGATCCCTTCATCACTCCCTGGGTTTTTCCGTAACTCACCCCGACACCATAACGCATCACTCCGTCGCCACCTTCCAGAAACAAATTGTGTTTGTGTGTCGTAGCAAAACGCAGGGGCTCGTTCATCCAGTAGGTATCCACCCCTCTCCGCACTTCCTGCAAACGCATATTATATTTTCTTTCCTGCTCGACACTTCCCAAATACCCGTCCGGTCCCCAGCTTTGATAAAGTCCGGAAAGCAATTCGAACTGCAATTTTTCCTCGGCATTCATCAAATTATAATCCGACAGATCGGCAAAAGTAAAATTCAGGTTACCGGTATAATTCAATCTCAGCTGCCCGGCTTCGGGAGCTTTCGTTTCTACGACCACGACTCCATTGGCTGCTTTCGATCCATATATAGCGGTAGCGGCTGCGTCTTTCAGCACAGTAATACTCTGTACCCGGTCCATACTCAAATCACTGATCGTCGCCAGAGTCGACTCGAAACCGTCGAGGATAAATAACGGTTGGTTGGGATCGGTATTATATTCTTCGGTCAAACCGATTACACTGGTTTTCCCCCGGATTTCGATATTGGGCAAATGGTTGGGGTCCGAACCGAAGTCATTGTTTTCGATAATGGCAAACGAAGGATCGAGTGTCTTCAGACTTTCGAGTACATTCGAGTTACCGATCATCTTCAGCTCTTTATTGGTAAATGTAGCCGACGAACCGGTAAAGCTTTCTTTCTTTCGGGTAAAAATACCGGTCACCACGACTTCGTCCATCTCGGCCACTTCTGTAACCAAGGTGATATTCAATTCTTTTTCTCCTTTCCATCTCACCGCTTTCTTTTCCATACCGATAAACGAATATACCAATGTCAATTCCTTCATCTCAGGCACAGATAAGACATATTTTCCGTCAGTATCGGTCACCGTACCCAGCGAAGTACCCTGAATCTGTACCGTTACTCCCGGTAGCAAACTGCCTTTTTCATCCGTCACCTTACCGACAATTTTCACTTCCTGAGTTTGTTTCTGCGGTACACTTTTCTGTTCCCGGATAATCACCAGATCATCTTCGATCAGGAAAACAAAGGGACTTCCTTTCAAACAATCTTCCAAAACTTCTTCGAGGCCCACCCCTTTCAAATCCACCGAAACCGGTTGGAATTGTTTCACTGCATCACTGTCATATACAAACTTATATTCGCTCACTTGCCTCAAATATTGAAACACATCCGCCAAAGAGGCTTTTTTCATCGAAATGTCGAATTTTTTTTGTTGTGAATAGACTGCAGCCTGTAAATTCAGCGAACACACGAGTAGAATCAACACCGTCTTCATCATAATCAACATACGGGGTAATTTCGTGAGTACGAAACTACCGTTCCTTAAATTTTTTTTCATACATTTGTAAATAAAGTTAATAATACGCTCTACTCCCCACGAAGGAGTATCGATATGTTAATGTAAAGCAGTACATGTGCCCGCATGTATTGCTTTTTTAATATATCCTACTGTTCGATAACCACCGTTTTTCCGCTTACCCGAAACCGTGCCCGCCCGGTCTTTTCAAGCTTCGATAAAATGGTTGCGATATTTTCATACCGCTGAATATCCAAAGAAAAATGGGCTTCCTTCAAATCCGGTTTGGCGAAAAAGAATTCCACATCATACCACCGGGCCAGTTTGGTCATAATTTCCTCGAGCGATGCCTCGGTAAAATGGAATAGTCCGTTAGTCCAGCCGATATAATCTTCCGCCACCACCTGTTTCAGAGTAAACCGGCCTGCTTCCACCGCCAATTGCTGATCCGGCTGTAATACCTGAGTTTTATCCCCGACAGCTACTTCTACTTTACCCCTGACCAGCGTAGTCGTTACCCGGGAAGCCTCCGGATAAGCTTCCATATTGAAAAGGGTTCCTAATACTTTTACCGCCAAATCAGCCGTTCTCACGACAAAAGGCTGTTCCTCCTTCCGGGCTACATCGAAACAAATTTCTCCCTCCATTTTCACCTCCCGCAGCTCCCCCGTAAAACGGACGGGATAAGTCAGGCGAGACTCCGAATTCAACCACACCCGCGTTCCGTCGGCCAAAACTAATTCGTATTCTCCTCCACGCGGTACAACAATCGTATTCCATTCCGCTTTTTCTTCCCGATCCTCCTTCCCGGCATCGTATTTCACCATTTTTCCGGTCGTTACAATCGTAGTTCCTCCCGCAACAGCAATCGTTTGGCTCGAAGAGTCGCCTATACTCACCTGTTCTCCGTTTCCTAAAATCAGTGTCGCCCTAAAACCTTTCGTCCCCCCTGATGTTCCGGCAACCACCGGTTCGGCAACAGGCTCTCTCATCCATAAAAATGTTATACCCAAACAAATAACCACACAAGCAGCTGCTACTGTTACCCACCAATTGAATACCCGCTTTTTCCGGAACAGTTTTTGTTCAAATCCTTCCCATTCTTGCTTTAGCTCCAAATAATCCGGAGAATCAATATCCCGAAGCAATCTTTCCCGGATTTCCATATACTCCCTTGCATGCTTTTCAGAAGAGTTTTTCCACACTTCCAAATCCTCCACCTCACGTCCAGAAAGCACTCCGATCAATTCGCATGCAATCAACCGGGCAATTTCATATCGTTTTTCTAATCCTAGCATTGCTTCAATCAATTATTCAATATTCAATTCTTTTTCTCATTTTTTATATATAACGATCCAATTTAAAAAACGGGTGAGTAGAAAATCCAAAAACTGGATTGAAAGCCAGGCTGCTTCTAATTTATAAAAAGTTGTCCGAATTATGATTTTGTCATTTAATTTGCTATATTTGCAAAAGAATTACAAATTTGGAGAATAAAATGGTACTTGAAATTCGTTTGA
>OOCP01003273.1_pt1 | contig 12122 bp, 11 predicted proteins | sample 1671511 | NCBI WGS metagenome assembly OOCP01 (sample SAMN06348164, study PRJEB24527) | human gut metagenome | biome: human gut; feature: ankylosing spondylitis patient; material: feces | host: Homo sapiens | place: China | collected 2015-10 | reverse complement strand
GTGGACGGTACAGGACTCGAACCTGTGACCTCCTGCACGTCAAGCAGATGCTCTACCAGCTGAGCTAACCGTCCATACGTCATATCGACTTGGATAGTTTACCACAGCTTTGCACGAATTGCAAGGCTTTTTGCAATTTTCTCTGAAAATTTCTTACAGCGCCTTGCGGATGATGTCGTACAGCACCGGTTTCATACTGTCGATGTTGTCCGGCTTGCCCTCCAGAATGCTGGAGTAGCACACCGACATGCACATGCTGCCCAGCGCCGTGATGCGCTGATAGACCTCCCGCTCGGTGCGGCCGGCCATTTCCGGGCTGGTCAGCACCACGTTGAGCAGCTTGCGCATCAGCGGCTCGGCGTCGCGGCTGGCCTCGATCTGGTCCAGCCCCGGCCACACGAAGTTGCGCTCCAGGAATTTGAGCACCACCGTGTCCCGCCGCAGCGCTTCGATAATATGGTCGATCACGGCCACCATCTTGTCCGGGAACGTCTCAAGGCCGGTCTGCCGCTCCACAGCCTCGCACGCATTGTTCAGCAGCTGGTAGCTCACCCGCCCCAGCAGGGCCTGCATCACCGCACCTTTGTCCTGAAAATACAGGTAAAACGTGCCTTTGGCCACCTTGGCCCGGGAGGTGATGTCCTCCACGCTGGTCTTGGCGGTGCCGCGCTCCAGAAACAGCTCGTAGGCTGCATCCAGCAGGGCCCGGCGCTTTTCCTGTTTTTTGCCTTCCACGGTACTCATGCTCTGGGTCGATTCCTCTTTTCTCTCTTTTTCTCACGTTCATACGTTGCCCTTGTTGGTTGTCTCAATCATTTTAGCAGTCCTGCCGCAATTGTGCAAGAGCGTTTTCTTATACAATTGCCGGCCCGTGATAAAAAAACTGACTTTTGGTCATTTTTGTGCTTGACACCCGGTTTGTCCTGGTTATAATAGTGTTTGCTTGGAAATGACCACCGGTCATTTTACTAAGATTCTTATCCATTTCTGACTCTGGAGGGTACTCATGAAAAAGATCGCACAGGGCATTGTGCGGTTCCGGAAGCTGATCCTGACAGTAGCGTTCCTGCTGTTGATTCCTTCCGCGATCGGCGCAGTTGCCACCCGCATCAACTATGACATCCTCACCTACCTGCCGCAGGATCTGGACTCCATGATCGGCGAGGTAGCCCTCGAGGATGACTTCCATCTGGCGTCCACCGGTATGATCACGGTGGAAGGCCTGCCGACCAACGAACTCATTGCCATGAAGAAGGACATCGAGGCCGTGCCCGGTGTCATGCAGACCTTCTGGCTCAGCGATGTGATCGATCCCAGCATCCCCACCGAGATGCTGCCCGCCGACGTGCAGCAGTTCATGTTCGGCAAGAACGATTCCACCATGCTCATCGTCCGCTTCGACGCACCCAGCGCCAGCGACGAGACGATGAACGCCGTCAGCCAGATTGAAAAACTGCTGCGGAAGGACTGCTTCTTTGGCGGCATGAGCGTCATCCTGCAGGACACCAAAGCACTGGTCAACCAGGAAATGCCGCTCTACATCCTGATCGCCGTGGGTGCCAGCCTGCTGGTGCTGTTCCTCTCGCTGGAAAGCACCATCACCCCGCTGCTGTTCATGCTGGGCCTGCTGTTCCCCATCGCGTACAACTTCGGCACCAACATCTTCCTGGGCCAGATCAGCTACATCACCGAAGCACTGGCCACCGTGCTGCAGCTGGGCGTGACCATGGACTTCTCCATCTTCCTGCTGCACCGCTATCAGGAGGAAAAGGAGCTGCGCTCTAATAATGAAGAAGCCATGGTCAGTGCCATCTGCAAGACCATGACCTCCATTTCCGCTTCCAGCCTGACCACCATCGCCGGCTTCCTGGCGCTGTGTGCCATGCGCCTGACTCTGGGCCGCGACATCGGCATCGTCATGGCCAAGGGCGTGGCGCTGGGCGTCATCTGCACCGTGGTCATCCTGCCTGCCCTGATCCTTACCTTTGATAAGTGGGTGGAAAAGTACAAGCACCGCACGGTCATCCCCCAGCTGAAAAAGCTCAGCTACTTCGTCTCCAACCACGCAGTGCCCATCGTGGTGGTGTTCATCCTGATCATCATCCCCTTTGCCATTGCGCAGAACAAGACCACCGTCTACTACACCCTGTTCGATTCTCTGCCCCAGGACCTGACCGGCATCGTGGGCACCAACAAGCTGGGTGAGGACTTCGGCATGACCACCAGCCACTTTATTCTGGTGCACGATGACCTGACCGCCACCCAGGTGAGCGACCTGTGCGACGACCTGAAGGACGTGGACGGCATCACCCAGGTGATGAGCCTGGATTCCATCACCGGCCCAGGCTTTGACACCTCGCTGATCCCGGACGGCGTCATGGAGATCTTGCAGTCGGGCGGCTACAAGCTGATCCTGGCCAACAGCTCCTACAAGACCGGCACCGATGCCATCAACAACCAGCTGACCGAGATGAACGACCTCATCAAGGCTGCAGACCCGGAGGGCGTTATCACCGGTGAGGGTGCCATGACCAAGGACCTGATCGAGGTCGCGGATGTGGACTTCAAGAACGTCAACGTCTGGTCCATCCTGGCGGTTCTGGCCATCATCGCCATCTCCTTCAAGAGCATTTCCATCCCCATGCTGCTGGTTGCCAGCATCGAGGCCGCCATTGCCATCAACATGGGCATCCCGTACTTTACCGGCACCGAGCTGCCGTTCATTGCCAGCATCGTCATCGGCACCATCCAGCTGGGCGCTACCGTGGACTACTCCATCCTGATGACCACCCGTTACCACGAGGAGCGCGTCTTTGGCCGCACCCCGAAGGAAGCCGCCCAGCAGTCTCTGGAACATTGCAGCCAGTCCATCCTGACCAGCGGCCTGACCTTCTTTGCCGCCACCGTCGGCGTGGCCGCCATCAGTAAGATGGAGCTGCTGAAGAGCATCTGCCTGCTGATCTCCCGCGGCGCTCTGATCAGTATGATCGTCATTCTGGTCGTTCTGCCCGCCGCCCTGATGCTGTGCGACTGGATCATCCGCCACACCACCCTCAAGTGGATGGTGCCGGAATCCGCCAACGCCAAGAAATCTGAAAAGGAGTAATCTGCCATGAAAAAATCGCTTCGTATCGCCAGTGCGGCGCTGGCCCTGACCCTCGCCGCCAGCTGCGCTGTGCCTGCTTTTGCCGCCGGCAGCAGCAGCTTTTCCAAAGATGAAACCGTGTACGCTGTGATGAACGGCGACGGCTCCCTCAAGAGCACCACCGTCAGCGAGCACCTGTACAACGCAGGCGGCCTGTCCTCCGTGACCGACAAGTCCACCCTGACCGACATCCAGAACACCGAGAGCAGCGCCGAGTTCACCCAGAACGGCGACGAGCTGGTGTGGAACACCGATGACACCGACGTGTACTACAAGGGCAGCACCGACAAGACTCTGCCCATGGATGTGAAGGTCACCTACGCTCTAGACGGCCAGGAAGCCGCCCTGGAGGACCTGATCGGCAAGAGCGGCCACCTGACCGTGACCGTGAGCCTGAAGAACAACGAGACCGGCACCGTGGAGGTGAACGGCCAGACCCGCAGCATCGTCACCCCGCTGATCACCGCCGTGGGCGTGATCCTGGGCAGCGATGCCTCCAACGTGACCGCAGAGCACGGCGTGGTGGAGAGCGCCGCCAAGAGCAACGTAGCCGCCTTTGTCACCCTGCCCGGCGTCAAGGACTCCCTGTCCGGCCTGCTGCCCGATGAAGTGAACAGCATCGAGGATTACCTGCAGGACACCGTGACCGTGGAAGCCGATGTGACCGAGCTGACCTGCCCGCAGATCATGGTGGCCTGCGCCACCAGCACCAAGGCTCTGGGCACCGACAATGTGTTCGACCTGAGCAGCATCAATGAGCTGACCGACGGTATGACCCAGCTGAACGATGCCATGAGCCAGCTGATGGACGGCGCTTCCCAGCTGGTGGACGGCACGGCCCAGCTGGCCGACGGTGTGCTGGCCCTGCTGGACGGTGCCAACACCCTGAACAACGGTGCAGCCGCTCTGGACAATGGTCTGGGCCAGCTGACCGACGGTCTGGACACCCTGACCTCCAACAATGCCGCTCTGAACTCCGCTGCTCAGCAGGTGGCTGACGGCGTGCTGGCTTCCGCCAACAAGACCCTGAAAGAGGGCGGCCTGATCGACAACGACATGACCTGGAGCGACTACGCCTCCGTCATCGACAACATCCTGACCATGAACGACAAGACCCTGGCCGCCGGCCGCCGTAAGATCGTGCGCACCGTGTGGGAGCAGGAGCCCAGTTTCAAGGACAGCGAGCTGGATCTGGCCCTGTACCTGGCTGCCACCAAGACCAACCACGACCTGGAAGCTGCTCTGAAACGGATGCAGAGCTATGACCCCTCCATGATCACCGGTCTGGTCCAGCTGCTGACCAGCGAGGACGCCAAGAACACCGCCCACGAAGAACTGGTGTATCAGGTGAAGAACAGCCAGGATATGGCCGATATCGCCGCCCTCAAGACCAGCCTGTCCCAGATCCAGGTGTTCGTCTCCAGTGTGAACCAGTACACCGCCGGTGTGCAGTCCGCTGCGGACGGCGCCCACTCTGCCAAGGACGGCAGCGCCCAGCTGGCCGCCGGCACCCAGACCCTGTACGATGGCGTGAACACCCTGAACAACGGCGCAGGCCAGCTGAGTGACGGCACCGTGCAGCTGAACGACGGCCTGAACCAGTTCAACGATGAGGGCATTTCCAAGCTGACCGGCGCTCTGGACGCTGACCAGCTGCACGACCTCAAGACCGTGCTGGATGCCATGGCCGACCGTCTGGAAGGCTACAACAGCTTTGCCGGTGCACCGGACGGTGCCGACGGCAGCGTGAAGTTTGTGTACAAGACCGCTGAGACCGTGGCTGCTGCGGACACCACCGCCGCCGAGACCGAGACTGTGAAGGAAGGCAATGTGTTCACCCGCCTGTGGCAGCGCATTGTGAACCTGTTCAAGTTCTGATTTTTCCCTCATGCATCAAGCGGGGCCTGCGCTGGCAGGCCCCGCTTTTTTGCACCCTGCCGAACCTGCCCCGCAGCCCTTGCAAAATGCCCGCAAATCCAGTATGATAAAGGCAAAGAAAATTTCCCGCACACACAGGGAGAATTTGAAAAGGAGCGGTTGTTTTATGCCAGAAAAAGAGAGCAAGGGGTCAAGAAATTCTTTGAGGAATTCAAGGCCTTTGCCATGCGCGGCAATGTGCTGGATATGGCAGTCGGCGTGGTCGTCGGCGGTGCGTTCACGGCCATCGTCACGGCTCTGGTGGATGACGTCATCAACCCGCTGATCGGCCTGTTCTTCAAGGCAGATTTCTCGGATGTCGTGATCAGCCTGGGCGGTTCCAGCATCAAGATCGGTGAATTCGTCAACTCGGTCATCAACTTCCTCATCGTGGCCTTTGTGCTGTTTGTGGTGATCAAGTTCATCAACGGCCTGCACAAGAAGCCGGCAGCTCCCGCTGCACCGGCAGAGCCCACCACCAAGGTGTGCCCCTACTGCCAGACCGAGATCCCCATCAAGGCTGTGCGCTGCCCGCACTGCACCTCCAAGCTGGAGGGCTTCCCGGAGATCAATGTCGGATCCCGCAACTCCTGTACCTGAAAAAAGCAGCTGTACCAAGCGGTACAGCTGCTTTTTTGCGGTCAGCGTGCGCTGCGGGGCCTGCCGCCGCCCAAACGCCACAGCAGCCAGGCATACAGGTAGTTCACCCCCAGCAGGCCCACGGCCCACAGGACGGAAACATACACCGGCTGGTGGTACACCTCAAAGAAGGGGTACGGCCCCACAATGACCCGCAGGATGTTCAGCGGCAGGATGACCGCCGCATATGCCAGCGTGGGCAGCAGCGCCCAGCGCACATCGCTGCGCGGCAGGTGGGGTTCCCGCTCCAGCAGCAGGTAGGAGAGGAGCGCCGCCATGGGGTTGAGCAGGTGGTGGTACAGCATGCTGCTGGTGCACAGCAGCATGTACAGCCCGCCCTCGCCGTTCATGGGGGCCAGCACGAACACCACCGTCAGGAAGGTGAGCAGCAGGCAGCTGGCGGCCATGAACTTGAGCCGCTTGAGCCAGCGGGGCAGCTCTCCGCCGGTGAAGATGCACCACAGCTGGCACACCGCCACCATGGCGCACACCACCGCCGCAAAGATGTTGGAATCCTCGGTGTAGAAGGTAAAGATCTGGGCCTGGCCCATCTCCCAGCTCAGGGGCAGGGCAACGGGCTCTGCACACAGCACAAAAAGGTTCAGGGCGATGGACAGCAGCCTGCGGCAGGTATCCAGGAATTTTTTCATAAAAATTTCCTCTCGGTAAACAAAAAAGCCCTCCCCCTTCCGGCCTTTGCCGGGGGCGGGAGAGGGTTTTCCACATTTTTATTTTGCTGTGTTGATAAAGCTGCGGTTATCCCACAGGTACTTGATGCCGGACACAGCGGTGACCACTGCCACCAGCCAGCACAGCAGGATGGACACCAGCACCACCACCGTGATGCTTTCCAGCGTGCCGTTCCAGCACAGTGCCGTGCCGAAGAAGTAGAAGATGATGCTCAGCATCTGCAGCACGGTCTTGACCTTGCCCCACATGTTGGCCGCGATCACCTTGCCGTCCTTGGCACCGGCCGCCACCATGCGCAGGCCGGAAACCGCGAACTCACGGGCCAGGATGATGCACAGCACCACGGGGCTGCACACGCCGTCCCGCATCATGTAGATGAAGGCCACAGTGGTCAGCAGCTTGTCGGCCAGCGGGTCGGCAAACTTGCCAAAGTCGGTGACCATGTTCCACTTGCGGGCCAGATGACCGTCCAGAAAGTCGGTGAAGCTGGCCGCTGCAAAAACAATGCCGGCCAGCAGGTAATACAGCGGCTGGAAGGTGCCGTTGGCCACCGCGTCCAGACTGGTGAGGGACACAAAGATCATGAACACCGGCACCAGCACAATGCGGGTCAGAGTGAGTTTATTGGGCAGATTCATAGGTTTTATCCTCCAATACGTTATTTTACGACTGTACCATACAGATCGTAAAGATCGCTGTCGTCCACCAGCACATCATAGAACTGGCCGGGGTACAGCGGCTCTTCGCTGGACACGCACACGTTGCCGTCCACCTCCGGGGCATCGCCGGTGGTGCGGCACAGATACAGGCCGCTCTCTTCGTCAATGCCGTCGCAGAGCACGCGCACGGTCTGGCCCGTCTGCACGGCGGCGAGAAATTCGTCGCCCAGGCAGTCAATGACCGGCATATCGGCGTCCGTCCACACGGACGCGAGGATCGCGCCCGAGGCCGCCAGCGAGTCGATGTGCTTGGAAAAGAGCATGCACGCCGGCTGCTGCCCGGAGGCGCAGGCCGTGTAGAGCACCATGCCGCCGGTGGTGGAGCCAATCGTCTCCGGCAGGCACAGGGCCTTGCCGATCATCGGCTTTTTGTACAGGTCGGGGTTGTTCTGGTCGCCGCATTTGACCTGCTTGTCGTGGAACATCAAGGCCATCTGATAGCTGGCGAGCGTGTTGAAGCCGCCGTGCGACACGAGGGCTTCCGCCTCGCACGTGCCGGGGCAGATGACGCGACCCTGAAACTGTTTCATATTAGTTGGCCCCCTTTGTAATCATGGTGATGATCTCTTCCTCGGTGTAGTAGCGCGCGGTCGTGTACGTGCGCAGCTTGTTCGACGAGGTGATGACGGGCATGGCTTTGCTGAGCGGATTGTTCATGTACATGAGCGGGCAGATGTAGCTGAGCACGACGCCGGTGTTGCGCAGGCGGGGCGCGTACTCGGTCTTTTCAAATTCCTCGATGACGCCGGGCGCGGCGGTGAACACCGTCGGGATGCAGACCTTGCGCTGGCCGTGCGCCTTGAGGCTTGCCTCGACGCGCTCGGTCGTGTCGATGAGCTGGTGGAGCGTCATGTGCGGGCAGCCCATGAAGCACAGCTTCGGCTTGGCGTTGAGGTTCTTCCACACGCACGGATAGCTCTCGCGCACGCGCTGGAGCTCCGCGTCGTCGATGACGTACACCGGCGCGCCGTCGCGGATGAGTGCCTCGCCCTGCTGCACGGCCTCGGGCGTGAGGTGCTCGATGTGGTACAGGCCCACGGCGCCGTTGGACGCGGTGGCCGCGCCGAAGTCCTTGAGATAGGCGATAGCGTCCTCGTTGATCTCCGTGCCGATCCACTGGTCAAGCCCCTTGACATACGGCACTTTTTCCATGACCTTCATGCCGATGGCGGAGCCGAGCAGCTGCGGCTCGGGCTGTTTCGTTGGGCGCACCTCGACGATCCAGTCGGCCTTGCGTCCGTCGTCGGTCAGGAAGCCGAAATACGGCACGCAGCCCGCGATGGAGCCCATGAGCTCGATCATGCCGGAGTTGCGGTTGCAGCGCGCGCCGAGCACGCTGTTGGCGTACACCACGGCGGACGATTCCGCCCACGAGAGCACCTCACCCTGCTTGGGCTTGTTGCCCACCTCGTCGAGGTAGCAGGTGCAGGTGTAGTCCTTGTCGCTGAGGATGCCGAGCTTTTTGAGCTGGGCCTCGTAGCGCGCCTGCTGCTTATACATGAACTGGTGGAACACCAGGTCCTGCAGCGGGTTCGAGGGGACGTTCTTGTCGAGCGGGAGCGGGTCGGCGGTGAATTTCTGCTCGGAAAGCGCGCCGGCTTCAATCAGCTGGTCATACAGGTCATAGACCGGCTTCATGGCGTTGATGCCGAAGCTGATGACCGTGTGGCCGTAGGTGCTCGTGACGGGCACCATCTTTTCCGCGCCGAAGGCGTCGCCGTACATGACGAGCGTTTTCATGACCTTGGCCATGACTTCGCCCTTGCTGCCGTCGAGCACGGCCTGCTGTTCGGGTGTCAGTTTCATGGGGAATCGACCTCCTTGTGCATACATTTACTGTGAATTTCTTGACAAGAATTATAGCCCAATTTGGGCAAAAATGCAAGGGGCATTTGCGCACAAGCGGGCCGAATGGGCAACATCCCCGCTTAATTGAACTGGCCGTCATAGACAGGCATGTTTTCCAGATACGCGTCCGTGACGGCAGGGACGTAGTATGCGCCATAGAGCTGCAGTCCGTCGGCGTATTCCATATCCGTGTCCGGCAGGCGCACGTAGAAGCGGTAGTAGGGGAGCAGCAGCTGCTCGCGGCTCCCGGTGCGGTACACCAGCTCCACTCCGGCAATGTCGGCGTCCTCCGGCAGCGCGCAGGGCGCGCTGGTCTGGTAATTGCCCGCGCGCAGCCGCTGCCGGGCATCATCCGCGGACACGATGGGGTAGTCGCCGAGCGTTTCCGCCGCGGCCAGCGCATTGCGGATGCGGATGCTGCCCAGCCGTCCGTCCTCCGTCGGGACGAAGGACGCGCTGCACAGGTTGTAGTTCACGATGCCCTCTGCGTCCGTTTCCCCGGCGTCATAGACGGCGTAAGTGCGGCGGTATTCGCCGTAGATGTTGTAGTCGCCGCCGGTCACCGGCACGGGGGCGGTCATGCATAGGAGGGCGCTGTAGCGCTCGGCGAGGTAGGCGATGGTCTCCCGCGCCGCATCGTCGGTCGTGCCGCTGACGGTAAAGCTGTACCCCGCCGGGAGCGCGAGCCCGCCGTCTGGCAGGAGGTAGACGAGCGTCCCGTCCGCCTGCGCGCGCAGTTCGCCCCGGTCGGTCGCTGCGCGCAGCTCGGTCACGGTGTCCGCGTCCTCGGCCGTGACCGTCTCGACAGAGCGCACCGCGGCACCGAGCGCGGACACGGCGGAATCCAGCAGTGCGCGCATCTGCGCCTCGTCCAGCCCCTTGGCGATGCCGAGGCCGGAGGCGTCGTATGCCGCGTTGCGGTATACGGGCAGGGACGAGAGGGCCATGCCCTCGTGCCACGGATTGCCGTTTTCCAGCTCGGCGGCGCGGTAGTACAAATACCCCTCAAAGCCCATGCCGCCGGGGACCAGATCGGGGATGCGCAGCTTCTCCAGTGCCGGGGCGTGCTGCGCCGGCGTGCTGCCCCGCCAGAGGGCCAGGGCGGCGACGGCGACGAAGCAGAAGCACGCCGCAACGGCGAGCCACCGGATGCGGCCGCGGCGCTTTCCGGCGGGCGGCTGGTCCGCCGCCTGCACGAAGGCTGCGTTCACAAGCTCCATTTTGCCAAGAAGTTCGGTGCCTCTCATAATGTGTAACCCTCCTTTTCCAGGTGCGCCCGCAGCTGCGCGCGGCAGCGAAAGAGCGTGGTTTTGACCTTGCTTTCCGACATGGCGAAGCGCCGGGCAAGGTCGGAGATCGAATCCAGATACCAGTACCGGCGCAGAAACAGGTTCCGCTTTTCCTCGTCCAGCGCGCCCAGAAAGCCGTTGATGGCCTCGCTCAGCGCTAGATCGTCCAGACGGCACTGCGCATCGTCCGGCGCGGGGATGCACTGCTCCAGCTCCGCGCTCAGCTCGCAGATGTACGCGCTGCGCTTCAGGCGCCTGCGGTCGCGGCAGCGGTTGAGCGAGATGTGGCGGGTGATGCGCGCCAGAAACGCATACAGGTATTCTTTTGGATCGTGCGGGGGGATGGCGTTCCACGCCTGCAGGTACGTGTCGTTTTCGCACTCCTCGGCGGTCTGCATGTCCTGCACGATCCCGTGCGACAGCGCGCGCAGGCGGCCGCCGTATTTCTCGGCCGTGTGGCAGATCGCCGCTTCGTCGCGCGCAAAATACAGGTCGATAATGGTGGTGTCGTCCAAAGCCTCATCGCCTTTCCTTGTGATTTTGAAGGCCCTTCACCCGAATAAGCACCGTTTCCGGCGCGCTGGTTACACGTTTTTTCAGAGCATAGCAAATTACGGCGTGCGTGTCCATGAGAATGCAAAAAAACCGGGCATCCGGCAGCCGGATGCCCGGTTTTTTTGATGAGAATGGTGCTTACTTTCCCATGCGGGCGGCCTTGGCCGGCAGCGGGATCTGCGCGAGGACGACGGCGAGGAACATCAGCACGCAGCCGAGGTATTCGCGTGGGGTCATGCTCTGGTGCAGGATGATCGCGCCCGCGATGACGGCGAACACGCTCTCGAGACTCAGCAGGATGGTGACGACCGTGGGGTTGGAGTCCTTCTGCGCGAGGATCTGCAGCGTGTAGCCCACACCGCACGAGAATACGCCCACATACAGCAGCGGCAGCGCGCACGAGAGCAGAGCGGCGGCATCCACATGCTCGAAAAACGGGATGCAGACGGCCGACCACAGCCCCGCGAACAGAAACTGTACGCAGCTGAGCTTCACCCCGTCGCACCCGCTGCCGAAGTGGTCGATGACCAGAATGTGCACGGCAAAGCACACCGCGCACACGAGCACGAGCAGGTCGCCCGCGGCGAGCCGGAAGCTGCCCTTGATGCACAGCAGGTACAGCGACACGACCGACAGCGCGACCGCGACCCACACCGGCAGGCTGACCTTGCGTTTCAAAAACAGGCCGAACACCGGCACGAGCACCACGTATAGCGCCGTGAGAAAGCCCGCCTTTCCGGCATCCGTCCCGGCGGCGATGCCGGCCTGCTGGAAGTTCGAGGCGATGGCCAGCGCCGTGCCGCAGCAAAAGCCGCCGAGCCAGAGCTGTTTGCGTCCGGCGCGTTTTTCCGCCTCCGTGGGCTGCGGGCGGTCCTTGCGCGTGGCATTCAGCACTGCGATGAGCACCAGCAGCGCGAGCACGGCAATGAAATAGCGCACGGCGTTGAAGGTGAATGTGCCGATCGTATCGGCGCAGACGTCCTGCGCGACGAAGGCAGTGCCCCAGATGAGCGCGGCCAGGATCGGGAAAACAACTTGACGGATCTGATTGTGTTTCATAGCGGGAACCCCTTGGAAATGTTGGCGGCAAATACAAAAGCAGTCAGACTCTCCTCGCCTGACTGCCGGTAGGTGCGCACCCGTGCCCATAGCATAGTACAGGCGCGGGCGCTTGTCAATCGGTTCTTTGCTGTAAATCGCGAAATTTTTTTACGCCTTGTGCGCGCGGCCGCCGCTGTGCATGGCGGCGTGCTCTTTGGCAATCTCGGCATAGAGCGCGGGGGCCGTCCAGGCGGCGTTCGTGTCCGTCAGCATGGCCTT
>OOCP01003272.1_pt1 | contig 12124 bp, 8 predicted proteins | sample 1671511 | NCBI WGS metagenome assembly OOCP01 (sample SAMN06348164, study PRJEB24527) | human gut metagenome | biome: human gut; feature: ankylosing spondylitis patient; material: feces | host: Homo sapiens | place: China | collected 2015-10 | reverse complement strand
ACGCTGGTTTAATGAATAAAGACCTCTGTCTGTTCAGATAATCATATAAACAGGCCATTCCGGATAATTTTGATATCCGGAATGGCTTTTTTTGTTTTCAAAAACTATATGCCATGAAAATATTAATCGTTGAAGATGATGCAGACCTGCGGGAAATTACCACCCGTTCGTTGGAGAAAGAACGCTATGTCGTGTCGCAGGCACCCGATTATAAAACGGCACTTCGTAAAATAGAAGATTACGACTATGATTGTGTCTTACTGGATATTATGCTGCCGGACGGGAGCGGTCTTGACCTTCTCGAACGTTTGAAAGCTCTCCACAAACGGGAAAATGTGATTATTATCTCTGCCAAAGATTCGCTGGAAGACAAAGTACTGGGACTGGAATTAGGAGCTGACGATTATTTGCCGAAACCATTTCATCTGGCAGAATTAAATGCACGGATCAAAAGTGTGATCCGTCGGAATCAACATGATGGAGAAATCTATATCCGTCAGGGAAATGTAAGGATAGAACCCGACAAATACCGGGTGTTTGTCAACGAACAGGAGCTGGAACTGAACAGAAAAGAATATGATATCCTGCTTTATTTCATAAATCGTCCCGGCCGTCTGGTCAATAAAAACACACTGGCAGAATCGGTATGGGGAGACCACATCGATCAAGTGGATAACTTTGACTTCATTTATGCACAAATCAAAAATCTTCGCAAAAAATTGAAGGATGCAGAAGCAAATATTGAAATCAAGGCCGTTTATGGATTCGGCTATAAACTGATTGTAGAATAATCGAAACCAGAAAGGATCATCCATGAAACTTATATATTATATCATTTTTCGCATCACCCTCGCCCTGACTCTTATCCTGACTGTCTGGGCAGTCTTTTTCTATGTTACAATGATTGACGAAGTCAACGATGAAGTGGATGATTCACTGGAAGACTATTCGGAAACAATCATTATCCGCGCATTGGCAGGAGAGGAGCTTCCCTCCAAAAATAATGGTTCCAATAATCAATATTATCTGAAAGAAATAACCAAAGAATATGCAAAGAGCCGGGAAGATATCCAATATAAAGACTCCATGGTATACATTGTAGAAAAAGAGGAAACAGAACCGGCACGTATCCTGACCACTATCTTTAAAGATGACGAAGACCGTTATTACGAATTGACCGTATCCACTCCCAGCATCGAAAAAGATGATTTGAAAAGTGCGATTCAAGTCTGGATTATTTTCCTGTATGTAGCTCTGTTACTTTGTATCATCATCATATCCGTATGGGTATTTTATCGTAATATGCGACCACTGTATATACTACTTCATTGGTTGGACAGCTATCAGACCGGAAAGAAAAACAAACCTCTGAAAAACGATACACGGATCACGGAATTCCGCAAACTGAATGATGCGGCCACCCGTTACGTAGAGCGGACAGAACAAATGTTCGAACAGCAGAAGCAGTTCATTGGAAACGCCTCACATGAAATTCAGACACCGCTTGCCATCTGCCGCAATCGGTTGGAAATGCTGATGGAAGACGATTCTTTGTCCGAGAAACAGCTTGAAGAGTTGATGAAAACCCATCAGACACTGGAATATATCACCAAACTAAACAAATCCCTGTTGCTACTATCAAAAATAGATAACGGTCAGTTCACTGACACCAAAGAGGTAGACTTAAACGTACTCCTCAGGCAATATCTGGAAGACTATAAAGAAGTCTACAGCTACAAGAACATAGAAGTAAGTATAACAGAACAGGCTAATTTCCATATAACCATGAACGAATCTCTGGCTATTGCTTTACTAACAAACCTGTTAAAGAACGCGTTTGTACATAACGTAGACGAAGGACATATCCGGATTATCATAACCAAACATAGCATCACCTTCCGAAATTCCGGAGAGAAGCAACCATTGGATGAGACTCACATCTTTGAACGTTTCTATCAAGGGCACAAGAAAGAAGGATCTACCGGATTAGGATTGGCAATAACCGATTCCATCTGTCGTCTGCAACAGCTGAACTTGCGATATTACTTCGAACAAGGAGAACATTGTTTCGAAATCTCCAGTAAGAACCAGAGATAAAACAATTAATAAAACATCTGCCATCCAGAGCAAGACAATGTGCTGGATGGCAGAATTAATAGGGTACTACCTAAGATTACACCTTATGACAGTACCTGATTTGGATTCCGCATATATGATTATCGGGATCGGATTTCCCTTCTCATAAACATAATATACGAGATTGCAAAGCAGATAACAGTCGCTGCAATCAGCCCCGTGAGCTGTGGCCAAACAACAAGCAGACTCTGTCCCAACGGCAGCGGACTCGGAATAGCCCCTTGTACCTGTTCCATCGTAAGCGGTCTGACAGAAGGCATCAGCAGCGTTGTAGTAGCTTCATTAAACAATTCACTGGGTGCCAGACGCATTAATCCAAGAATAAATTTCTGATAACTGATAATCTGATAAGGAGACGCCATCTGCGACGGACTTAATCCTTTTGCCACCAAATTGACAATCATCGTATAGAATACGCTGAAAAACAGCCAAACGGCTACGGAAGCCAGCGCAGAAGTAGCAGCCTGACGGAAACGGAGTGAGAATAAGATGGCCAGGTTCAACCAAAAGGCTACATAAAAGATACTCGTTATAAGAAAGAAAACGATTCTCCAGAATTCTTCAGCCGTAGGAGGAATGCCAATGGCAATCAATCCGAATCCCATCACCAAAAAGCCCAGTACAAACAGCATAATACCTATCACGATCAAAGCAGCCACAAACTTCGCATTAATGATACAATCACGATGAATGGGCTGAGACAGCATACGGCTCAATGTCCCCTTATTCTGCTCCGAATTGACAGCATCGAATCCCAAAGCAATTCCTAATAAAGGACCTAAAAAGTTAATAAACAGCACAAAGGAGGGGAGAGTCCCATCCGAAGCTGTGAATAACTTCAAGAAGAGGAACGAACTGTCCGGATCATCCGGTTTGATAGCCGCACCGATATTAGTAAGCGCCGTGTATAGCGATCCCATACAAGTAAGTGCTATGATACCGATCAGAATAAGAAAACGCCAGCTTTTGACATGATCGGATATTTCCTTATGTACGATAACCCAAAAAGGATGATTGACTTTACTCATGCCCTTCGCCTCCTTCCTCAAAATAATGGTTATAAATATCAGACAATTCCTGTTTCTTTTCTTTCAGCTCTGCCATATCAATCAGAGCAAGTATTTTGCCGTTACTGAACAATCCTACTCTGTCACATACTTTCTGTGCCTGGTCCAGATGGTGGGAAGAAAACAAAACCGTCAGCCCTTCCTCTTTGCTCAGCCAGCGAATCAGTTCAATAAACTCCTGAACACCCGCAGGGTCAATTCCCGAAGTCGGCTCATCCAGAATAATGATTTCGGGATTCTTAATAAGCACATCGGCCAGACCAAGACGTTGTCTCATACCGCGGGAATACTTTCCGGTTTTCTTTTTCAGCTGATCTTCAAGCCCTACGCGCTTCATCAGCTCCAGTGCTTTTACTTTCGCCTCCTTGTCAGGGATACCGTTCAGCCGTGCCGTATACATCAGATTTTCCAGACCTGTCATGTCATCATAGAATCCCACATCTTCGGGCAGATAGCCGATTTTCCTTTTCACTTCAATAGGATGAGTGGTAGAATTAATTCCACAAATCTCGACAATTCCCGATGTGGGCTCCGTTAATCCCAGCATCATCAAAATAGTAGTTGACTTTCCGGCACCGTTCGGACCCAGCAAACCGAAGATTTCTCCTTTCCGGATACTCAGGCGAATATGATCTACAGCAGTAAATTTACCGTATTGTTTGGTTAATTCGGTAAGTACGATCACTTGTTCGCCCATAATTTACCTCCTTCCATATTTACGGAACAGATAGTAGACAACACCGATAGTAGCCAGAATAATCAGAACACCTACCCATCCCCAAATCATCGGAGTCTTTACGGCAATTCTGAACTGCGCATCTGCATTCACTTCCGGAGTTTTGGCCATCATCGTAGTTACATAATCACCCGGAAGCGCTTTCTTAGATGCTTTCAAGATGGCTACAACAGTAGCCGTTTCTCCGGCTTTCAGCATTTCTATCTTTGACGGTTCGAAAGCTACATCCCAGTCAACCGGCTTGTTGGCAGACAGTTGGATATCTTTCAATAAAGAAGAACCTGTATTTTTAATTTCCAGTTCGATTCGTTTGGTATCACCGGCAGTCACATCAGAACTTAATAATCCTCTCGGGGTGGTCAGTTCCATCTGATAAGAACCGGTGACAACTACTTCCAGTTCCAGTTCGGCCGAAGTATTGCCTGTAGCGGCACGTACGGGAATTTTATAACTGCCAGCTTCCACATTGGCAGGAGGAGTGATGTCTATACTTACATTCTGGCTGCTGTTGGCTTCTACTTGTGCGGAAGTTGCCTGCTTATAATTAGGTTTGAAAATAACATTCCAGCCTCTGGGTGCTTTAGCCATCAACGCATATAGTTGCTGATCGGCAGTCTGATTCTTCAATGTGGCATTAAAAGTGAAAGTTGATTTGGAATTTCCCTGCATATTGGGCTGGTCGGTGGTAAACTCCGTCTGATAAGTACCTTGTTGTGCCACAACGACATTCAAAGGGAGTTGCGTTTCTCCGGCAGACACTACAAAATGGTAGCTGCCTCTGCTTACTTTTAAAGGAACATCTACTTTTAAATTAAAAGTCTTCTTTTCTTTAGGGAGTACGGCCAACTGACTGAGATTCCAACCACCGGATTTCATTTCATGTTTCCAGCTGCTTGATAGGCCACTGACGGAAAGATTGGCATTCACCAACTTGTCTGTGTTGTTAATCAGGTCGATGCTGTAGTCAATAGACGCCCCCGGTGAAACGGAGATTTTAGTGTAAGGTGTGTACAAAATCACGCTTTTAGGTATAGAGTCGTTAGCGTGTGTGTTACTCATGGGGAGTATTCCCAGCAAAACAGTTAATAATAAAAAACAATTTGTTCTCATAGTCATACGAAAGTTCTTATGGTTGATTTAATATGAATATTGTCAAATTTGTGCCTGCAAAAATAAGCGATGAATTTATTAGTTGCTGTTAAAAGAAACAAAAGAATACAATAAGAAAGATTTCCTTTGTTTTTTTCGGATTTTGCCCAAAATTCCCAAATCTTTTCAGATTCTCCTCTCATCTTTTCATTATAAATTAAATGATAACAGTAAAACCAATTAAAAAAACAATGATTATGAAAAAGTTAGTATTCTTATTAGTATGCTTGTTCACTTTACAGACAGTAGCACGTGCAGATGACGATAAACCTATCCAGGTGACTCAAATGCCACAATTAGCACAACAGTTTATCAAACAGCATTTCTCTGACTGCAAAAAAAAAAAAAAAAAAATGGAAAGTGACTTCCTTTACAAAAGCTATGAAGTGATTTTTACGAATGGTAACAAAGTGGAATTTGACAAGAAGGGAAACTGGGAGGAAGTAGATTGCAAGCACACCTCCGTACCTGTTGCCATTATTCCTGCCGCCATCCAGAAATATGTAACAACTAATTATCCGGATGCAAAAGTGCTGAAGATAGAACGTGATAAAAAAGATTACGAAGTAAAACTATCCAACCGTACAGAACTGAAATTTGACCTGAAGTTTAATCTGATTGATATTGATAATTAACTTTCTTAAAATCTATGACAACAATGAAACTCAAAATTTATACACTACTGATAGCATTCTGTGCAGCATGGAGCCTGCACAGCTGCGATAACGATGACGATGAATCAATCGCTGTTCCTACCGCATTGCAAGAAGCATTCTCGACCAAGTATCCTAACGTCAAGAACGTAAAGTGGGAAACAAAGGCAGGATATTATGTAGCGGACTTCTATGATGGATATGAGGCATCCGCATGGTTCACAACGGATGGCAACTGGCATATGACTGAAACGGATATCCCGTACACCGCATTGCCCGATCCGGTAAAGAGTGCATTCGAAGCAAGTGACTATAAGACATGGAGAAGAGACGATGTGGATAAACTTGAGCGGCAAGGCATCGAAACAGTCTACGTTATTGAGGTGGAAAACCAGAATCAGGAAGTCGATCTGTATTATTCTGTTGATGGAGTGCTGATTAAAAGCATTGCAGACACAGACGCTCATGAAAACGAGCACCTTCCGACCACTCAACTGCCCGCTGCCATGAAGACTTTCATTGATGGGAAATATGCAGGAGCAAGAATCATGGAAGTAGACGTGGAAGATGACAAAAACGACTGGGATTTTGGATTTACGGAAGTAGATATCATCCATTTCGACAGTGGCCTGAACCGCAACGTTTCAAAAGAAGTACTATTTGATAAAGGCGGAGAGTGGTATTCTACCTCATGGGAGGTACGGAGAAACGAACTGCCCGCCGCAGTGACCAATATCATCAGCGTTGAGTATGCAGAGTATCAGATGGATGATGCCGAATACTTTGAGATGGCAACAGGAACATCCTATTATCAAATTGAACTGGAAGGAAATAATTCTCCGGATATAGATATTAAAGTAACCACAGACGGTACGATTCTCAAATAAAATAAAATAGTGACACTATCGGTTATGGTATAGTGTCACTATTTATTTTTATTCCTGTGCCCGCTTTCTCTTTAGCTCCGACTTAGCTTTATCATCGGCAATGCTGTCTGTCTGCTGCTGTTGCACCTTTTCGGCTTCTTCACGTTTCCGCTTGCTGCGCAGTTTCCATTTATTCCAGAAGAAAAGGTCACTCCATTTATTGAAATCCTTCTTATACATGATACCGACTCCCTGCGTAGTAAGGTTTGTCTTTGTGTAGTAACGGTCATTTGTTTCATTATAAGCCTTCAGACGAATATCTCCCGAACGGTTGATCAGCCATTCAGCTTCGAAGTCGCCTATAAAGTTGGTATTCGCCATCGGATTGTCCCGATAGCCGAAATTACCATTAACCAACAGGCGGTTGTTCAGCAACTGACCGGACAGGATACCTTCTACTTCCATATCCGTCCATCCCTTATCACCCGTGCTCAGATTGGTACCGATATTCCAGTTATTAGTCTCAAAAACCTGAGACAAGGCATTATTCAACTGACCGGACAGGGTAGAAGAGAGTACCGATGACATCACGTTCGAGTTCTGATTGTTCCGTGCAGCATCTTCCGTATAGAACTTACCGATACCCAGCAGATAAAGAATCTGCATATTCATCTGCTCTTCCGTACTGATATAATTGCGCACCAACGTCTGAATTTCATCTCTTTCATTCGGAAGCTCGATACCCAGCTTAATGGTCGGCCGCAGTAAAATCCCGCTCAGATTCATGATACAGTTTACCCGTACATTAGTCTGCTGGGCAATGGAGGAAACATCCGGATTCAAGTCGTTCAATGAAGCGGAATTCACCGTGTATGAAGCCTGAATATCCATATTCGCATCCAAAGGAGCACCGTTGAAAGTAATCGTACTTCCATCTTTGATGATAAAATCTTTGCGAATCACTTCCTGCAAACTGAACTTATATATTCCCTGACTGATCCGGTAATTACCGAACATCTTCACATCCCCTTTATTATAAAACTCCGTGCGTATGTTTCCTGTTCCCTTCGCACTGATGTAGTCTCCGGCTATAGGGTCCATAATAATTTTCATGGTGGCATCGGGTGTAGCATCTACTAGAATATTCAAACGAATATCTGTCTGATGCTCTTCTTCGTCCGCCTGACGCTTCTGTTGCATCTGCTCAAAATAGGAATTTACCCGAATGGAATCCTGAATGTTTCGACGGGGCGTTTTATCTACAAACTTTATAAACTGGGTGCTGGCAGCCGACGCCACATTTCCGTTGATATAGGTGAATACCGTATTCCGGTTGGTCGTCATGGCGAGATTTACGTCCAGTCCCTGTATCGCATTCCCTGCAAGCAACGCATTTCCCGTAGCATATACCGTTCCAAAGAATGGCATATCCGTCGATTCCTTCGTATTCATCAAGAGCATATTATTAGCCTGTATCTCAAAACGGTAATTTATATTCTTGAAATGCTGGAAACGCAGATACCCGTTCAAGGTTCCCGAATGCCCTTCCATATCGGCAATATGCATATTATTGAATTTCAATCCGGTAGGAGCCAAATGAATCGTATCTCTAACGGCAAAGTGGGTATTCAGAATATCAAACTTCATGGAAGCATCCGTCATAACAGCCCCATCCAGATTCAATCCCTTGAACTTTCCGTAAAAATGTACTTTTCCTGTTCCCCGTCCTTTTATATCCTGTGCTATTGATTTCATATAAAATTCGAGGAACTTCAAGTTCAGTTCATGGGCATCGATATTCAGATCGAGTCCGCTTTCCGGTTTCAACGGGTAGATCATACCGATGACTCGCGATGGTGACGGTGATATATCCTGAATGGAAGCATCCAGATAGATTCCTCTTTTCTCATTATCCCAGGCGCCATATACGTTCAAATCACCTAAACGGCCCTGATTGAGCGAGAAGTTCTTGACGAAGAGGCGGGTATTCATCACAGGTTTCTTGAACACGCTGCTGGCATATGCTGTTCCCGTAGCATCTCCTTCAAAGTTTACGTCATCGGATATGTTTGCAATATCAAATACGTATCCCATATTAATGTCTTTCAGGTCCACTTTTACGGTATCTGCCGGATTGTCGGAAAGCCGCCCATTGATACGCACATAACGGTCATGATGGCTGAAATAGAAATTATTCACATCCACCTTGCCCGAGTCCACCACTACCTGCGAAGGATGTATCTGCCAAAGTGTATCATTCAAGATAACGTCTGTCTGTTTCACATCCACCATCGCTTTCAGCAAAGGCTTTTCACCTGCTGTACGCAGGAATTGTGCAACAGCCGCCAACTTTCCGCTATAAGTTGCTATGGCATTATTTCCCCAGTTCAGAGTCGTGCTGACTTTATCTTCTTTGGCCTGTGCTTCCAGAGAAAGATTCACGGCTCCATTCTTTTTCAGACTGGTCAGCCGCACCTTCGCACTGATATGGTCCGAAGGATTCTCGCACAAGATCATACCCGACTCGATAAAGTTGTTTTTATATTGCAGGCGGGGGAAGTAGCCTTCCACACGTAGCCGCTGCAAGGCATCATTAAAATACCCTTTCAACGTAGAATGTGTATATACAGTCAACGGAACATCAAATATCGTAGATAAAATGTCCGTATTATATATATGTACATCAAACGCAAAATTATTGTTCGTCTCTATCGGTTTCTTCGGAGGCAATATCAAGGACGGCACATACCGACGCATGATATTGAAAATACTTGCCGGTAAAGTATGGTACTGGAATTTTCCCGCTATGTTTGCCGTCAGAAATTCAGAAGTCAGTTTAAGCTGATTTTCATTATCCTGCCGGGTAGCCCGTACATTCATGTTCTTCATGAAATATTCCTTGTCCGGTGCCCTGAACTCCAGACTGTCCACATTGATTTCTCCAATCATCTCGTCAATGGAACCTCCGGTAAAATTAGCTTTTACCTTCAGAGAGAACTCCGCATCCTGGTAATCAGGTGTAAGATTTAAATCATTAGGACGGAACTTGTCGACAACGGCAAGGAAATTGAAAGTAGGAACCTTGGATGTCACATTCACATCTCCGTTCAGATAAATAGACCCATTCGGATCATCCAGCGCTATCTTTCCGTTAAATCCGCCTTGCTTGTATTCGCCGTCCAGCGTAATATTCTCATATTTATATCTGCTATATTCCACAGATGCGATCAATCCCTTCAACTCTACAGCAGGAAGCTGTTTTTCGATATGCCGTCCATGTACATCAAGATTAAAGGTGATTTCCCCAAATTTCTCATTATTCAATAACTTGCCCAGTTCAAACTCTTCTGTTTTGACAGCACCGGAATAAGCAAACAGCCCCTTAGCCTTATCGGAACTTAACTTTAAGTCGGTTTTTACATTACCAAGCCCTGTACGAAGCTGTCCGTAAGTAACCAGATCGGTGAAGTATCCGGAAATCTCTCCACGGAAATCAATATCCCCCAAACGTTCCAGAAGGGGAGGTACACCATTGTAATTGCTGCTCAGATTACGCACCAAAAAACCGACACCACGATTGTTGGCGGAAAGTTCGGAAAGCTTCCCGTACACATACGCATCCTGCGGACTCGATAGTTCCTGAAGCGATACATCCCCCGATAGCCGGAACTGGCGGTCGTCGGCCGTAATCTCCAGATGAGAGCAGGTGAGCTGGTCGACCGTTCCCTTCACCTGCATATCCAGCGTTATCGGTTCCTTGAAATGCGCCAATACAGGAACAAAAGGGGAAATATCTTTCAGAGTAATCTGCGAGGGTAACGTACGGAAAGAAAAGTGGACCTTCTCCGAGAACTGATCAAAAGCCTTCAGACTGTCATACACCAAATGAATAGTATCCATCTTCAGTGAAGTTTCGGGCAACTCAATGGCAAAATTCTCTATATTAGTCCGTTTATCATTGGCAACCAATTTCAGACTCATCTTCTTTAAAGAGAATCCGGAAGCCTTTTCATCGAAGCTCAGACGCTTGATACCAAGATTCAAAGAATCCCTGCTCATCGCCTTCAATGAAATATTGGCTATAATATTCTGAAGCTGGACATGCTTGGCATTAAACTTTCCGGGAGTCTTTTCCTCTGACAATACATGATAAGCCATCCTTCCCCGACGAATCAAAACGGAATTGATACGCAAATCCAGCGAACTTTCCTTTTTTACAGTGTCCTTGGAAGCAAAAGCATCCAATACGAACTTAAAATTCGGAGGAGAGTCGGGAGTCTCTTTATTCAGATTGATGGTAAAGCCGAATAACTGGACACTGCTAATGGAAATCTTTCCCTTAAAGAAAGGAAGGATATCAAACTTAGCCGATAAGCGGGTTACTTTGAGCATTTCCTTGCCGCTCTGGTCGTCAAGCAGCACATCATCAATGATAATACGGTTTAATAGACCGATATTTATTTTGCCGATAGTCAGGCGTGTATTCAGCACCTCGGACAATTCCTTGGCGATAAACACACTCATTGCTCGCTGAACATTTGGAATATTCAGCAAAACAATAGTCCCGATATATACTCCCAGTACAATACCAACTACCCAGCGTACAGTCTTTTTCAGCGTTCTGATAAGCGATAACTTTTATTTAGCGAACAAAAATATAAAATAGTTCGTTATGAATCGTAGTTTTATCATTACTTTTGCACCGTTTAATAGTTTAAAAACATATGAGTGCAATAATATTAGGAATTGAATCCTCCTGTGATGATACGTCGGCAGCCGTAATCAAGGATGGTTATCTGCTGTCAAATGTGGTATCAAGTCAAGCCGTACACGAAGCATACGGCGGAGTAGTACCCGAATTAGCTTCACGGGCACATCAACAAAATATCGTTCCGGTGGTACACGAAGCACTGAAACGGGCAGGGGTTACCAAAGAAGAACTGAGTGCGGTAGCTTTCACACGTGGACCGGGATTGATGGGATCTTTACTTGTAGGCGTCTCTTTCGCCAAAGGATTCGCACGTTCACTCGGTATTCCTTTGATAGATGTTAATCATCTGACAGGACATGTCTTAGCTCATTTTATTAAAGCAGAAGGAGAAGATAATATCCAACCGAAATTCCCGTTCCTTTGCCTGTTGGTATCCGGAGGAAACTCACAGATTATATTGGTAAAAGCCTATAATGATATGGAAATTCTCGGTCAGACGATTGATGACGCTGCCGGAGAAGCAATCGATAAATGTTCTAAAGTGATGGGTCTCGGATATCCGGGCGGACCGATCATTGACAAACTGGCACGTCAAGGCAATCCGAAAGCGTTTACTTTCAGCAAACCGCATATTCCGGGGCTGGACTACAGCTTCAGCGGACTGAAAACTTCTTTCCTATACTCCTTGCGTGACTGGATGAAAGACGATCCCGATTTCATCGAGCATCATAAAGTGGATTTGGCCGCCTCTCTGGAAGCAACTGTTGTAGGCATTCTGATGTACAAACTGCGGCAAGCTGCCAAAG
>OOCP01003269.1_pt1 | contig 12139 bp, 9 predicted proteins | sample 1671511 | NCBI WGS metagenome assembly OOCP01 (sample SAMN06348164, study PRJEB24527) | human gut metagenome | biome: human gut; feature: ankylosing spondylitis patient; material: feces | host: Homo sapiens | place: China | collected 2015-10 | reverse complement strand
ATAAAAAAAGAAATGATAGCAATGCTCTTAGCTGGTGGACAAGGAAGCCGTCTTGGCGTACTAACCTCAAAATTAGCGAAACCGGCAGTAGCATTCGGCGGAAAGTACAAAATCATTGATTTTCCGTTAAGTAACTGTATTAACTCTGGAATCGACACAGTAGGTGTTCTTACCCAGTATCAGCCATTAAGACTGAACCAGCACATCGGTATCGGTATTCCTTGGGATTTGGATCGTAATATAGGTGGTGTTTCTATTCTGCCTCCATACGAGAAGAGCCAGAATACTGACTGGTACACAGGAACAGCGAACGCGATTTATCAGAACATGGAATTCATGGAGTATTATCATCCAGATTATGTAATTATTCTTGGTGGTGACCATATTTATAAGATGGACTATGAACTGATGCTTGAGTTCCATAAGAAGAACAACGCCCAGATCACACTGGCTACATATGAAGTACCATGGGAAGATGCCAGCCGTTTTGGTCTGGTAATCACAGATGAGAATAATCAGATTCTCGAATTCGAAGAGAAACCAGCGAACCCAAGAAGTAATAAAGCATCCATGGGTATTTACATCTTTAACTGGGAAGTATTAAAGGAAGCTCTGGAAACTTTATCCGAACAGCCTGGCTGTGACTTCGGTATGCATGTAATTCCTTACTGCCACCAGCGCGGTGATAAGATTATGGCTTACAACTACCAGGGTTACTGGAAGGACGTAGGAACACTTTCCGCATATTGGGAAGCGAACATGGAATTAATCGATATTATCCCAGAATTTAACCTTTACGAAGAGTTCTGGAGAATATATACAAAGACAGACGTTATTCCACCACAGTATTTCTCAGCAGACTCTAAGGTAAATGCCTGCATCGTCGGAGACGGAACAGAAGTTTACGGTGAGATTTCCAACTCTGTAATCGGAGCTGGTGTTGTCATTGAGGAGGGTGCTGTAGTTACGAACTCTATTATTATGAATAATACCGTGATCAAGAAGGGTGCTAAGATTGAGAAGTCTATCATTGCAGAGAGCGTAGAAGTCGGAGAGAACGCAGAGCTTGGTGTATTTGAAGAAGCAGAGAACAAGTATAAACCTAAGGTTTATAGTGGCGGCTTAGTTACTATAGGTGAAGGTTCTGTTATCCCGGCCAACGTTAAGATCGGTAAGAATGTCGCAATCGTAGGAAAGACAACAGCAGAAGATTATCCAGACGGAATTCTGGCAAGCGGCGAATCCATTATCAGATAGTAGAGGGCAGGTGACATAAATGAAGTCTATAGGTATTATTTTAGCAGGTGGTTCCGGAACAAGATTATATCCGCTGACAAAGGCTATTTCAAAACAGATTATGCCGGTGTATGATAAGCCGATGATCTATTATCCGTTATCTACACTGATGCTTGCCGGCATAAGAGAGATTCTGATTATTTCCACACCGAGAGATCTGCCGGTGTTTGAAGAGTTATTTGGAGACGGAAGCCAGCTTGGCATGAGTTTTTCTTATGCCGTGCAGGAACAGCCAAGGGGCCTGGCAGATGCATTTATCATCGGTGAAAAGTTTATTGGAAACGATGCGGTTGCATTGGTTCTTGGAGATAACATTTTCTACGGACAAAGTTTTTCCAAGGTTCTGCGCAGTGCAGCTGAACGCACACAGAATGAAAAGGGTGCTACGATTTTTGGCTACTATGTCAGAGATCCGAGAGAATACGGCGTGGTAGAGTTTGATGAGAACGGAAAAGCTCTTTCTATCGAGGAAAAACCGGAGCATCCAAAGTCAAATTATGCTGTGCCGGGACTTTATTTTTATGACAATGATGTTGTAGAGATCGCAAAAAATGTAAAGCCGTCTGCAAGAGGTGAAATTGAGATTACTTCCGTAAATAATGCATATTTAGAGCGTGGTGATTTAAGCGTTGAGACGCTTGGCAGGGGATTCGCATGGTTAGATACCGGAAACCACGACATGCTGCTTGCCGCTGCAGATTTTGTGTCTGCGATCCAGAAACGTCAGGGACTTTATGTGTCCTGTATCGAGGAGATCGCATACAAACGTGGATTTATCGATAAAGAGCAGCTGTTAAAACTTGCAGAACCGCTCCTTAAAACAGATTATGGCAAATATCTGGTAGAGGTTGCCGAGGGACTTTAAAAAACAGATAGTGAGGATCAATAATTATGGGAAAAATAAAGGTAACACATGACTGTAATGGAATCGAGGGACTCAAAGTAATTGAGCCGGCAGTCTTCGGGGATGCCAGAGGATATTTCATGGAGACATACAATTACAACGATTTTAAAGAGGCAGGAATCGACTGCCAGTTTGTACAGGATAACCAGTCTGCATCGAAAAAAGGTGTGTTAAGAGGATTACATTTCCAGATCAACCACCCGCAGGACAAGCTGGTGCGCGTGGTAAGCGGAGAGGTATTTGACGTTGCAGTGGATTTAAGAGAAGGTTCTGAGACATTCGGAAAATGGTTTGGCATCGTTCTGACTGCGGAAAATAAAAAGCAGTTTTTTGTACCAAAGAATTTTGCACATGGCTTTATCGTGCTGTCTGATTATGCAGAGTTCTGCTATAAGGTTACTGATTTCTACCATCCAAATGACGAGGGCGGTATTCTCTGGAATGATCCGGCAATCGGTGTTGAATGGCCAATGCCGGAAGGAATGACACAGGCGGATCTGATCCTTTCCGATAAGGATAAAGTGCACGGTGGATTCGATGCATATTGTAAGGAACGGGGAATTGTAAGATAGGAGCACTCATATGACAGAAAAGAAGAAAAATGTCTGCCTGCCAAAACGTCTGATTGCCAGCCGTAAACTCATCGGCAATCTTGCCAAAAATGATTTTAAGAAAAAATTTGCGGGTTCTTATTTTGGCGTGATATGGGCTTTCATACAGCCGGTAATCACGGTGCTTTTATACTGGTTTGTCTTTGAGTTTGGACTACATCAGAAAGTTAATGATTTAAGAACAGGAATCGAGGTGCCGTTTGTACTCTGGCTGATGGGCGGTCTTGTGCCGTGGTTTTATTTTCAGGAGGCTTTAAATGGAGGAACCGGTGTCCTGGATGAATACAGTTATCTCGTTAAAAAAGTTGTATTCCAGATCGATGCACTTCCGGTAGTAAAATTGATTTCTGCACTATTTACACATGCATTTTTTGTTGTGTTTATGCTGGTTGTTTTTGCAGTTATGGGATTTTATCCCGATCTTTATGTGCTTCAGATTGTTTATTATTCGTTTTGCATGGTGATCCTTACAGCAGGACTGATTTATGCGACAAGCGCCGTGACGGTGTTTTTCCGTGACATGAAAGAGGTTGTCGCCATTCTTTTGCAGATTGGAATGTGGGTGACACCGATCATGTGGAATTTTGAGAGCATGCAGGGCATTCCAAAATGGGCTGTGGTACTGCTTAAGCTAAATCCGATGTATTATATCGTTTCCGGATACCGGGATGCACTGATCAATAAAACGGCATTCTGGGAGCATCCGGGACTGACATTGTGGTTCTGGGGAATCACGCTGTTTACTCTCTGGGCAGGAACGACCGTATTTAAGCGTCTGCGTGTACATTTCGCAGATGTGCTGTAAGAGCATCGCAAGAATGAAAACTGTGGAATGAGGATAGTATGGATAATTTAGCAATCAGGGTAGAGGATGTCTGCAAAGTCTACAAACTTTATGATAAACCGTCTGACCGGTTAAAGGATGCTCTTGGACTGGTCAGAAAGAACCGTTTCAAAGAACATCATGCGTTAAATCATGTGTCATTTGAGGTGAAAAAAGGTGAGACGATCGGCATTATCGGAACCAATGGATCCGGAAAATCTACCATTTTAAAAATAATTACAGGTGTTTTAAGTCCGACGAGCGGCGAGGTGGAAATCGATGGAAGGATTTCCGCACTGTTAGAGCTTGGTGCCGGATTTAATATGGAGTATACCGGAATCGAAAATGTCTATCTAAACGGTATGATGATGGGATTTTCCCGCGAGGAGATGGATGCAAGGTTAGATGATATCTTAAAATTTGCAGATATCGGTGATTTCGTGCATCAGCCGTGTAAGACCTATTCGAGCGGTATGTTTGTCCGGCTTGCGTTTGCGGTGGCGATCAATATTGATCCGGAGATCCTGATCGTGGATGAGGCATTATCGGTCGGAGATGTATTTTTTCAGGCAAAATGTTATAAAAAGTTTGAGGATTTCAAGGCGCATGGAAAGACCATCCTGTTCGTCAGCCACGATATCAGCAGTGTGGCAAAATATTGTGACCGTGTCATCTTACTCAATAAGGGAGATAAACTGGCAGAGGGAAATGCCAAGGATATGATCAACCTTTACAAAAAGGTTCTGCTTAAGAACTCAGACAAGATTGCCGGCGGTAAAATTTTAGAGAATGATGCGTCCGATGGAAAGAAGCTCTGGAAATCCAATTACCAGCTCAACCCGGATGTCAATGAATATGGAACCGGTGAGGCAGAGATCATTGACTTTGCGCTGATCGATGAATATGGCAATTATACGAACTGTATCCAGAAGGGGACTTCTTTTACCATCAAATCCAAGGTGAAATTCCTCTCTGATATACAGGATCCGATTTTTACTTATACATTTAAAACCGTACAGGGAACTGCTGTTACCGGAACAAACACGATGTTTGAAAAAGTGGGCATCGGGATGGCAAAGACAGGTGATACCTATGTTGCGACATTCCGCCAGAACATGGATATGCAGGGCGGCGAATATCTGTTATCCATCAGCTGCACCGGTTATGTCGGCGGAGAGTTCCGCGCGTACCACAGATTATATGATGTGGTCGGTGTGACGGTGGTATCCGACAAAAATACCGTCGGTTTTTATGATATGAATTCAGAAGTTACGATTGAAAAATGTGACGAATAGAAGAACGTAAAAGTGAGGAAGCAATGGGACATGTGAACGTGCCGGAGGGGCTGAAAGAGATCATACAACAGAATAGTGAAAAAGCCTATCCGCAGATCATCATGGAACAGGCATCCTATCCGTACCTTTTTCATCTGTCGGATATCAGGGAGAACCTGATCGCATTTCTGCCGGTGACAAAGCAGATGCATGTTTTAGAGCGGAATGCAGGATGCGGTGCACTGACAGGAAAACTGCTTTCTATGGCGTTACATGTGACGGCAGTGGTGGAGAGTGAAGAGGAAGCTGACATTTTACGGGTGCGTTATGAAAATGCCGGCAATCTGACGGTTCTGGTTGTTCCGGCTTCGGATACAAAACCGGAAACAAATGTACTGTATCAGGATCAGGCCTATGACATGATATTGATTGCAGGCGAATTTTCAAAATTTCAAAATGAGCTTTCCTGTATGAGAGAACACTTATCTGACAACGGGAAACTCTATGTGGCGGATGCCAACCGTCTGGGACTGAAATATTTTGCGGGGTGTCAGGAGGAATACCGTGGGGGATATTTTGCCGGACTGGAAAATTATGATAAGGATCCGGAACGATTCACAGAGGATGACAGGCACGGTGAGGCGAGGGTCTATACCAGAAAAGAGTATGAACAGATCTTAAAAGAAGCAGGATTTTCGGGAATTTACAGCTATTACCCATATCCGGATCACAAGTTCCCATCCTGTATCTATTCGGATGAATATCTTCCGGGAAGGGGAGAACTTTCCGACAACCGGAGAAATTTTGACAGGGACAGATTACAGCTTTTTGATGAGAAAAAAGTTTTTGATACGGTTCTGGCAGAAGGGTTATTTGGAGAACTTGCCAATTCCTTTTTGATCGAGGCAGGAAATAGGACCGGAGAACAGCGTGTGATTTATTCAAAATATTCCAATGAGAGGGCAAGGCAGTTTGCCATCCGCACGGATATCTGCAAGAAAGCGGATGGAGAAAAAAGTGTCAGAAAATATGCACTTTATCCGGAAGGAAGAGAGCATATCTGTCATATGGAGAAGTCATACGAAAAATTGTCATCGTGCTATGCGGACAGTAATGGAAAAATCAGATTCTGCGCCTGTCATACAAAAAATGATGCAGCCGTATCCGGTTTTGATCCCGGTGTCACACTGCAGGATGTGATGGAGCGGGCGATTGAAAGAAATCAGACGGAACTGGTGAAGCGTATCCTTGATGATTATGCAAAACGTATCATGGAATATGGTGGAAAACACCTGTTTACGCCAACCGAAGATTTCCGAAAAGTGTTTGGAGAGGTTCATTTTACAGAGGAAACTGAAGCGATGGATATATGCGATATCGATATGATATTTGCCAATATTTTGATTCCTGCAGGCAGTGAGATGAAAATAGAGGAAGCAGAATGGACAGTCATTGATTATGAGTGGACGTTTTTCTTTCCGGTACCAAAGTTATTTGTATTATACCGTGCACTTTATTTTGCATATTACCAGATCATGGGAGGAAAAGGCACTCCGCTGGATGAGCTGTTAGCAGCTTACGGAATCAGTAAGAAATTAAAAGAACAGTTTGGCAGGATGGAGGAGAATTTTCAGGCATATCTGGGAAAGGGCAGCGTTCCGGTGCGCAATATGCAGCGTGTGATGGGAACAAAGATCGTTCCCTTAGAGCAGCTGCTAAGGCAGGATGCAGGGAATGTACAGATAGAAGAAATGCAGAATGTACCTTTTAGAGTGCGGAAGATTCTGTATCACATTGACAGACAGGAATATCAGGATGGCAGTGTGGTCTGTTGTGGATGGGCACTTGCAAGGACATGGAATGGAAAGGTACTTCCAGTTGATATAAAAGCAGTGATGCCGGACGGCACTGTGGTCACAGCGGAATTGAAAAGATATCCGAGAGCGGATGTCGCCGATGCATTAAAACTGCGCCGGACGTGCGATGTGAACCTGAACCTGGGATTTGACTGTGTGTTTATTGTTCCGCGCGAAACGGAATGGAAACTGATTTTTTCGTTGGGAAAACGCAGTGCGGAATATTATTACCAGAATAAATGACAGGAAGAAACAGTGACACCTGGGCATGAAACCGGGGAAAAGGAACAGGAAAGGACTTGACATGTACCAGACAAGAGAAAAAATTCAGAGTATCATTTTACTGCTGGCGGATCTGATATGCTTTGCCGTAAGTTATTTCGGGGGCGGTTATCTGTGGCTGGTGGGTTATCGAAATGTATCCGTCGCAAATATGAAGATAGAGCTGATGGAGAGCTTTGGCATCGTAATGGTTGTTTACATGCTGGTAATGCTCTTTTCGGATATTGATAATCGTTTTATTGACCGAAGTGTATTTCAGGAGTTGTGGGCAGCAATCAAAGCGAGCGTTGTGTTAGTATGTGTGACAGCGCTGACCATTTTTTTACAGCACAATAATGCGGAGGCTTCCCGAGGTGTTTATTTTTGTATTGCGCTGGTAAATATGTGCCTGTATTTTGGCATGCATATTATCATTAAATATTATCTGCTGCATGTTTACCGTAACAAAAGAGCAAATAATCAGGTATTTCTGGTCACAACGGCAGAACGTGTGGAAGAGGTGATCGCGGATGCAAGTATTGCGATCATTGATGAAAACCAGATTGGAAAATGGTATCATGGTGTTCCTGTCGTTGCCACTTATGATAATATGTTCCAGTATGTAAAAGAACAGATTGTGGATGAAGTTTTTATCAGTGTGCCGTATGAGACAGGAGATTCGCTTGCGGAGGTGGTCAACCGTTTTGAGGATATGGGGGCAACCGTACATGTCACGATTGAGATCTTAAACAAGTTTGATGATTACCATAAAACTTTTAACATGCTGGGAAATATACCGGTCGTCACATTTTCCAATCAGTCCTATGACTGGAAAATGCTTATGATCAAGCGTGTGATGGACATCGCAGGTTCGATCGTGGGACTTGTGATCACGGCAGTTGTGACGGTCTTTTTAGCACCGCCGCTTTTGATCGAATCTCCGGGACCTCTGTTTTTCGCACAGAAGCGTGTCGGCAAGAATGGAAGATTTTTTAAGATCTATAAGTTCCGTTCGATGTATAAGGATGCAGAGGAACGCAAAAAAGAACTGGAAAGCCAGAATGAGATGAATGGTCTGATGTTTAAAATGAAAGATGACCCGCGTATTACGAAGGTTGGAAAATTTATCCGTAAGACCAGTATCGATGAGCTTCCACAGTTTTTCAACGTTTTGAAAGGTGATATGAGTCTGGTCGGTACAAGACCACCGACGGTAGATGAGTTCAAACAGTATGAATCACACCAGAAACGCCGTTTAAGTGCAAAACCGGGCATTACCGGATTATGGCAGGTAAGCGGGCGGAACGAGATTACTGATTTTGAGGATGTCGTGAAACTGGATGTACAGTATATTGATAACTGGAGTCTGGGACTGGATATCAAGATCATTTTAAAGACGATAAAAGTGGTGTTTGAAAAAGGCGGAGAATAGAAAGGAGACCTGATATGAATCAGAGATATGAGAGCAGAAAAGAATACAGTTTGATGGATGTGCTGCAGTATAACTTAAGAAAATGGTGGCTTGCGGCTGTCTTTGCGGCAGTTTTTGCAGTGATCGTCGGTGGATACAAGGCAAAAACCCTGATGCCTTATATTGATGCAGAAGTCTATGATGACAGAATGCAGGTGGAGACTTCGGTGCTTTTAAAAGATTATAATTCCGGAAGTACTGTGGAGCGTGGCAATGATATTATGAAAATTGCAAAGAGCAGCAGTGTGTACGACGAATTCTGTAAAGTGACAGGAATCGATCTGACAAAACAGGCATTTACGGATATGTTTGAGTGTGAACAGACAGAGGCATCGGACATTATTACTTTTTATGTGGTGTATCCGAGAACGAGCTGGGATTATACCGTAAATGACGAAGAGGAAGCGTATGCTTTTGTGAACGGACTTCTTCAGGCATTGGATACCGTGACAAAGAAACAGGTCGGCACACAGTGTTTTACTGTATTTGATGAACCGCAGTCCCAGAGAGAAGTGACAAAGCTTGAAACTTATACCATCTCCAGTTCTGAGTTCCGCCAGGGAGTATTAAAAGCAGTGATCGCAGGTATTTTACTTGGCATTATGCTTGAGGTTGTTTTATATACATTGTGGATGATGATTTATAAAAAACCGAAGGATGCACAGGAAGTGCAGGAATGTTTAGAGACACAGATCGTTGATGTGATCACAAAAAAGAATGAAGATGAAGAAACCTATAAAAAAGCGGCTATGTTTTTGAATGGACAAAAAGCAGAAGGATGCCTTAAGATTAACTGTCTGCCGGTCGGAAGAACTGCGGATACCACAGCATTGCGTCTTGCGATGTGCTATGCAAATGAAAAGAAAAAGACTCTGCTGATCGACCTGAATGCAACTGACAGTGATGATGCATCTTTAAGTGCCTATGTTATGGGGAATACGACAGAATTAAAGTTACAGCAGATGAATGACTACTTAGACACCGTAAAGAGAAATTTGAAACAGGAACAGGGATTTGATCTTGTTGGAAATGAAAAGTTCAAAGAGCTTCTGGATCGCTTCTCAAAGCAGTATGAATACATTCTGGTCAATGGAAGGGATGTGTCGGCAATATCCGAAGGATATCAGACGGCATTGCTTTGCGACAGTAATCTTGTCATCTGCGGACGCAGAAATGTCAGAACGGAAGAACTTTATATGTTAAAGAATACGGCTGAGATCAACCATATCCATCTGGATGGAGTGCTGGTATATGATTTATAAGAATCTACTTTATACAGGAATGCTTTTCGTAGTACTTCCGGTCTGGTTTGGATTGTTGTGGGTATGGTATCTGAAAATAGAGGGAACGGTCAGAAAACTGTGCAACGCATGGGTGCTTGGACTTGCAAGCATGTTTGCATCGGGACAGATTTTGCTGGTGCCAATGATACTTGGCAAAAGGACGCTTACCGAGGCTGTCACACTTTGGAAGATATTTCTGGTGATTGTTTCCATTGTTATCATGGTAATTCTGATACGCAGATGTGGTATCTTAGTTACAGTAGAAAATAAGCTGGAAAACAAAAAAAAGAAAGCCGGAGCATGGAAAATCATTTTTGGAATTCTTGCAGCGGCGCTGATCCTTTTGCAGGCATGGATTCCGTATCATTACCAGCATATTGATGATGACGATGCAAGATATGTTTCGGAAGAAGTTTCTGCGGTTGTGCATGATACGCTTTTAGTGGATGATCCGATCACGGATGAATATATGTACTGGGATGTCGGGGAAGTAAGAAAAGATGTGACATCCCCATGGACGATGTATGTGGCAATGTGCTGTAAAATAACAGGAATTGCTCCGGCGGTGTTTTCACATACATTTTTTCCATTTTTTATGATCATCATCTGTTATGTGTTGTATGGAATGATCGGAAGTGTACTGTTTCGCGGTGATGCGGAAAAAACAGCACTGTTTCTGATTGTTTTATCTGTGTTCCATATCTGGAATTTTACATCAACACATACACTGTCGGCGATGTTTTTATTGCGGATCTGGCAGGGAAAGGCAATCGTGGCGGGATTTATCCTTCCATTGTTAATGTATTTGTTTTACCAGATCTTTATGAGTGAAAAACAGAGTATGAAATGGGCGGCACCATTGTATGCCTTAAGTTTTGCGGCAGCTCTTTTATCGGGAATGGGAATTATTATGGCACCAGTTATGATGGGATTGTACGGACTTTTAGATGGTATTTACCACCGGAATCTGAAACGTATGCTCTGTATATGGATCGCAGCACTGCCGTGTGCTGTTTATATGATTTATTATACGGCGGGGATTTAAAAAGGAAAGAGAACGGATATGGCAGCAGATTTTTATTCAATACTGGACAATTTTAAAAATTTTATTGGCGGACGTACCGGACTTTTTCACTGGTGCCTGTTTTGTCTTGCAGTTGTAATGCTGTTTTTCCTGGGAAGAAAATATCAGGAAGAGAAACAGACCGTCCGGTTTCTGGTATGGCCGACAATCCTGGTACTGTTATTTTTATTTAATCCATTATTTTACCGTTATGTGGGAAGCCGTTTCTTTGCCGGTGTGTACTGGAGACTGTTCTGGATGCTTCCGGTTTCTTTCACGGCTGCGTATGTGGTGGTCTGGCTGGTGTGCCGGTGGAAAAAACAGGCAGTCCGTATCGTTGTGCTTGTGGCGGCCCTTGGTACGATCGCATTAAGCGGACAGAAAATTTACAGTAAAGCAACCTTTACGGAGGCAGAAAATGAATATAAACTGCCGCAGGCTGCGCTGGATGTTGCGGATATTTTAGCAGGCGCAGGTGTCAGCTGGAAAGTAAGATCGGTTGTACCGAATGAACTGCTCTGCTATATCAGACAGTACCGCTGTGATATCGGATTATTTTATGGAAGAAACGTGGGCGGATTTATTTCCGGGATCGGGGATGATGAAGTCGCAATGTATCAGCAGATGTGTCAGGAAAAACCGGACATGACAGTAGTGACGGATATTGCAAAGCGCAATCAGGTGGTATTTTTATGTTTTAACCGCACAGAACAGGAAATACCGGATGATATGAAGCCGTATGGATATCACTATTACAGGGAAACCGGAGATTATGTCATTTATATGCTTGGAGAGGAATAGATGGAGCAGATCAGAAAATGGATACGGGAAAATGACTGGAAGAGCATGGGGATCATTGCGTATTATGGATACTTTGCGGTCAATGTGCTGGTAAAAGCATTTGGTTATGACAGTAGTGATCAGATCTACAAATTTTTTATGCTTTCCGGCGTGATCCTTTTGGGAATGAAACTTGTTACAACCAGATATACGCTGCGGGAGATCGTTGTGATCGCGCTGATGCTAGGTGCAGGTCTTTTCATATGGGTAATGACCAAAAAGGCGACGATACTGTTTTTGTTTTTAACGATCATCGGAATCAAGGATGTGTGTTTCCGGAAATTGATTGAAATCTCTGTATGGACCAGACTTTTTGTAGCATTTATTATGGTAGCCGGATCCGCTTATGGGTTGTTTGATATTGGTTATAAGACAGTGCCAAATGCACAGTATGTGGAAGTACCGGTGTACAGTCTTGGTTTTAGTGAACCGAATGCTGCATATATGACAATTTTTC
>OOCP01003259.1_pt1 | contig 12165 bp, 12 predicted proteins | sample 1671511 | NCBI WGS metagenome assembly OOCP01 (sample SAMN06348164, study PRJEB24527) | human gut metagenome | biome: human gut; feature: ankylosing spondylitis patient; material: feces | host: Homo sapiens | place: China | collected 2015-10 | reverse complement strand
TTTTGAGTGAAATCAAATACTTATTAGGGGATGAAGAATTATTTTTTGCTGTTTATAAAATTTCTGCGGAGTTTAGGCAAAAGCCTCCCAACGTACGCACGTGGGAGGCTTTCGATTTTGATGAGTGGCTTGGTGAGTGGCTTGGTGAGTGGGTTGGTGGGTGGGCTCACCCACACGGGTTAACCGATCGTTTTAGTCGTTCGTCGTGCGCTCCACCGCGCGCACAGCCTGCGTTAATTCCGCGACTCCCTTCACGCCCAACTTAAACGCGGCTTCGCTACGGTAAATCTGCACCGTTTTGGGGGAAATCCCTAAGCGCTCCCCGATTTCGCGATTGAGTAACCCCTGGGCCACCAATTCCACGACTTCAATTTCCCGCGGTGTAAGCGTTGCCCAACGCGAGCGAATATCGCGCTCCACGTCGCTATTTTTCGGATACACCTCAAGGGCCCGATAAATCGCATCCAAGACCTTAGTGCGTTCGGCGGACTTTTGAATAAACGCGACCGCCCCTTTTTGCATCGTCTCGACCGCCATTTCGATCGTCCCGTAGGCCGACAAAAAGATAATGGGGAGGTGAATCTCGCGCTGAAGCATGGCTTCTTGGAGTTCCAACCCACTCATCCCTTCCATCCGCACGTCGAGGAGTAAACAGCCTGGGCGTGAGGGCATATCGTTTACTAAAAAGTCGTGCGCACTCGCATAGTGCGTCACTTCAAAGCCTTCGGTGCGTAACATAAAGGCGAGCGATTCGCGCACATCCTCATCATCGTCCACAATGCGAATCAACATCGGTTCGGGTTGGGTTCGATTACACGTCATGGTCATCCTTATCGGTGGGTAGGTCGGCATGGAGATCGTTTATCGGCTCGTTGCGAGACGCTTGGGTGGCGCCGTCAACACCGATTCAGCCCCCTTAGGGAGAGGGGTTCGGCGTTTTTAGGGTAGCGAAAACGCTCGGTCAGCCCAAAAAAGTCTATCGCTATCTTACCTTTTTCGTTGCTGTTTTGCCATGCGTTTTTTCCCTAAAGTGCCCGCCATGGAGTTCTTTTTCACGCAGCGTTGTGCACACTCAATACCTAATTAAGAAGCGACGTGACTTGAAATCAGCAAGAATTTTGAATACAATCCCCAACGTAATGTGCGCGGGTGTCTCCCAACCCAACACTCCCAACCCAATGTCACCCCGCGCTCCCCACAAGTGCCCTTCTGATTGATCGTTTGAACCCTCAAACGTGCCCCTCCGTTGGTATTACTAAATCAGGAGACACTTAATGAATCATATTTATAAGACGGTTTGGAATGCCGTCAAGTCGCTTTGGGTATGTGTCAACGAAAATACCCGAGCGCATACGACCCACAGTTCCCGTCGCGTCCGCTCGCAAAAACGCACGGGTGTGTCGAGTACGCCTTCGTTCACCCTACCCACGCTTCCCCGCCGATTGATTGTTTCGCTCGGGTGTGCCTTAGGCCTCTTGGCGCAAACGACAGTGCCCATGTGCAACGTGGGATCTGGGAGCCACGCTTTACCGAAGACCACACCCACGACTTAACGAGCCCGTTGAACCAAACGCTCACTAATCGGTTTGAAACGGTCCGTGTGGTCTCGGGCGAAACCGTCACCCTCACAGGGGGACAAAGCGCCCAGTTAGACGTTCAAGCGGGGGGCTCATTAAAGACGACGGGAACCACCACGGTGCAAAATGCCGTAACGGTTGCTGCCACCGGTGCTTTAAAGGTCGCTGGGACACTCGCGCTCGCATCGGACAATGCGGATGCCGCTTGGTTAGCGCGCCTAACGCTCGCCTAGGGGGCAAACGTCACGCTGGAAGACGGGGCCAGTATTCGTTTAGGCGAAGGCTCCTTAGTGACCGATGCGACCGTACTCTCGACAACGACCCAAGGGGCCCCCTCGTGGTGGAATGCGATCGCGACGAGCGTCGCGAATGACCCCACTAAGGCGACTTTGGTGACGACCGGGAACGTCCAGACCGTCAACGCCCAAGGCTTTAAGCGTTGGGAAGTGCGCGGTGCGGGCGACACGACCGCTGAGCAGCTTACCCAGACGACCGACGTTTACTACGGTAAGTCCTTAACGCTGAAACAAGACACCCTCACTTCGGGCAGTATCGATAACTACGGAACGCTCAAATTCGACGCCCTAACGATTGACAACACGGGCGCGAGCCGTATTCACGGGGGCGGTAAAGTGGAAAAAATCGGCACGGGCACGGCGATTATGCAAGGGGCCATGGATTATGCCGGTCACACCACGGTTGAGAGTGGGATGCTCAAGTGGCGCAAAGGCACCTCGCTCACGGGGAATTTAACCGTGAAAAGTGGCGCTACGTTCTACGCGTCGTTGGATGCCCCTGTGGCGGCACGCGTCGCACGAGCGACTGTCGAAACGGACTTATCGCCCACGGCGTCGAGCAACTCGTTGACGCTCGTCTCCGGGTCGATCTTTGCGATTGACGCCTTAACTGCCACCGACTACACACGCTACCACGTCAACGCTAATGTGGACATTGGGGAGAATGTGAAACTCTTGGTGCATTTAGGCGACGCGATGAGTTCCCTCACGACCGATACGCTACTGCGTAATGTGCTCACCTGGGGTGAATCCCTCAATGGGCGCTTCTTGGCGGCGGCGAGTACGACGGGTACGGAAAACCTCGTGTTTGAAGATCCCAATAACGAAACCATCGACTTGCAGGCGGTCTATGACCTCCCCAATAAAGCCATGCACTTGAAAGTAGTGGCGAATACCCAAACGCCTCCCGAAACGGGGGATAACCAAGGGGGTGGCGACGAAGGCGGCTCCGGCGGTGGCACTGGCGGTGGCGAAGGCTCCGGCGGTGGCACTGGTGGTGGCGAAGGCTCCAGTGGCGGCGAAGGCTCGGGCACTGGCTCTGGTGGCGGCGAAGGCTCGAGCGGTGGCTCCAGTGGTGACGACGGCTCAGGCAGTGGTTCCAGTGGCGACGGAGACTCGGGTACTGGCTCGGGTGGTGGCGAAGACTCCGGCGGTGGCACCGGTGGCGACGAAGGCTCAGGTACTGGATCGGGTGGCGGCGAAGGTGGCTCGAGCGGTGGCTCTAGTGGTGACGACGGCTCAGGCAGTAGCTCCAGTGGCGACGAAGGCTCGGGTACTGGCTCCGAAGGGGATAACTCGGAAGACGGTAATACCGACAACGGCACCACCAACACGCCGACTGAACAGCCGACGACACCCCAACGTGCGGGCGAACAACCGCTCATGGGTGGGGCAGCGAAGCTCGCGCTTGCCGAAATGCTCGAAAGCTCGCAACGTTCGCTCTTAGGACGCGAGGTGAGTTGCACCGATCAGGGTCCCACCCTGTGGGCATCGCTCTTAGGCGCACGGGGTAAATTGGATCGAGATGGCAACGCGCTCGGCTATTCGAGTGATCACGCAGGGTCGCTGCAGGGCCGGAAGCCTGCCTTAACCAGTCGCGTGTGGGGATGATGCTCACGGCGGCTCAGACCGAGGCCGATATTTGGATATTCTGGAGGGCGCACGCCTCGTGGTGACGTTAAGCCCCGGCGTGCTGGCGCTTCCCGTGGGCACCGAGTTTCCAGGCGTCATCACCGCGTGGGAATCGGTCACCGGACGCTTTGCTGGGGTCCCCGTTGTGGGTAACGTGCCCAATATTGCCTATGAAGCCGAAGACTACGCCGATCGAGACGTGGAAATTCTCTACGATCCGAAGCGTCCCGTCATTAACCTTCGTTTAGTCGAAAACCACGAGCGCCTACCGGAACCCGAACCCGAGCCCGAACCTAGCCCCACCCCGGGGCCCGAGGGCGAGGGGGAACCCACGACCGACCCGAATGCGAATCCGACGCCCGAGCCCATCGATCCGACACCCCCGGTGGCTCCCCCCGTGCGCGTGGGCGAAACGCCGCTTCTCTCGGGCACGGGGAAATGGGCCCTTGCCGATTGGACACAGGCCGTTGCCCGCATTCACGCAGAACGTGCGCCCATCCTCACGGAACATGGTCATGCGCTCTGGGCGGCGCTCCTCACGACCCGTGGTCGCTTAGCGAGTACGTCGGTAGCCTTAGGGTATTCGTCCGAAACGAACGGCGTCGCTGTCGGAGCGGAGACACGTTCGGATCGTACCCATGCAGGCGTCTTATTGGCCGCTGCGAAAACGGACCTCGATGAGCGGGACGCTAGCCGCAAAGATACGCTGAACGCCCACAGTTGGCTCTTGGGACTTTATGGCGAACACGAGGTCACCGAACGCGTGACGCTTGATCTTAAGGTGGCCGCGGGGCGCAGTCGCTTAAAAGGCGAACGTCAGTTTGTCACGGAAGGTCTCACGGCCAAGAGTCGTACGCACGCCTCGCTCTATCAGGCTGGCGTCGGGTTAAGCTGGCAGGCCACCGACCTCCTAAAACCCTTTGCGCGGCTCGACTACAGTCGCGTCACGGTGAAGGGCTTCACGGAAAGTGGCGCGAATCGCACAACCAGCACGTCTCGCGTGACGCGGTGAACGAACTCATCGCACGGGTGGGCACGGAAGTCTCGGCCAACGTGACCACCAACCTAGCCCTCTCGGCCCGCGTCTCCATAGGGGTGGATCTCCTCAACGAACGCGGCACGACCACGGCTCAGTTCACCGATGGCACGGGCGCCATCACGGTACATAACGATGCGCGCTCGCGCACGGTGGGTGAATTGTCGCTTGGCTTACGCTACCAAGTGAGCCCCACGTGGAGTCTCTCCGCGGGACTCTCGGGCGAAGCACGTCGCCATCAGCGTGAGGGCGCCATTGACCTGCGGAGCACGTGGACGTTCTAAGCGACGCGCTTAGGATCGTGCACCTTACTTAACCGGTACGCTTCACGACGAGGCGTACCGGTTTGCTTTTACCGAACTATGAGCCCCTACTCACGATTAACGGGCGGATTAAGGGGCCAAGTGACCGAGGCCGCCAGTCCCATCTCTAAGGGTTCAAACGTTAAACGCCCGAGCGTGAGCCCTGCCAAATGCCGAATGATGGTGAGCCCGAGCCCCAGCCCATCGGGCTTCGTGGTCTCAAGCACCGAGGCTTCGAGTTTGGCTAAGAACTCGGGCGTGAGCGCCACACCGTTATCACGCACCGTGAGCGTAAAGTAGGTTTCGTCTTTCGTGAGCGTCACCTCCACGCGAGGGTCGGGTTGGGTGCGGGCGGCGTCCGCGGCGTTACTCAAGAGATTCAACATAATGAGTTCAAAGTCGAGCAACTCCATCGGGAACGTTACCGGGTCGAGTTGCCCCACAATGATCGTCACTCCCGCGGATTTACTTGACAATTTAAAGCTCTCGACAGCGTGCTTTACCTCTTTTTGTAGATCGAGCGGGGTGCGATCCGCGAGACTCAATTGCTCCCGACGCCCCTTGGTGTAACTGCGCACCCGCTCGACAATCTGGGTCGCCTTGTCGGTTTGCGTTTCAATGCGCGTCAAAATGTCGCCCACGGTCTCGGTTTGTGTCGGATCATCTTCTAAGGTACGCAACGTCCCGCGCGTCAAGTTCCGCAACGTGGTTAAGGGTTGTAAGAGTTCATGCGTGATGATGTTACTCATTTGATTCACGGCCCCTAAGCGCTGCAAGGTTTCCAATTTTTTCGTCACTTCGACCGTATGCTGTTGGCTTTCGCGCTCGCGCGCATACGCCGCCTCCAACTCTTCGGTGCGACGTCGCACTTTGTAGCTCACCACCACCCCGTGGGACGCTAGGATCGCAATAATAAAAATCACCATCGCAATTTCACGCCCATAGGTTTTGATGACACGTTCCGCGTCCGTTAAGGACAAATAACTGTAGGGCCCAATTTTGAGCGTACGCAATAAGTCCGAACTCTTTTCGTAGTTCGTGGTTAACGTCCAAAACGCACTCTCTAAGGGCATCGGATCGTCAATCAGTCGGTCCACAATATCTTTGGCAATTTCGGAGGGCATCGTGGGGGTAAAACTCAAGAGCCACCCTGGGTACGTGGGCGTCGAGTGCATACAGCGTAACCCGTCGGTGGGGCGTGGGGCGAGCACCTTGAGGCCCTTGACCGCTAAGGGACCTTCTTGAATAAGAAGTTCCTCCATAAAGCAGGAGCGCACGACCCCTGCGCGGTAGCGCCCCGCTTGCACGTCGGCCACCAACTGGCGCATTTCCCCATATTTGTGCGTCCCGTGAAACGCACGACTCGGAATCGCCACACCCGCTTTCGTCAAGGCCGCCTTAAAGGGCAAATGTCCACTCAAGGGTTCATCGGTGATGATCGCTAAGGGCCCAATCAACGCATCGTCTAACGTTTTAAAGGGCGCATCCTCACGGATAATCACCACCCCCGCGTAAGCACTCTCGGCCTCATCGCCCGAGTGTGGCACAAGGGACGCCAAGGCATTTAACCCGTGCGAGAGTCCGTCCAAATAAAACGCGCTCTCCGTGATAAACATATCCATTTCGCGCTTCAAAAGCGCTTTTTCGAGTGCCTGCTTCGTGGTGAACTTCACATCAAAATAGTATTCGGGGAGTTTCATTTCGAGCTGCAAGAGGCTACGCCGAATCGCGGCCAATTCGACGGCGGGCTCAGACACCCATTCGACCCCAATGCGCACCACCGGGCGCGGTCGACCCGTTTGACGATCGGTCGCCGCGCTACTCGGGAGTTGTGGCAAATCGACCGTGGTATTGACCGTCGGATTACCCGTGGGGATCGGGACCTTAGGAAACGACGCGCCGTCCATCGTCGGAGGCACCCGCGGTAAGTCCGCCGTATCGTGCCCCCACGTGGGGGTAAAGGGTTGCACCTCTGCCGTGCGCTCCCCCGTCACGGTGTTGGGGGGATTGGGGTTACTCACCACAGGGGTATCGTCAGAGCGTGCGATCGCCCGGGCAACCGCTTCGGGCCCCGGCGGAATTTCCGTTTGACCATAGGTTTCTAAGTGCAAAAATTCGTAGGGCGTGTGCGCATTGGTCATCGCATCGATGTCGCTCATCGTGAGCCCACCTTCGCCATACTCGCTCGCTAAGTGCGCGTCCGTCGTGGCCTGCGCGATCGTCACGACCCCCAGCGTAGCGAGTGCCACGAGTGCACCGCGCGCACGAAAACCCCATTGATTTAGGTCAAACAAATATTTCATGGACAACTTTTCTTTACGTTCCACGAAAGCCTCTCCTTCTTTTTAGGGTTTTCCCTAGGTCGCGACTCCCCCAAAGGGAGGAGTCCATCAGAAAATTTTCGCATTCTGTTATCCACACCGTATTGCGCCGTATCAAATAAATGCCGAGGCAGGGAGACGCCCCGTCCGCGTCGCGCTCGCCGCGGGTTTTCCTGCGAAAAGCGGGACGCTCGGTCTACAATACCGACTAACGAGGCGACCCCATCACGCTTTCCCCAAAGGGGACGCCTCCTTAGAAAAAAAGAAGGAATTTCCCCTATGTTGATTAAATGGATCGTGGTCGCTGGCTTTGCCATCGGCGGCCTTCTCTTGAGTTACCAGGGTATTAAGCAGTACACCACGAAAACCTCGCTCGACGCCCATGGCCTCGAAGCCATGGCGGTGGTGACCCGCGTCGAAGAGCACGAGAGCCCTGTGCGCAAAGATCAAATGACGACGTATGAATTGATGCTACGCGAACACGTACGCTTTACGACCCAAACGGGCGAGACCGTCGACGCGGCCCTCCCCTTGAAACGCCCCAACGAAAATGTAAGAAGCGTCGGCGCAAATGTTGCTATTCTTTACAACCCGGAGCGCCCCACCGAGATCATGGAACCGAACGGAATACGTTTTCGATTCATAGATATTTTTCTTTCGCTCGCTGGCGCAGCGCTTTTCATTGCCTCTATTTTAATTAGTCGAAAATTCTGAATTTTCTCGTGGTCATTTTTACCACCCGTTAGGCTTAGTCCCTTCTTACTACAGACAAACCAATTTCGAGGTGATAGACTCAACATCAACGTAAAACCTATTGAAGATAAAAATTCAATAGTTCTAGCTTATAGGGTTCTCCCTAACCCCTGCTGAGGGATAAGCGAACGAAATAGTTTTTTAAAAGACGTAAAGGAGTCTCAGATGGAACTCATCGACAAGAAATATGGCCTCTTTATCAACGGCGAATGGGTGGATGCCGAAGGCGGTAAGACGTTTGAAACGTTCAATCCCGCCACCGGCGAAAAGCTCGCGGACTGCGCGGACGCCTCCCCGGCGGATATTGACCGTGCCGTTGCTGCCGCTCGTGCTGCGTTCCCCGCTTGGAGCAAGACGAGCCCCGAACAGCGCGCCAACCTGTTGTTAAAGATCGCTGACTTGGTCGAAGCCAACTTGGATCGGCTCGCTAAGATCGAAACGATGGACAACGGTAAGCCGATTCGCGAAACGACCTTGGTTGACCTTCCCTTGACGGTGGACCACTTCCGTTACTTCGCCGGTGCCTTGCGTGCCGAAGAAGGCTCGGCGACGATGATTGACGAAAACACGTTGAGCATTGTGTTGCACGAACCGATCGGCGTGGTGGGTCAGATTATTCCGTGGAACTTCCCGATTTTGATGGCCGCCTGGAAGTTGGCCCCGGCCTTGGCTGCCGGTAACACGGTCGTGATCAAGTCCTCCTCTGCCACGCCCTTGTCGTTGAACGAATTGGTGAAGTTGATGGCGCAAGTCTTGCCGCCGGGGGTGGTGAACGTCATCACCGGTCGCGGTGCGGTCTCGGGTCAGGCCATGTTGGATAACCCGGGCTTTGACAAGTTGGCCTTCACGGGGTCGACCGACGTCGGTTACTCGGTCGCTGAAGCCGCTGCGAAGCGCTTGATTCCCGCCACGCTCGAATTGGGTGGTAAGTCTGCCAACATCGTCTTTGACGATGCTCAGCTCGATAAGGCCATCGAAGGCGCTCAGATCGGTATTCTCTTTAACCAAGGTCAGGTCTGCTGCGCGGGCTCGCGTATCTTCGTTCAGGAAGGCATCTATGATGAATTCGTGAAGAAGTTGGGCGAAGCCTTTGAAAAGGTCGTTGTGGGCGATCCGCTCGACATGAAGACCCAGGTGGGCTCGCAGGTGAACGTGCGTCAGCTCAATAAGATCATGAGCTACGTCGAAGTCGCTAAGCAAGAAGGGGCGTCGATCGTCGCCGGCGGTAAGCCCGCTTCGGATAAGGGTGCCTTCATGCGTCCGACCTTGATTGCAGACGCGAACAACCAGATGCGTGTCGCTCAGGAAGAAATCTTCGGGCCGGTCGCGGTGGTGATCAAGTTTAAGACCGAAGAAGACGCGATCAAGATGGCCAACGATTCCGAATACGGTTTAGGTGGCGCCGTGTGGACGCGTGATATCAACCGTGCCTTCCGTGTCGCGAACGCCGTGCGCACGGGCCGTATGTGGGTCAACACCTACAACGAATTGCCCGCTCACGCCCCGTTCGGTGGCTACAAGAAGTCCGGTATCGGTCGTGAAACCCACAAGATGATGCTCGCGCACTACTCGCAGGCGAAGAACATCTACATCTCGCTCTCGGAAGCAAAGCGCGGTTTCTTCTAATCGTTAGTCGCTCCTCACCCTGAGGATTAACGACCCAACCCCACCCGTAGAGAATGACTTTGCGGGTGGTTTTTTATGCCCGTCGGAGGTGCCCCGTGGTGGGTCGTTTCCTCCCTCACACCCCCTTCGCACCCGAGGCGCGCTTAACCTCACTCGTTGGCGTGGTCCAAAAAGGTCCCACTTTGGCGTATCATTACCAGAAATTTCTGGGTTTAGTGCGCCGCTCGTGTCCACTTCTCCCAGATAAATAGAGCCTATCGCTCATGCTACGTAAAGCATTCTGTGTGACTCGTTACACTTAGGAAACATCCTCGTGACGCTTTTTTACGTTATCCCCAGGGATTTCGCCCTAGGATAATTCATAGGAAAGCGCTCCTCACGCCGTGAGCCACGGCGTAAGGGGAAGTGCACGAGAGACCCCGTCGTTAAATAATTTGAAAATTATTAGGACAACATTGATGAATACTAGCATCCCCTACTCTTACCTCATTGCTGGCCTACTCGCTCTCATTGTGATTGCGGGGAGTTTTGCCGTCATTATTAAGCAGTCGGGGGCGAGTGACAAAACGGTAGGGAAAGGCTTTGTCGCGGGCTCGGCCACCCCACCCAGCACGGGGGCCTTAGAAAAACTCACGCCCGAACAAAAGCGTCTCTTAACGTTTGGTTTAATCGCCGCGCATATTCGCAGTGAACCGCTCCTTTCGCTCATTAAGCCCTTGCAAAGTGTCGAAGAGGTACAAGCGCGTTTAGCGGCGGACTACGGGATTCAGAACGCTGACGAAGCGCACGACTACATTGACTTTTTGTTGAGCGGCTTTCGAAGCACGGGCCTGGACGACCAACTCATGAGTCCGACGGACGCCACCCGAGCGCTCTTTACCGATATCGCGAGTGCCCTCTCGATTGAACCCCAGACGATTGAAGCCGTGCAATCCACATACGCCTGGGATTTGGGTGAAGCCGCCCACGTCGCGAAACTGGGGCTCTGGGCCGGGTACTTTACGCGCCAAGAAGTCTGGAACTACTTGGAGCAGGTCTCCGAGAGTGCGCAGCGCTTGGGGCACGATTGGTACGAATACACGCTCTCCTACGTCTTAGGGCGCACGATGGAAAACCAGCCCTTGGGCGAAATCCGCCAAGCCATCAATCAGGTCTATCACCTCTCGCACACGGACTTAGGCCGTATCGAAGGGTTGGATGCGTACCTGCGCTACCGCTTTGTGATCAATAAGGATTCGACTGGGATGAATATGGCGAGCCATCAATTGCGCTAATCCGTCAACGACTAACTCACCTACTCGCACTGGTTTTCCTACGAAGTGGCCCCATTTTTGAGGCCCTTTTTCGTTTCACATAACCTCGAGAAGGACTCGTTCAGTCACTATTTCCGCATCACTTTGGTGTTTACAGAAGATTTCCGTCTCTCCTCTGCCCTCGCCTCTGCGGGCGTTGGGGTGAAGTGGCCGCTCTGGAAAGACGCCTCGATTAACGTCGTGAGTGCCTTCCCGTTGATTCGCGATTTGGAAGCGGGCGTCCCGATTAATAAAGTCCGCTTTGACGTGGCCGTGACCGCCGTCTGGTAATCCCCGTCCATCGGTCCGCTTAAAGCAACACCCGTCGATCACGTATCGACGGGTGTTGTTTATTTCAACGTGGCGCCCTCCGACGGGGCGGCGCCAAAGCGTCGTGGGGGCACGGTGCGCGATTAGTTATCGAGCCCGTGTTCGATGGCGTACACGGCGGCTTGCACACGGCTCGCAACCCCTAACTTACGCAAAATGCTCTGCACGTGCACTTTCACCGTACTTTCGGCTAAGCCCATCGCACGCGCGATTTCTTTATTCGAGACCCCACGAGCGATCCAGCGCAAGGTTTCCTTTTCGCGACGTGTCAACGTCGCCGGATCACTCGCTTCGCGCGCGGAGGGTTCGTCTTGACTCGCTAAGCGCGTCACAAACTTCGTCATCATCTGGGGCGAAATCACGCTTTCCCCCTGATAGACGCTACGAATCGAGCGCAGTAAGAATTCCTGGTCGATGTTCTTTAATAAGTAGCCACGGGCCCCTAGGCGCAAGCATTCGCCTAACGTATCGTAGTCTTCACTGACGGTGAGCATAATCACGGCCAAATTGGGGTGCGCTTCGCGGATCTGGGCTAAGACTTCATAGCCCTTCATGCTCGGTAAATCGCAGTCAAGGAGCAACACATCCGCTGGCGTTTGTTCAATCAACTTCACGCCTTCGAGCCCGTCGCCGGCTTCCCCTACGACTTCTAAATCGGATTGACGTTGCAGGAGCGCTTTAATACCACTACGGAACAAATCGTGGTCATCGACGAGGAGAATGCGAATTTTAGGCATAATCGTTTCTTCTTGGTTGAGGGCATTGGGCCGTACGGAGGGTCACGCTTGCGCGGAAAAAGGCACACCCAATACCAAAGGGAAGGAAAGGTTTTATTTAATTGTATCGATTGCCCTATCCCCTCGCAATCCCCACGACTACGGTCAACCAAAGTGTTATTACGAGGTCTGTGCTCTAGTATTTAGGGAAGCTCTGCATAGAAGCTAATTGACGTGCATATTCTCATTAAGAATCTCTACAGAGCCTGAAAAAATTGAAAATT
>OOCP01003256.1_pt1 | contig 12192 bp, 10 predicted proteins | sample 1671511 | NCBI WGS metagenome assembly OOCP01 (sample SAMN06348164, study PRJEB24527) | human gut metagenome | biome: human gut; feature: ankylosing spondylitis patient; material: feces | host: Homo sapiens | place: China | collected 2015-10 | reverse complement strand
GTAGGCAATACAGTCTAACTTTACTCTACTATTCTATCAAAATGTCATAGAATTGCAAGTATTTTATATAGTTTTCAATTTTTCTTTAGAGTAATCACAAATATTTCTTTCAGTATTTCTATTTCTACCACTTCTATAAGCTTTTAGTAATCCCTTGCTAATGCCAAACGCTATCAAGTAAAAAAAGAAGCCGAATTAACGACTTCTTCTTAAAGGTACGATTTTTTCATCTTGATTTTGCAATTCTTGGGTCTGAGATAACTCGTCCTCAATAGCTTGAACAATATTATCACGCTTTTCGTTGGCAGCAATATTTAAAACAAAAGCAATCCCAACAGAAGTTACCAGAAGCGAGTTACCACCTTGTGAAAGGAAGGGGAAGGTAACCCCTGTCGATGGGATTAGCCCTGAGATTCCCCCAATATTAACAAAGACCTGCATAAGCATGAGAGCTCCCACACCAAGCGCCATCATAGAGTTAAATGGATTTCTGGCCTTAACTCCCACAATCATAATACGAAGAATGAGGAAAAAGAGGAGGGCCAGAATCAAGCCGGCTCCGATAAGACCTAATTCTTCAATAACAATCGAAAACACAAAGTCTGTTGTAGCTTCTGGTAAATAACCAGTTTTCTCAATTGAATTTCCAAGCCCGAGACCAAACCATCCTCCATTACTCATAGCATAGTATGAATGAGATAGCTGAAGACCAGATCCTGTCAAATCCTTGAACGGATTAAAATATGCTGCGAAACGCTTGGCAACATATCCAAAGATAGGTACCTTAGCCATGGTTTGAACCCCAACCAAGGCAATTAAGCCTAGGAAGGCCGACGAAATCCCTACAATACTGGCAAATAAGGCCGTAAACCAACGGTAGCCAACACCAGAAATTGAAAACATCACTACTGTAGTCAATACAATGATAGCCGCATTCCCCAAGTCAGGTTGAATAGCAACCAAACCGATCATACCAAGCAAATAGACACGCCAGTCATTAAGTTCCTTACCATTCCTAGGAATCCATCTATTCTTCGTCAGGGCTTGGTAGTCATAACGTTCTATGGCAGACTGTTTTTTTGAAAAGGTGTGTGCCAAAAACCAAACAACAATGATCTTAAGGTACTCCGCCGGTTGGAAAGACAAGGGACCTAGCACAATCCAACCATTGGCACCATTGATTTCCCTAGTAAAAAATTTGGCAATGACCAAAAGTAAAATCTCAAAGGCAATAACAACACCCAAAAGCTTATCTTTCCTGAGAAAGTTCAATTTCAGTCGGTAGATGAAAAAAATAGAGAACAAGGATACCAACCAAAAGGCTCCTTGGTTTATAACAGATGCAAAGGGATTGGCCCCCAAGGCTACTAAACGAGCACTCGTTGTTGAATACACTACTATTAAACCAACCACGGATAAGATTAAATAAGGTATCAAGATGGTGTAATCTAAAAGATGCTTCTTTTCAATTTTCATATCTTTAAAAAACTCATACTTTCTATTACGTTACTCTACATTTTCTCTTAAAATATAAAGCTAACAGCTTATATTATAACACTTTGATACCTTAAACTAAAGCAAAAGCTAAATTAACCGTTTTCAGGACTGAAAATCTGATTATTTTATCTTACCTTCAGATAGGTTTTACAATGAGCTTTCTTTGATAACCTTGCTACTTCTTATGTTTTCTTTTTATGTTTTCTTTTAAGACAAACAAAAAACAAGACCTAAGTCTCGCTTTTTGTTTATCTTATTTTGTACCGACACTGATACGATTAAGTGCTCGACGGAGAGCAACCTGAGCACGTTGAACTTCATCAATACGGTCAGATTTAGTTGCTTCTTCCAAGTCACGTTCGGCACGTTGCTTGGCACGTTCGGCACGAGAAACGTCAATGTCGCGTTCACGTTCTGCTGAATCGGCAACGATAGTAATAAAATCATCTTTAACTTCGATGATACCACCGTTTACGGCAATCCAATCGACGTGACTCTCGTCATCCACACGACGAACCTTGAGTTCATCCACTTCAAGTGGCGCAATCAAGTTAATATGGCCTGGCAAGATACCAATTTGACCATCTTTAGTAACCGCGTGGATAAAGCTGGCATGGTGGTCATATTTAAGACCATCCGGAGTTACCACTTGTACGGTCATTTGTGCCATATATTCACCTCATTAGTAGCCCATAGCTTTAGCTTTAGCTACTACATCCTCAATTGGACCTACGCTACGGAAGGCATCTTCTGGAAGATTGTCATATTTACCTTCAAGGATTTCTTTAAAGCTACGAACGGTTTCAGCAACTGGAACATAAGAACCTGGTTGACCTGTAAACTGTTCAGCAACGTTGAAGTTTTGTGACAAGAAGAATTGGATACGACGAGCACGTCCAACCAATGTTTTTTCTTCGTCTGACAATTCATCCATACCAAGGATAGCGATAATATCTTGCAATTCACGGTAACGTTGAAGCACACGTTGAACTTCAGTCGCAACAGCATAGTGTTCTTCACCAACAATTTCAGGTGAAAGGGCACGTGAGCTTGATGCCAATGGGTCAACGGCTGGGTAAATACCCATTTGTGTCAACTTACGTTCAAGGTTGGTTGTTGAATCCAAGTGAGCAAATGCTGTAGCTGGCGCTGGGTCAGTATAGTCATCGGCTGGAACGTAGATGGCTTGGATAGATGTAACAGAACCTTTTTTAGTTGATGTGATACGTTCTTGCAATTGACCCATTTCAGTAGCAAGTGTAGGTTGGTAACCAACGGCTGATGGCATACGACCAAGAAGGGCAGAAACCTCAGAACCTGCTTGAGTGAAACGGAAGATGTTATCGATGAAGAGAAGCACGTCTTGACCTTCAACATCACGGAAGTATTCCGCAATTGTCAAACCAGTAAGCGCAACACGCATACGTGCTCCAGGTGGTTCATTCATTTGACCGAAGACCATGGCTGTTTTCTCAATAACGCCAGATTCTTTCATTTCCCAGTAAAGGTCATTACCTTCACGTGTACGTTCACCAACACCTGTAAACACGGAAATACCACCGTGCTCTTGGGCAATGTTGTGAATCAACTCTTGAATAAGAACGGTTTTACCAACACCGGCACCACCAAAGAGTCCGACTTTACCACCTTTAAGGTAAGGGGCAAGCAAGTCGATAACTTTAATCCCTGTTTCAAGGATTTCAGTAGATGTTGACAATTCATCGAAAGTTGGTGCTTTTTTGTGAATTGGTTCACGCTCTGCATCGTCTGCAAAAGGTGCTTCCAAGTCAATGGTATCACCAAGAACGTTAAAGACACGTCCAAGGGTATCTTTACCAACAGGAACGCTGATTGGACGACCAGTGTCCAGAACTTCTAGTCCACGAGTCAATCCATCAGTAGATTCCATGGCAATGGTACGAACCACACCTTCTCCAAGTTCAAGAGCTACTTCGAGCACGATACGTTTAGACTTTTGTTCATCAGTATAAACGACCAATGCATTGTTAATCTCAGGAAGTTTATCACCAGCTGCAAACGCTACGTCTACAACAGGACCAACAACCTGAGCAATTTTGCCTGAGCTCATTGTTTTCTCCTTATGATAGTTTTCTGGATGACAATCATCCTTTTTTCATGTGTGTCTAATTAAGACAAATCTCTAGCTATTCAAGTGCACTTGCACCACCAACAATTTCAGTAATTTCCTGAGTGATGGCAGCTTGACGCGCACGGTTATATTGGATTGTCAAATCGTTAATCACATTCTTAGCATTATCAGTGGCTGTCTGCATTGCAGTCATACCAGCTGCGTGCTCAGCTGTTTTGGCATCTACGATAGCACCGTAGATAAGACTCTCAGCATATTGTGGTAAGAGTTGATCCAAAATAGTGTCACGATCTGGTTCCAATTCAAACTTGGTCAACACATGACCTTCTGATTCATTGGGATCCAAATCAGCGATAGGAAGCATTTGTTCCACACGAACCTCACTAGACAAACTGTTGACATGGTGGTTGTAGCACACATAGAGTTCATCAAAAAGTTCATTTTGATACATTCCTACTGCTTTAGAAATGATTTTTCCGACTTGTTCAAAACTAGGTTGATCTTCAAGGCCACGAAGTTCAAAAGCAACATTCATGTTACGAGCCTTGAAGAAATCTGAACCTGTTCCACCAATAGAAATGATAGCATATTCATCTTCAGAATCATGGTCACGTTTAATCATGTCCAACACAGCTTTAAGAATTGTTGAGTTATAACCTCCAACAAGTCCTTTATCTGAAGTAATGACAATGTAACCTGTCTTACGAACTGGACGTGCATCCAACATTGGATTTGACGAACCATTAATCAATTCTGAATGTAGAAGATCTGTTGTGATCTGTCTAATTTTTGAGGCATAGATTTGGAAATCTTTAGCAGCTTGCTCAGAACGTGTCAATTTTGATGCAGAAACCATTTGCATGGCTCCTGTAATTTGACTCGTTTTCTTTGTTGAAGCAATTTTTGCTTGGATTTCTCTTAGAGAGCCTGCCATATGCTGTCCTCCCTATTTCTATTTATATTCTGACTGATCTTTGAAAGCTTGGATAGCTTCATTAAGTACAGATTCCTCAGGAAGATCCTTAGTTGTACGAATAGTTTCAAAGATATCCTCATGGTGACTATCAAAGTAGTCATAGAGTGCTTCTTCAAAATCCAAGATTTGATCAACCGGAACACTATCCAAGAAACCGTGTGTCAAAGCGTAAAGGATAACAACTTGTTTCTCAACTGGAAGTGGTTTATGAAGCGGTTGTTTCAAAACTTCGATTGTACGACGACCACGGTTCAATTTCGCTTGAGTCGCAGCATCCAAATCTGAACCAAATTGCGTAAAGGCTTCAAGTTCACGATATGAAGCCAAGTCAAGACGAAGTGTACCAGCAACCTTCTTCATCGCTTTAATTTGCGCTGATCCACCTACACGTGATACGGAAGAACCCGCATCAATGGCTGGACGAATACCTGAGTTAAACAAGTTTTCTTGCAAGAAGATTTGTCCATCTGTGATTGAGATAACGTTTGTTGCGATATATGCTGAGATATCTCCGGCTTGCGTTTGGATGATTGGCAAGGCAGTAATTGAACCACCACCAAGATCATCCGAAACTTTAGCTGAACGTTCCAAAAGACGTGAGTGGAGATAGAAGACATCCCCTGGGTAAGCTTCACGACCTGGTGGACGACGGAGAAGCAATGAAAGTTCACGGTAGGCCACGGCTTGTTTAGACAAATCATCATAAACAATCAAAACGTGTTTTCCGTTATACATGAACTCTTCAGCCATTGCAACACCAGCGTAAGGTGCGATGTAAAGCAATGGTGATGGTTGTGATGCAGAGGCAGTCACAACGATTGTGTAATCAAGAGCACCGTGTTTACGGAGAGTTTCTACTTGTGTACGAACTGTTGATTCTTTTTGACCAATAGCCACATAGATACAGATCATATCTTGACCTTTTTGGTTCAAGATCGCATCAATGGCTACTGAAGTTTTACCAGTTTGGCGGTCTCCGATGACCAACTCACGTTGACCACGTCCAATTGGAACCAAGGCATCAATGGCCTTAAGACCAGTTTGCAATGGCTCAGAAACTGATTTACGTTGCATAACACCTGGAGCAGGTGTTTCAACTGGACGGAAACCTGTTGTTTCGATGTCACCAAGACCATCAACTGGTTGCCCAAGTGGGTTTACTACACGACCAATAAGGGCTTCACCAACTGGAACTTCCATGATTTTTCCAGTACGTTTAACAATATCGCCTTCACGAATTGCTACGAAATCCCCCAAGATAATGATACCGACATCATTAGTTTCAAGGTTTTGGGCCATACCATAGGCACCATTTTCAAATTCGAGCAACTCACCACTCATGGCATTATCAAGACCACGAGCACGTGCGATACCGTCACCGATATAGGTAACGACACCAGTTTCAGTGACGTCAAAGTTTGGCTGGAAGTTTTCAATTTGCTTTTTAATTAAAGCGCTAATTTCTTGTGCGTTAATTGCCAAAAGTCACACCACTTTCTATTTCAAATTCGTTTTAAAGGTTTGCAATTGACTGCGAATTGACGTGTCAACAACCTTATTTTTTGCTTTGATGACGAATCCTCCGATGAGGTCCTCATCAATTTTTTCTACTAAACGACGTGTCTTAATCTCAAATTTTTGTGAAACAATCGCCAAAAGTCGAGCTTTTTGTTCTTCAGACAAGGGACTTGCTGATGTCACTGTAACATCGTAAGTATTGTCTTCTTGATCAAAGAGCTCAAGGACCAATTTCAACACATCATAGAGAATGTTGGCACGGTCATTGAGTAAGATTACCTCAAGAAAATTGTTCATATACACTGAACAAGACTCTTGAAACAAGCTCAAACTTTCTTTTTTAGCTTCACTTGTCACATTTTCCTGCGACAAGAAGGTTTTTAGATTTGTTTCAGCAAAAACTGTTAGGATTTGCCTTACTTCTTCTTGGATTGTTGACACGGCGTCTTGTTCAAAAGCGACTTCTACCAGGCTTCTGGCATACTGCTCAACAAGAGCTTGTGTTTTCTTATCCATTAAGCATCTCCTAATTGATCAAGATAGCTATCAATCAAGTCAGATTGCGCTTTAGCATCAAGGTTTTGTTTCATAACTTTTTCCGCCAAGAGGACAGTCAAGTCTGCAACTTCACCTTTAACTCCAGCAAGTGCTTCCACACGGCTTTGGGCGATGTCTTGATTTGCTTTTTCTTTCAAGCGTTTAGCTTCATCATGTGCTTCTGCAATGATTTTTGATTCTTGAGTTTTACCAGTTTCCTTGGCCCCATCAATAATTTGAGCTGCCTCAGTGCGAGCACCTGCCAACTCATCTTGACGTTTTTGTGCCAAGCTTTCTGCTTCTTGACGAGCATTTTCAGCACTATCAATATCTGTGGCAATTTTCTTTTCACGAGCAGCAAAGATTCCTGTAATTTGATCCCATGCGAATTTACGGATGAGGTAATACAAGAGAAAAACTGAGCCGAGTGTGATAATGATATTACCAAGTGTCGTACTATTAATCAGTAATGACATTTCATTTCTCCCTTTCTTAATTATTCTTCGTTGACTTTATCACCAATATAGTTTGAACTTAGGATAATAAAGACATAGGCTTGGATGAAGCCGATAAAGGCTGAAAAGGCAACCCAGACAAGGTTCAAAGCAAAGGATACAGGTGCTGCAAAAGCAGACCATGTCACCAATTGAAGAATCAAGCCAGTTAGTACCTCACCAGAATAAATGTTACCAAACAAACGCAAGGCCAATGAAGCAAGATTGGTTAACTGTTCCAAAATGTTCATCGGAAGCATTGCTGGATATGGTGAAAGGTAGCCCTTTAGATAGCCTTTAAGCCCCTTTTTACGGATCCCCTCAATATGACTAATGAGGGTAATAATCAAAGAAAGAGTGATAGTAACACCGAAGTTCGATGTTGGAGAAGTCCAAAAATTGTAATGCTCACTTTTTACAGATACAAGCAAACCTAAGTTGTTCGCTGTAAAAACAAAGGTGAAAATTACAAACAAGAGCAAACTATAATTTTTTGTGAATTTTCCAAGTTTTTGAGAAATGGTGTTGTTCACAAATTCATAGATGAACTCGAGTACATTTTGTTTTCCCTTTGGTTTAATGGTCATCTTACGACTTGACCAAAAAACCACTCCAAAAACGATAATTACTGTCAAGAGAGACATGGCAAGGACAGTCAAGTCAAAATCAATCCCAAATAATGAGACGGTTGGATTACTTGTAGTTTCCACTGCTCATCCCTCCTTCATCTTTTTATTTGTCTATTAGACAATGTAGCTAAGGGCAAACAATACGAAGAAGGTACCTTCGATAAAGGCAACACCAGTAAACATCAATGTTTGAAGTTTGCTAAACATCTCAGGTTGGCGAGCTGCAGCTTTAGCGACATTGGCAACGAGGATACCCTCACCAATAGATACACCCATAACGGCCAAACCGAGGCCTAAGATAGTTAAATTCATAGTAGAATTCTCCTTTTAATTTTTTTTACCCTGTTATTTTAGTCCTATTTTCCACGAAAGTCAACGAATTAACGGTTTTTTAGACGTTTTCACTGACTTTGCCTAACGTTTTCACTAAATTTGCATAAGCGCTTACTTTTAATGGAAAACTGATCTGTTTATTACAAAAAACAAGCCTAACTACTATGGTAGGTTAGACTTGTTTGGGAAATTTATGAAAAAAAGAAAGTTTCACTGTCTGACTCAGCGTCAGAGGTGTGAGTTCTACCGAACCATGTTCAGCAATACTTATTAGGATGATTATAGTGTAGCTTGGGTTGCTTAAAGAAAGCTGAAGGAAAGCTGATTATTTTTTTCAAATTGCTCCATTATTTCTTTTAAAAGTCCTGCTAACTCCAAACGTAGGAGACACTACTCCGACACTTTTTAATATTGGTATCGATCTATATCAAATGATTAACTTATCAATAATCACCATTGATGTTGCTTCTTTCCTTGAATAAAATAAACACTAATATTATCAGATGTTAGACGACTTACCCAGCCTTGATTTTTTATAGCCTAGGAACAACAATACCAACCCTTGGAGACTTTGTATTTTTCATAAAATGACGTGTATAAAACGGTAACTCGTCAGATTTAACAACTTCTGTTGTTAAAAAAGCTTCTGCTATCTTCCTTTCGTTGTCAACGATAGAATCTGGAAGCTCACTGTACCTAGATTTATATAATGTGAGATTACTAGACTTTATCATTCTATTCTGTGATTATAGTCAATTTGAAATATAGATAGTTTGAAGCATCTGAACTTATTTTTGTTATAATATTTTATATAACTATTTACTTGTAATCGAAAGGAAATAAAATGAGTCTTACAATTTTGAAAGAGGATGAGTTTACATCTTTCATAGTCAAATGTAAAGAACATTCGTTCATGCAAACAGTATCAATGTCTAATCTCCTAAGAAAAAGAGGATTCGAGACTAAATATCTAGGTTGGAAAAGTAATAATGAAATTACTGTTGCTGCTATTGCTTTCATGAAGCATTTGACTGGAGGAGTCAGAATAGAAATTAATAGTGGTCCATCGTATACAAATGAATCCGATTTAAAGAGTTTTTATCATGAATTACAACTTTTTGCTAAGAAACAGGGAGCTCTAGAATTGGTTGTGAAGCCAGACGACACTTATCAGACATTTGAAATTGATGGAAAGCCTACTGAACCTGAGAAAACAGAATTAATTTCTACACTAACAGATCTTGGCTACAAATTTGATGGTTTACAGGTAGGCTATTCTGAAGGGAAACCAACCTGGCATTATTTGAAAAATCTTGAGGGCTTTGATGAAACATCTTTATTAAAATCATTTAACAAAAATAGCGTCAGAAACATCAAAACTGCTCTCGACTATAATGTTATTGTTCGCAAAATAAATAAAGGTGAAATCCCAGAATTCAAAAAGATTATAGAAGAAACCGGAAAAAGGCAAGGGTTTGAAGATAAAAGTTTAGATTATTATACAGATCTATATGATGCATTTGGTGATAACGCTGATTTCTTGGTAGCAGAGTTAGATTTTGAAAAAAGCTTAGATCACATAAATAGTAAACTTACCTCACTGAACCCTAAGAGCAAACAGTATGAGCAACAAGCTCAAAAATTGAATAAACAAAAACAGATCATTTCAGAGCTCAAACAAAAAATTAATACAGAGAAGATACTTCTTGCTTGTGCTTTAATACTATATACACAAGATCAGGCCACCTATCTATTTGGAGGTTCCTATACAGAATTTCAAAAATTCTCTGCTGCTTTCTTAATTCAGTATCATGCCATGAAATGCACTTTAAAGAGAAATATTATGAGTTATAATTTCCTTGGAATTACAGGCGTGTTTGACGGCTCTGATGGAGTTCTACGATTTAAACAAAACTTTAACGGTTATATTGTTCGTAAGATGGGAACCTTCCGCTATTACCCACAACCTTTAAAATACAAACTTATTCAAGGACTTAAAAAGCTTCTTAGACGTTCGTAGTTTAAAGAATACTGTTTACTATTCACTGCTTGAAATAAACGCAGGCTTTTGTTAGAGTCACCGAAAAAGTCATCATATGATGACTTTTTTGTTATATTTAAATCACGATACATCCCAAGAATTTTTTTGGAGAACAACCACAGTTGACAAAGAGTTAAAAAACACGGCATTCCGCCGTGTTTCTATGTTTATTTCACCAATTTCTTCATTTCTTCAATACGTACGACTGTTGCATCGTATTTAGCTTGGTAATCTTCTTGTTTGTCGCGTTCTTTTTGGACGACTTCTGGTTTGGCATTGGCTACGAAGCGTTCGTTAGAGAGCTTCTTGCCAACCATGTCCAGTTCTTTTTGCCATTTGGCTAATTCTTTTTCAAGACGAGCCAATTCTTCTTCGACATTGAGAAGGTCAGCGAGTGGCAAGTAGATTTCTGCGCCTGTGATGATGCTTGACATAACCAAGTCAGGCACTTCGACATCTGCTGCAATTTCCAAGTGTTCTGGGTTTGTGAAGCGTTTGATGTAGTTGACATTGTCATTGAAGAAGGCATCGAGCTTGCTGTCGCTTGTCTTGATCAAGATAGTGATTGGCTTACTTGGCGCTACGTTCACTTCTGCACGTGAGTTACGAACAGAGCGAATCACATCTTTAAGAGCTTCAACGCCGGCTGCTGCTTCTTCGTTTTCAAACTCTGGACGAACCACTGGGTATTCCGCAGTCACGATCGTTCCTTCAGAGATTTGACCATAGATTTCTTCGGTTACGAATGGCATGATTGGGTGAAGGAGACGCAAGATTTGATCCAAGGTGTAAAGAAGAACAGAACGAGTGATGACTTTTTCGTCCTCGTTATCACTGTAAAGCACTTCCTTAGTCAACTCAACATACCAGTCCGCAAACTCATCCCAGATGAAGTTGTAGAGGATGTGACCAGCCACACCGAATTCAAACTTATCAAAGTTTTCAGTGACTTTTCCAATCGTTTCGTTAAGGTTATGGAGAATCCAGCGGTCTGTCACGTTACCTGCTTGACCAGCAGCCACTTTAGCCACATTTTCACGCGCCACATCCAGGGTCAAACCTTCATTGTTCATGAGGATGTAACGAGAGATGTTCCAAATCTTGTTAATGAAGTTCCAAGACGCATCCATTTTCTCGTAAGAGAAACGCACGTCTTGACCTGGTGCAGAACCGTTTGAAAGGAACCAACGAAGGGCATCGGCACCATATTTCTCGATAACATCCATTGGGTCAATCCCGTTACCGAGTGACTTAGACATCTTACGTCCTTGCTCGTCACGGATAAGGCCATGTATAAGAACATTCTTAAATGGTTGGCGTCCTGTGAATTCCAATGATTGGAAGATCATACGAGATACCCAGAAGAAGATGATATCGTAACCTGTTACCAAGGTTGACGTTGGGAAGTAACGTTTGAAGTCTTCTGAGTCGACATCCGGCCAGCCCATAGTTGAGAATGGCCAAAGGGCTGAACTAAACCACGTATCCAAGACATCTTCGTCTTGTTTCCATCCGTCACCTTCTGGCGCTTCTTCGCCAACGTACATTTCACCTTCAGCATTGTACCAAGCAGGGATTTGGTGACCCCACCAGAGCTGACGTGAGATTACCCAATCATGGACATTTTCCATCCATTGAAGGAAGGTATCGTTGAAACGAGGTGGGTAGAATTCTACCTTGTCGTCTGTGTCTTGGTTAGCAATGGCATTTTTCGCCAATTGATCCATCTTCACGAACCACTGTGTAGACAAGCGTGGCTCAACCATAACTCCAGTACGCTCTGAGTGACCAACTGAGTGGGTCATCTTCTCAATCTTAACAAGGGCACCAATTTCTTCTAACTTCTTGATAACGGCCTTACGAGCTTCAAAGCGGTCCATGCCGTTGAATTCGCCAGCCAATTCATTCATGGTACCATCATCGTTCATGACGTTCACTTGCGGAAGATTATGACGTTGACCAACCAAGAAGTCATTAGGGTCGTGGGCAGGTGTGATCTTCACCACACCGGTACCGAATTCAGGGTCTGCGTGTTCGTCCCCTACGATTGGGATTGG
>OOCP01003253.1_pt1 | contig 12206 bp, 8 predicted proteins | sample 1671511 | NCBI WGS metagenome assembly OOCP01 (sample SAMN06348164, study PRJEB24527) | human gut metagenome | biome: human gut; feature: ankylosing spondylitis patient; material: feces | host: Homo sapiens | place: China | collected 2015-10 | reverse complement strand
ATCGTGGCAGCTTGCTGCGGCGCGGGGCTGGCAGTGTCCGGCGTGGTGCTGCAGACGCTGCTGCGCAATACGCTGGCCGACCCCTGCCTGCTGGGCATCTCGGCCGGCGCCTCCACCGGCGCCGTGCTGGTGGCAGTGGCAATTCCCACCTTCACCTCTGCGCTGAACAAGGCCAAGGCCGGCACTGACCTTGCCAACATCCGTTCCGGCTATGCTGCCGCGCAGCTGGAAGCCATTACCAAGACTCGTACTGCTGACGAGACGCTGTATCTGCATCCCGATGGGAGTGTTGATACCACAAATGGCAATCTTTACATGACTAAGGGAAAATCTTCAGATGCAGATACCTCCGCTACGATTGGCGGCAAGTTTTCTGTAGGTGACGGCGGAGTTACTTGGAGCAAGGATAAGTCCATCAGTTATGTGATTGGTGCCGACGGTACGGTTAAGAGCATTACTCCGAGCACCTGATTTTTGTACTATTTCTCCGGCGGGGGCACCGACCCGCTCCCGCCGGAGCAATGCCCTGATCCGGGGCACGGCCGGGGGTTGGCGGCCGTGCCCCGGGTGTGGATCCGGAAAAGGAGAACCTATGCTGCGTCTGTCCCTGCCAATCACTGTTTACTGCTGCGCAATGGCCGTGCTTCTGGGCGCGTGCATGGGCAGCTTTTTGAACTGTCTGGCGTGGCGGATGCTCCACGGCGAAAGCGTGCTCCGGGGCCGGTCCCACTGCGATGCCTGCGGCCATGTGCTGGGGGTGCGGGACCTTGTGCCGGTGCTGAGCTATGTGTGCTCCGGGGGGAAATGCCGCTACTGCGGCGCAAAGCTCTCTGCCCGCCATGTGTGGGGGGAGCTGGCAGGGGGCGCGATGTTTGTCAGCGCCCTGCTGAAGTATGATATTTCGCTCCAAGTCCTTGAGGCGTGGCTGCTGGCCTGCGTGCTGCTGGCCTGCGCGTTCGCGGATCTGGAGGGGTACATCATACCCGACCGATTTTTACTGTTCGGCGCCGGGGTGTTTATCGTGTTCCTTGTGTGGGAGCCGGAGCCGCTGCACCGGCTGATACAGGGAGCGCTGGGCGGCCTTGCCGTGCCGGGAGCGCTGCTGGCGGTGGTGCTCATGATGGAAAAGCGCATGGGCCGGGAGGCCATGGGCGGCGGCGATTTGAAGCTGCTGGCCCTGACGGGGCTGTATCTCGGCTGGATGGGAAATCTTCTATGCCTGCTGCTGGCCTGTGTGCTGGGCATCTGCGCGGGGCTGGCCTCCGGCCGGAGGGATGCGCCGATTCCGTGGGGACCGTCCATCGCGGCGGCGGCGTGGGTCACGCTGCTGACGGGGGACAGGGTCCTCCAATGGTATCTGAGTCTTTTTGGAATGTGAGAGGTTGATATATGGGGAAGCTCGTTGGCTTTGACATTGGCGAAAACAGCGTAAAAATGGTATATTTCTCCGGCAGGGAGCTCAAGCGCGCCATTACGGCGGAGCTGCCGGACGCCATGGTCTCAAACGGGAGAATTTTGTCCATGGACGCCATGGCAGATTTTATCCGGGACATGGCCAAGGGCCACGGCATCCCCCTGACGAACGCCGCCATGGTGCTGAACACCGGCGACCGCTTTGTGCGCTCCGTGACGCTGCCGCTGATGACGGAGCAGCAGCTCCGCTACAACCTGCCCTATGAATTCCGGGATTTTCTGACGGAGGAAAAGAACCGCTACTTTTTTGATTATTCCATGCAGGGCATTTTGAACGGCTCGGACGGGCAGCCGGAGAAGATGGAGCTGTTCGCCTGCGCCATGCTGAAATCCTCCGTGGAGGAATACCGGGCCATGTTCCGCCGGGCGGGCTTCCGCCAGCGGGTGCTGACGCCGGACGAGAGCGCTTACGGCGCGCTGCTGGAGGAGCACATCGCCCATCACGGCGGTGAGGATACCGACCGCTGCATCGTGAGCCTTGGTGACCGCAGTACATATCTCTACATTTTCCACGGCAGCCGCTTTGACAGCCGCCGGGGCGTGGAGGTCGGCGGCGCGGAGCTGGACAGCCTCATTGCCGACCACTGCGGCGTGGACGTCCATGTGGCCCACAGCTATAAGAACAGCGACTATAACGGCGTGCTGGAATCCGATTACGCCCAGGAGCTCTATGCCCGTCTCGCGGGCGAAATCGTCCGGGCCGTGAATTTCTACAATTACAACAACCGGGACCGGGAGCTGAAGGAGCTGTATCTCTGCGGCGGCGGCGCGGGCATCGCGGCGCTGCGGGAGACCATTGCCGAGACCACCCGGCTGGAGGTCCATCCGGCAACAGACCTGCTGCCGGAGCAGCAGCGCCCGGAGGAGGAGCCATGGCTGTACCTGCGGGCCATCGCGGGCGTGTTTGAGAGCTTCCGGGGAGGAAAACGATGAACGAGCAAGAGAAAAAGGGGACCCGGCCGGTCTGGGCCCATGGCCGTTATCCCCGCAAGAGCGGCATCAATATGAATATGCGGGAGGACCGCACCCGGGAGCTGACTACGCTCATCATCGGCGGCGTACTCATCTGCGTGCTGGCAGGCGCGGCCGCCAAATTCGGCGTAATCGACCAGTACCGGCGGCTCACGGAGGCCCAGCGGGCCTATGAGCAGGTCCACAGTCAGTATACGGCGGTGGAGACTGCGCTGGAGGATTATGACCGGGTGCTGGCGGAATACCGCACCTATTCTACGGACTGGATGAATGACGCCGTGGATTCAGAAAGTCCCAATGCGGCGCTGTATGCCGCCGTGGACCGCCAGCGGGTTTTAGACCTTATCGAGCGGGATATGCAGTCACAGGGGACGGTCACCTCCGTTCTGATTCGGGATAATCAGGCGGTGGTCGCCATGTCCGGCATGAGCCTGGACCAGATTTCCCAAATGTTCCAGAAAATCGGGGAAAGTCCCATTGTAGAAAATGTGGAGCTGAACATGGCGGAAACGGAAAAGGAGCATCCCGCTTCGATTCTGAGCTTCTCCGTGAGCATTACGCTGTGCAGGGAGGTGGAGGAATGAACCGGGAGCTGACAGGCCGGGAAAAGGTCATGTTGCTGATCTTGATCGTGCTGGTGATGGCCTTGGGCTACTATAAGCTCATTTTTGAGCCTATCAACGATCAGGTGGCCGCCTACCGGGACAGCGCCGAGCAGGAGCAGACGGAGCTGACCACGGAGCTGGTGCGGGCCGAGCAGCTGAAGAAAATGGAGTCTGCCGTGGCGGAGCTGCGGCAGCGCGGTGACGTCAAGCCCATCCCCGCCTATGACAACAGTAAGGCGCTGATGGTGGAGCTGCACCGGATTCTGGCCTCCGCGCAGGAGTATTCTCTGGATTTCAGCGCGGGGACCACGGAGGAGGACTATATCGTTCTCCGACCTATCTCCCTGAGCTATACCACAGCGACCTACACTCAAAGCCGCGCCATTTTAGACGCGCTGAGCGGCAGCGATTACATGAACAAGATCTCCGATCTGAGCATTCAGACGGAAACGGGAAGGGGAGAGAGCGGCGTTAAGACCGCTATGGTCATCACGTATTTTGAGGTTCGTCAGTAACAGATACAAGGAGAATATGACGATGAAAAGGGCAAACAGATTCGACAACCGTGGATTTTCGCTGGCAGAGGTCATGCTGACCGTGGCGATTCTTGTTGTTCTGTTTGCCCTTGCCATGATTCCTATTTCCAAGTACCAGAAGGAGTTCCGCCAGCAGGAGCTGGACAGCAAGGCGGAGCTGGTGTTCACTGCTGTGCAGAACCGCATGACCCAGCTTCAGGCAGCCGGAATGGAGTCACTGTACGCGTGGACACGGGATGGAGATCGTGGCATTAACAAGCTGGGGCTGGAGCCTTGGGGCAACACGGACTCCAACATCGGGGAAAATACGCTGTGTTATGTGACCTCGGCGGACAAACTGCAAGAAAATTGTGCCGCCGCGGACCTGTTCCCGGAGGGACAGGCGGACGATGAGCTGTGGAACGCGGACTGGGTGGTGGAATACGATCCCAAGGGCGGCAGCGTCTACGCCGTGTTTTACGGCGGCAGCGGCATGGCACAGCGGTACAGCCCATCGGAATTTGACCGGCTCCGCAGCCGGGCCTACCGTATCAGTGATGGCGCGCAGGTGGGCTATTACAGCGGCGACACCGTGGAGATAGAGACCACCGGCACACTGGAGCCGTATGCGGAGATCATCAATACCGACCATTTGCAGCTCCGGGTCATCTGCCCCCTGAAGGGAATGACGCTGAGCTTCCAGGCGCGTATCTGGGAGCTGGACGCCACGGGAGCGGAGACAGGCGACCCGGTGGTGGTGCCTTTCTCCGTCGATGAGGTGAAATGGGATGCGCCCAACTATGTGGCCACCATGACGCTGGACAGCTTAGAGGCGGGAATGCGCTTTGCGAAGCAGACCCGCTTTCATGGACTGACACCGGGCAAAAATCTGAAGATCACCGTGACTGTGACCAGCGACAATCCGCTGGTGGACAAGGGCTCCTGTACGGTGACCACCAACAGTCTGTTTGCCGATTTGAAGGACGGAGATACGGCGGAGCTGCGCTATGCGCGGCACCTTCAGAATTTGGATCAGGCATCTGAGCTGTCGGAGGATATCACCAAGGCGGTCCAGACCCGGGACATTGATTTTGCCGGGGACGCGGACGATGAGTGGAAAGCGCTTTACGGCGATCTCGGCTTTACGCCTGTCCGCAACAGTAATCTGGAGCAGCTCGAAGGCGCGGAGACCGGCAGCGCGGCGGGGGTCTACCCGGTGATTTATGACCTGCCGGTGGACGTCACCAGCGATGCGGGGCTCATTCAGTCGGTTTCCGCCGGGAAAATGCTGCTGCTGAAGAATATTCGGCTTTCCGGCGCGAATGTGACAGGTAAAACGGCTACTTCCAGCGCGGTAGGCGCGCTGGTGGGGTGCGTGAACGGAGCGTTGACGCTGGAGAACTGTCAGGTCTACCTCAGCCGCAGCCACGGCCATGTGGGGCCCGACGCGAACCGGAACAAGCAGTGGCTGCAGGGCGGCGATACCGGCGGATTGGTCGGCAGAATTGAAGCGGGCGGCAGCGCGGAGATTCAAAACAGCTTTGCCGCTACCACTGCCGCAGGCGTGATGTCCGTAGGCGGTCTTGTGGGCCGGGTAGACGGTAAGCTGTCTGTGACCCACAGCTACGCGGACTGCTACCTGACGCTGGAAAAGGGCTCGCAAGGTATTGCAGGCGGCCTTGTGGGCGTGGGCATCGACACGGCCACGCTCAAGGTTGAGGACGCCTATGCCGCCGGTTTCCTGACAGCGGATCAGACCGCCGGCATTGCGGGAATGCGCGCCAGCTTGACCAATGTGTATACCGCCTGCGCGCCCATGACGGAAAGGGTGGAGGGTGGCTACGATACGGACGGTAAGCTGACATATTCCACCGTGACCGGCGGCAGCGCAGCAGGTCAGGTATACTATCTCTGCGACGGTGAGAAAAATGTTGTCTTGGGCGTGAGCCGGACATGGACCAGCGCGGACCGCACAGAGGCTGCGGCGGAACTGGGCGATGCCTTTACCGATGAAACCAGCGGACTGAATACCGTCCGCTACGAGTTGAAGGTCAGCGGCCTTAGCAGCTACACGTTCCCCCGGCTGAAAAATCTGCCGCATTACGGCGATTGGAAGGCAGAGTTTGAATCCGGCGCACTGGCCTACTACGAATACTATGCGGATGGAAGCTACGGCTTCTACGGCGGCAATATCGACACTCTGAAGGATACAAAAGCGGTGTTGGGTGATGGCTATGCCGCCGTTTACGAGGGAACTGTCCCACCCGCGAGCCTGACCGTGACGCTGAACTATACGGTCAAGGGCGTTCGGACGAAAAAAGAGATTACGCTGAATGGAACAAATGCCGTGACCGTTCAGGCAAACGGACGGACGTATCAGCTTTTGCGCTTTAGTAAAGAAGACCTTGAGACCGCTGGCGCTGTGGACAATTACTATATCGCCGCCATTGGCAATGAGCGGACGTATTCCTTTAACCCGCATTTCGCGAAAACAGCGGTGGAGGGCGCGGCAGTCATTGAGAAAACGGCGGAGCAGACCATCAGTATCCGCACGGCCCGCCAGCTCAACAACCTGAGCCGCTATTACAGCGATTACCGGGATACCATCTCCGAGATTGCTTCCTTTGCACAGGAGTTGAATATCGACTATTCTGCCTATGACTGGGCGCACTATACGGCGCTCGGCACGCTGGTCACTACCCAGCCGCCCATTGGCGAATCGGAGGCGCTGTCCTTTATCCACGAATACGATGGAGGCTGCCACACCATTACCGGCGTGCGCTTTACCGACAACGGGACGTATATGGGCCTGTTCGGCTATAACCGGGGACAACTGCGGGATATCGTGCTGACACAGGCGGTGGCGGCCGATGCGTCCGGGCCGATGCTGCGGATGTCCGCACGGATGAAAACGGCGTACATCGGCGTACTGGCCGGTGTAAACAGCGGCACAATCACAAACTGCGCCGTGGCCGGGTATCAGCTTCAGGTGCAGGCGTACAGCGCCAGTACCGTGTACGCGGGCGGCCTTGTCGGCAGCAATCTGGGCGGACGCATCCGGGGGTGCAGCGCGGAATTTCCGCTGCTGTACGCCGCCAGCACCTATGCCAAGCTGTATGTGGGCGGCCTTGTCGGCAACAGCAGCGGCCAGATTCGCCAGAGCTATGTCACCGGCGCGGTCAATATTGAGGAGATCAAGGGCGGTGGCGTGACGCTGGCCGGCTTTGCGGCGGAAAACGGCGGCTCGATTCAAAATAGCTACTGCGCGGTGTCCATGATCTCCGCAGGCGCGGAGACCAAGGGCTTTACCGTGGGCGGCATTGTGCGGGACTGCTATTACTTAAACGGAGGAACCTACGCCTTCCGGGGCAGCGTGGCGCTGTATGACGCAGCGGACAGCTCGGGGGCGCAGCCGGTCACGGATGAAAAGCTGTCCGGGCAGAAAATCGGCGGCTTTGGAACGGTGTCCGCCAGCTATGACCATGCCGCTACGGACGAGGAAAATTACCCCTACCCCGGCAGCGTGACCAACGCGGCGGGAGATTATGTCCACTACGGCGACTGGGTGATGGAATCCGACCTTGGCAAACTGGGCGTGTTCTATTGGGAATACGAGACCGGCGGCGCCAACAACGGCTATCACATTTCCTACATCGGCTTTGATGGTTCGGCGGAAAAGCGGGGCGAGAGCCTTTGCGAGACCCACGATGACGGCGGCGTCATTACCCGGTTCGGCTACGGCTATTACTGGAAGGATGGGCAGACAAAGCCTGCATTCACCACCAGTAAATTCTGCGCGGGGACAACTGCGGTTTCCGAAATCAGCGAAAAGCTGCGGGAGCAGATTCCCGGCTATACCTTTACCGCCTTTGAAAGCGGCGAAAACGGTTTGCGTCTGCTCTCAGCGGATGAGCGGAACGCGGAATGGACGCTCACTGTCGGAACATACACTTACAGGTATTCTGTCTGCCCGTTCTTTGGCAATGCCTTCAACTACATGAGCGGAACCGGCACGTCCGGCGCGGAGGACAATATCCAACCCGGTACGCCGGAGACGGACGGAAAGGGGCTTGCCTATCAAATCCGCTCTGCGGACCAGCTCCAATTCATCAACTGGAGCTATGTGGATGGCACAGGCTCGGCCACCCGCCTTGTCACAAAGAACAATTACAAGCTGTTTCCGTATCTGCAATATACCAACAGCACCGGCACGGCCAAGCAGACGCGGACGGACGCGGAGCGGAACCGCCCGGCTCAGAGCTGGCAGCAGACCCATGACCTCAACGGCGCGAACCAAGAAGCGGGGAAGGCCGAAAAGCAGGAAAACAACCGGCAGTTCTATCCCATTGCCGGCGCCGTAGACCATATCACAACAAACAACTCCTACAGCATGGTGCTCTATAACTGGTTCGGCGGTAGCTATGACGGTGGGAACTACTATATCAAGAACCTGAACATCGAATCTCCCTGCTACAATGTGGGCCTGTTCGGTACCACTGCCGGTGCGGATATCCGCAACATCGTGCTCTACAGCGATAATAACGCTGTGATTCAGCGACGCACGGAGCGGTCGGACTGGGGAAACTCCGGGGGCGAGAGCGACATTATGCGCTACCAGTGCGCATATGCCATGGGTGGTCTTGTGGGGATTGCGTATCGCTACCATAATGACCCCGGCAGCGTGATCACCAATTGCGCTATTGCGGGCTATGTCATTCAGGACAACAGTAAAAATCTCCTGCGCTTGGGCGAGGCGGTGGTGGGCGGCCTCATCGGTGTGTCCAATCTGGATTTGAAGCAGTGTTCCGCCGTGGTGGATATTCAGGTCAACTGCACCCATATCTGGAGAAATGACAGTGGTCTGAACGCGGCGAAGTACGGCAACTCTATCCGCGTGGGCGGCCTTGTGGGCGGCCTGCGGGACAAGGCCACGGACTGCTACACCGGCGGTAAGATTACCGTTTCCAAGGAAACGCTGAAGGAACGGGTGCGTACCGGGTCCTGGGGCAGCGACAATACGCACTTTGCCGATGGCAGCGAGGCCGTGGAGGTCAAATGGCCCATCGCCGGCAACGGCAGCAATGCCAACCCGGCGACCTACGTGTTTATCGGCGGTATCGGCGGCAGCGGCTTCTCCGCCAATTTCCAGAACTTCACGGGTGTGAACAATACCAGTGCCGACGGTGCGCCGAAATTCTATAATTGCTATACCTATATCAATCTGCCGGATATGGAGGGAACTATTACGGCCATCTCTCTTATCGGCAGCACGGCGGACCGCTATAAGTATACCACATATACTGTGGAAAATTGCTATTATCTCAAGAGTATCAAGGATCAGGCATCCTTTGCAAAGGCGTCCAAGACCTATAATCCGAATAACACAAACTCCATGTATACACTGCTGTATAATAAGCCGGATGTGCAGGAGGCCATGTTCAAAGGCAATATGAGCTACCTGACAAGCTACCTGTGGGAAACCAGTGTCAAGTATGGCTCTGAGGTCAAGGGCCTGACGGGTCTGACCTATGACCAGATGGCCCAGCGAATTGGAGATGCCAATATCCAAACAGCAAACGGCCTGAACAAGACGTTCGGCAGCTTCAAGGACGCGCTGAACAACGGCCGCACCGGCAGCGAGGCGGCCTACGATTGGGTCACCACCGAGGAGCAGGACGCGCAGGGGAACAATATCCCGGTCCACGGCAAGTACAGTTTTCCCGGCAGCACGGACGCGTTGCTGGGACAGGACTTCCCCTTCCCCACGGTGCTGCGGCAGGAAAAGCAGGGACAGACCATGAACCTGCACTACGGCACTTGGCCGCTGCACGGATTATTCTGGTCCAAGGGCATTGCCTCCATGGACCTGATCGCCGATTACAAGGACAGGGCGGCGGGCAGCAGTATTCAGATGGAGCTGAAGCCCTATGAGCTGGGAATTTCGGATGCGCCGCAGGTGAACTTCGAGTATACGGACGCTGCCATTGTGCAGGTTTCCGCCGTATGGAACGCAGATAAAAAGAGCTATGACGTTACGCTGAAGGGCCTGAAGCCCGGCGCCACCGAGGTCACGGCCACGATCGACTATCAGGGCAGCACCTATGAGGCGCGGCTGCTGGTAACGGTCACGGCAGAGATCACCGTTTCCACGAACATCGAGGATGTTAACTGCTACGTGGGCGAAGCGGCAACGATGCAGCTCACGGCGCAGGACAAGCTGGGGAAGTCGCTGCCCTATGCAAAATGGAGCGTGACCAGCAGTGCGCCCACTGTGGCCTCTGCCGTCATCAAGGACGATACAATGGTGGAAATTCAGGGAAACAGTGAGGGCGACGCTGCGCTGACGCTTCAGGTGGACTGTGAGCTTCCCGGTGTCGGTACATTCAGTGCCAGTACGATTCGCAGTGTTTCCGTCCGGATGCAGGGTATTCTGGGCGTCGCCTCCGACGGGCGCTATTGGCAGGGCAAGCTGATGAAAGAGACTGCCACCGGTTTTGCTGGTATTGATTGGGCAGAGAAGCCCGCAGAGGTGACAACATTTGCAGAGAATGCACCGGCCTGCGGCGAGGAAACGCTGTTCCTCTACGCACAGGGCACGGACGCGGCCCTTGCAAACTACAGTGTGGAAAGTGTCACGGTGCAGAGCGGCACCTCCCCGGTGGAGGTAGCGCCGGGCAATACGAACGGTACGTATTGGGTACTGCCCGGTGCGAAGCAGACCTCCGGGGACTACACGGTGCTGCCGCTTCAGCTTTTCGGCAAGAGCGAGGGCGAGGTTACGCTGTCCGTTGTGCTGAAGGACCAGCGCTCCGGCAAGACCCTTACATTTGAGGGCGTCGAGTATACAATCCGGCCGCCGCTGCTGCATAGTGTGACCTACATCACGGGGCAGGGGACAAGTGAAAAGACGGAAAACGTGATTGTGAAGGGCGATACCGTCACACTTCCGAAGCCAGGCAATGCGGGAATACAGAGCTTTCTGTACTGGCACAGGAACAATGGCGATACGCCCGATTCCACGGAATATCCCGCAGAATTTGTATTTCCCCTGACGGGTGACGTAATATTTCAGGCTGTTTACAAATGAGAGAAAGGAGGGCCTTGGGTATGATGAATAAGCTGCACGACAGGCGGGGCGCATCGCTCCTGATGGCCCTCCTGCTGCTCCTGCTGGCAACGATGGTCAGCGTGGTCATCCTGACTGCGGTTTCCAGCGCGGCTCGGCACCTGAGCCGCGACCGGGAGGCCCAGCAGAACTACCTGACGGTCAGCTCTGCGGCAGAGCTGCTGCGAAGCGGTATCAAAGGCGCGAAATATACCCGGACAGAAACCGTGACCTACACCTATGATTATGACGAGGGAGGCAACGTGACCGGTAGCCATGAGAGCGAGCCAGTGATTGTGACAACGCAGGCTGAAGCTATGGGCGTTATGGGTGCGTGGCTGGCGTCCTGCATTCAGGCGGACGGAAACTGGCAGCAGAGCGAGCGTCATGACACAATTACGCTTACGGTCACCCCTCAGGGAACGGACGAGGTTTTACGGCCGGTGAAGGTCGATTTTTCCATGACGGACAAGGGTGAAATATCCACGAACACAACTGCCGCCGATTTTACGCTGGTATTTTATCTGCCGGATGGCGATGACTGCCGCATGACGCTGAAGCTCACGGGCTATCGGACATGGAGCGAGGAGTGGGAAGGCTCCGTAGAATTGGGGGAGCGGCGGCATATCATGACCACTTCGATCGAATGGAAGAATGATGTCATCACCAAGGGCGGAGAGGTACAGGAGGGGACAGCATGAACAGGCTGAAGGACAATCGGGGCGAGACCCTGATCGAGTCGCTGGTCTCCTTGCTGATTTTGACCATGACCTTTGCCTTTCTGGCCGTGGCGTCCACCACGGCGGCAAGGCTCAACGCCAAGGTGCGGGATACGGATGTCTCTTTTCGGTATGCGGCGGAAAGCACTGACAATGCAAGGGTCGAGATTCAGGGCTCCGTGTCACTGACTGGGCTTAAAAGCGGATTAAACGACGTGACGCTGTACGAAAATAACGGTTACCTCTATTATGATGGGGGGCCGGGGATATGAGCAGACTGAAAAGCAGCCGGGGCATGACCTTTATGGAGCTGCTGTGCGCCGTGCTGATTTTGATGATGTCCACCGCGCTGGTGCTGGTGGGCGTCAATCTGGCGCTGACAACCTACCGGGCGAATATGGAGGCGTCGGAGGCACAGGTCCTCTACTCCACTCTGACAACAGTCATCAGTGATAAGTTGCGCTATTGTGGAACAGTGGAAACGGCGGAGGATGGCACCATCACCCAAATATTCGCGCAGGGTATCGGCACTGGCAGCGGTGAGGCGTTTCAGCTTACGGAGGACGGAAAAGTGATGCTGGGCGGAAAAAGCCTGCTGGGCTCCGGTGCCTACCCACGGGACCTTACAGTGAGCAGTCTGACCATGACTTATAATAAGGACTCACGGCTCTTTACGGTCTCCATGGAGATCAGTAACCAAAAGGGACAGCGGTTAGCCGGAGGCATGGACTTTCAGGTGAAAAAGCTGAACACGTCAGAATCGGACATATAGAAAAAGGCCTGAGACTGCTTTTGCGGTCTCAGGTCTTTTTGAATG